>ERZ795051.4207-NODE-4207-length-13740-cov-5.572379_pt1 | contig 13740 bp, 10 predicted proteins | sample MGYA00375135_ERZ795051 | MGnify/ENA primary metagenome ERZ795051 (study PRJEB30180, sample SAMN05720222) | activated sludge metagenome | isolation source: Anaerobic digester | place: Japan | collected 2015-05-26 ... | reverse complement strand
CCGTGCCGATCAGTCAGTCCGTGAGGATGTGATGATATCCCGTATCGACCAGCAGATCAGAGTCAATAAGGAAATGTACAGGTACTACTCCGAAAACTTTGAGCGTATAACCAAAAACAAACGCATGGGCAGATATATGCTCAACTACCTTGAGATAATCACCGCCGTTTCTTCGATAATGCTCATACGCTCCGGAACTCCGGAACATATCGCAAAAAAAGATGAGCTCTGGACGTACATGAAGGAACGTGATATCCGCATATACCGTAAGCTCAGGATCGCTATCCTCGGCATAGGCCTTTATCTCCCCGGGAAATGGGGCAGAAAGATCGCCTCAGGAGTGTACGGTATTTTCAGAAGCATTTGGAAGTTTAACTGATGACAGGAGATGCATATGAAGAAAAAATTTCTGATCCATAAACTTGTACTTGCCCTGCCTATACTTATATTCATGGCAGTGTATATGGCATGGTTCGGCGCAGTGGAAAAGGCTGATTTCGCCGGCTGCACAGAGATACATACCTTCCTTGACGACAAGATCCCATTCTGCGAGTACTTCATAATCCCATACCTGCTGTGGTTCGGATATGTAGCAGTGGGTGTCGTATATCAGCTCTTTGCTGATGAAAAGACCTTCAAGGAGCTCTGCGGAGTGCTCATGTCAGGTATGTTCGTATTCCTGATAGTATCCACAATGTTCCCGAACATACTCTTCCTCAGACCGGAGGAAATGCCGAGAGACAATGTGTTCTGCCATATGGTAGAGGGGCTCTACAAGACTGATACCCCTACAAATGTTATGCCGAGCATACACGTTTTCAATACACTTGCGGTGCTGTTCTCGGTATTCCGCTCACAGGGAAAGCTTGCCGGTAATTTCTGGGTAAGAACAGGCTGTGTGATACTTTCCGTATCCATAATCCTTGCCACAATGTTCCTCAAGCAGCACTCTGTACTCGATGTAACAGGTGCAATAATCATGTTCACAGTTTTCCAGACTGTATTCGCTAAGATATTTGAGCCGGAAAGCAGCGAAAGAAAGGCTCTTGCAACTGCATAAAAAGGAAAAAAGCCATAAAGAAGTTTCATCTTCTTTATGGCTTTTTTCAATAGTAGAGTATAGGAGATAAATTTATGGTATTATCTTAAACGATTCATGCAAGAGGTCTGTTATTGATCTGCTCTACAATTTCTTCTCTGAGCAGTGTAAAGTCGAAAGCGTCTACCGTACCGTCTGAATCCATATCGGCATGGCGCTTCTGTGTACCGGTAAGGTTCGGTGTATTGCCCATGATGAATTGTCTCTCGCAAACCAGATCTGCGATATTGGTCTTGCCGTCAAGATTAACATCTCCGTCCTGCAATACATCATCGCTGCCGAAGAGGATGCGCTTGATATTTGTATCAAACCTTCCGCCGTTTATCCCAAAGAGATCTGCTGCATCAAGTTCATTGTCATAGTACAGCTCTATCTCAGCAAATCCATCCTCTGCTGTTGGGGTCATAATGTAATAGTTATAGATATCCGAGGTAAAGACATAATTTTTCATATATTCATCTTCCATCCAGTAGCACATACTTGAACCGGTAAACATATCCGATATCTCAGCGTTTCCTGTAACTACAGGCTTGTTCCGGAAGTTTTCTTCAAATGAATACATCATGATATACTTCGAGTCAGTCAGCTTTGCCTTCTTGTTGTCAGCACGGTAAAGATTGCTGAAAAAGTCTTCTGTTTCAAGCTGTGTGCGTACAAGCATATAATAATCCTTATCAATGAGATAATCTATATCATGAGAACTGTAATTGAAATATTTATCATGTGCTTCAAAGGACTTGTTATATATCTCATTTATGTCCTCATCGCTTCTGCCGCTGTAATTGTCAATGAGCTTTACTGTTATTCCCATTTTCCTATTGTACTGAACTGCATAGTCTCTTCTTACAGGATAAGAATAATTGCAGTAACTTTCAACATATGCAAATTCATGCTCGGGAGTATCTGTGACAACCTCTATTGAGCAGTTAATATTCTCACGGGACATATGCAGAGCGGATACCACATAGTTATCAGTATCGCCCTTCGGGAAAACGCTCGGACAAAAAGTAAATCCGTATTTCTGGTTTTCATAATTGTAACGGTTATTTCCGTTTACAATTATATCCTCCTTATAATCACCGAAATTCTCCTCAGGCTCAAGGAAGAATATACTGTGCTCCGTTTTGTTGATCCTGTAGCCCTCCGGATAAGAGAAGAGCATTGACTTGTACTGTACTCTGTTTTTAGGATACTTTACCAGCTCTCCCGGAGTCGCAGCCTTTATCAGCTGCCTTCCGCCGTCCTTATGATTATCCTTGCCGCTGATAGCATAATCATCGCTGACAGTAAACTCGAACTGAGCATCAGGCTTCTCTGCGTCTTCCGCAAACATATTTACAGTGACATCTCCGGGCCTTATTCCTGAAATACAGCAATAGGATATACGGAACACATCATTTTCGTCACCGCTGCTTGTCACAACACCCTTGCGATTGATCTTGATATCACCCGTATTTCCCTCTATATCAGCCTTGGAGAAATCAAAGTCGTTAATAACGATATGATCCGAACCTGTCGGGACTTTTTCAGTTGCGAGCAGAAGTGCCTTTTCACCATATGTAAGACAGATCTGGTCTTCATATCCTGCGAAGGTCGATAAGATATAATCAAGCTGCTCATAGTCGTTGAAGTCAACAACGTCCAGATAGCCATAAGGTGCATCAGTCTGCGGGAATTTTCTGTCCGTATATCTGAGACGAAGATCATCGTCAGCATGAAGATCAACATGGTCAACCTCTTTGCCGAATTCATAATCCACAAATAGATCTCCTGATGATGTGGGAGTGAGTATCATAGTATGATACTTCACCAGACAGTCATTATAGACATTAATGTAATCACCGGTGAGAATGAAGGTTTGGCCGGACAAACGTACAGCGTTTGTATAATCTTCCTTCTTCTCATAAGCAGCGTCACCGCCTATAGTGAAGGGAATTGAAGCGATATTTATTGGATCGTAAACATCTTCGCCCGTCATCTCCTCAATAAGAAGAGCTTTATTGCCGGCGATCATGCATTTGCCGAAATTCTGCTCCAGGCGCAGTACCGTGGAAAAATCATCAAGGTTTGTCAAATGATCTATGTCATAGGCGATAGTAAGATCATCATTTACTATAAGATGAGTTTCTGTATCCTCTTTTCCGGAATATCTGAATTTCACATTTATATCACCGTCGGACTTCGCTTTTATAAGGGTGCAGTGCCATTTTACAGAAGGCGGTTCATAGCCCTCCGGTCTTTGCTCATAGTCCACATTCTCAAGATCATAATAATGATCCAAATTAGAATAAAGCGAGAATATATCCTTTGTTGTTATCTCAGCACTTCCGTCAAAGGAATACTCTCCCGGATCAGGATCAACAACAACTTCATCGCTGCCCTTAGGTTCGGTTATAAGATTGATAACAAGGCACTCATCTCCGAAGAAGACTACATCTCCGTATCTTCTTTTAAGACGGTATACCGTATCAAAATCAGTCAGATCATAGTCTGAAAAGCTTTTTTCCTTTGGTGCTTTCTGAACTGCTGCTGCAGTCACTGCGGCCGGATCCTCTGCAAAAACAGTGCCGGAAGGAACTGCCGCTGTCATTGATATGGCAGCCGTAAGTATTGCTGCCGTCTTCTTGATCAATCCCATACTAATTCTCCTCTCACATATCATTTTTTTGACTTAAAAAATCCTATTTGTACGTGTTTATAGCATCCCATATCTTCCGATAGGTGGTAACGAAGCTGTTGTTTGCCCAGCATTCATACCTGCCGTAGCCGTCAAAATCACAGTAAACACTTTCAGCATCATCCGTACAAAGTTTGAATATACGCCCTTCCTGCTTCAGGAAGAATACACATTCGCTCCACATTTCAGGTATATACTGTGACTCTCTGTAATCCATAACATAATAATCCCTGTACGCAGAAGGATATCCGTTCTCTCTGGCAGGCGCATAATCCTTAACGGGGATATATCCGCCGCTGCTTCTTATGGATATCATGTCACCGGGCTCAAGATAGCTGTAAAGCGGCTGTGTTACCCTTATATTTACCTGTGTGACAGGATAGCCGTTTTCAGAGGTATAGATTATCTCCTCGATCACTCCCATTAGTATCTGATCTGACCCCTTTACAAGCTCTGTTACCGGCATGACCTCACCATCACCTTCTATTGGATCGGAAGGCTTCGGAATGGAACCTGAGCCGCCGTTCTGCACAGTACTTGCATCCACGACCTTGTCGCTGACATTATACATTATATACGGACTTACTGTGTAATCATTTACGCCGCCTACAGACGGTGAATCCGGCTGAGGATCAGGCTGTACTGTAGTTGTCACGATCACTGTCGGGTAAGTATCCTCAACTGTTGTTACTACAGTCACCGAAGGACGTTTTGTAGTGGTCTGTACTGCCGGAGGCTTCTCTGCGGCAGTGGTAGTAGTGATCCTGTGACTTCCTCCTGCGGCAGTAGTAGTTGTACGTCTGGATGAAGTTCTTGAAGAAGTGGTGGTAGTGCGTCCATTGCCGGGCTTCGCAGCTGTAGTGCGCTTTGCTCCGGAACCTGCGGCAGTTGTGCCATTCTCCGGATCATCATCTGCCGGTAAAGTCGTTGTGATATCCACATTATTTTCCGGCTCGGCAGTGGTCGTAATGATATCCACAACTGTTGAGTCACCTGTAGTAGTCACTATGATCACATTTCCGTCATCACCGGTGGAAGGCTCTGCGGATGAAGTTGTATCAACAACTACAGATTCATCATTTTTATCAAATTTATCCGTTTTCGCCCAGTTCTTAACGCCGCCCCATACTCCGATAACGGCAACGGCAGCGAGAGCGATAGAACCATAGCGCAGAGCAGCAGGTATCCTATGGAAAAGAAGGATACTGCGGTCATCTTCTTTTTTCTCTGCAAATTCAGGTCTTTCAAAGAAAGCATCAGCACCAAGTGGTTCCGGGATGCCAAAGGCTTTTTTCAGCGCTTCTTTCTCCTTGCGTTTCATACCGCATCCTCCTTTCCAAGCTTACTGCGAAGAGAGGCCAGTATCTTCCTGAGTCTTCTGTCAATGGCGAATCTGGAGATACCCAGAAGCTGGGAAATAACTCCAAGAGGTTCTTCATTGACGTACCTCAGCAATACAAGCTCTCTGTCCTCGGGTGACAAACTTTCGAGGGCCTGATGAAGGGAGATGTCCTCTATAAGTCGTTCACCGTTGGCTGTGTCATCCGGAATATCCTCCGGCAGCTCATCATGGGTCTGTTTACGGAAATGATCTTTGCAGAGATTTCCGGCTATGGTATACAATATCCGGATATCCTGATCCAAACTCTGGTACTGCGGATGTTCAAGGAACCGAAGGAAGGCCTCCTGTGTGATATCCTCAGCGGTTGCACGGTCATTCACACGAAGATAGCAGTACCGGTAGATCTTGCTGTATTTTTCTTTTAAGTCAATTGACACGTTTTTCCTCCCCTCATAAACAATAACGAATGAGACCGCCAGAATGTGCGGCCTTTGATGTAAATTATTTGTGAACTTATTAAAATAAATGATATTTCAGACCAGCAAAAGACCTTCTGAAATAATGATAATCGCAATAATATACTACAATTATACATTTTTTCAGAAGGCCTGTCAATATTATACTATACCCAGATTCTCACGCAGTACAGCCCTGGCTTTCTTTCTGTCCAGAACTCCGAAGGCAAACACCAATAACATGAGTATCATAGTGAGGATAAGACCAACTCCGGGACTTATCTTCGTTGAATGATTCAGCGTGTCATCACTTCCGATAGCCTTTATGATAAGAAAGAACAAGCTGTACACCACAAGCGTGCCTAATGCGAGGGTGCCGTAGCCTCTTCTCAGCAGCAGCGCTGCCATCATAAAGACGAAGCCCAGCGAAAGTATCAGCAGCGTTACCAGTGCCCCTATCATACCATCCTCATCGGACGATATTGAGCTGTCGGCATTTTTCAGGAAATCCTTTGCCTCTATCATATACTCATATCCAGAGTAGTCCTCGCTTTCCGAAACATGGAACAGATCCAGCGATCCGCTTATGAACGGCATAAAGAAACATATTATCGCAAAGGTAAGAAGTATCCTTGTCACCCAGAAGAATATATTCCTCGGCGGCCGTTTCACGGCCTGTTTATAATGCTGTTTAAGTGCGGCATAGTCAAGGCGTGAAGTCGGCGTATCCACCGGCGGTCCCGACAGCGGATTATATTCCGGCTTATCCGGCGGTGTATTATTGATATACTGCTGCTCACCACAGACGGGACACACCTCAGACCCGTCAGGGATCTCCTTCAGACATTTCTGACATAACATAAAACCACCTCCTCAACTATTATATACTTGATACTGACCGGCCGGTCAGGCCACAGATATGGTACGGCCTGCCGCATTTTTCAGATCAATATCCTCTTATCACTTTATTGCAATTTTATTATACATCCTTTGAAAACATTTGTCAATAATCAACCAACAAAGTTTACTAAATCTTTTCATTTCTCCTGAACTGTCCGGGAGTCACACCGTAATGTCTCCGGAATACCTTTCCGAAGTAGCTTATATGATTGAAACCGCTGGCAAAGCACACTTCTGTTACCTGCATATCCGTGCTTATGAGCAGCTCCGCAGCCTTTTTCAGGCGGTACTCGTTCAGGTAGGTCATAGGCTGGCTGCTGATGAGTCTCCGGAAGCAGCGGAAGCACTCGCTCAGGCTTATATTTGCAGAGCGTGCGATGTCCGACACTGTCAGCTCGTTTCTGTAGTTCTCATGTATGAAGTTCAGCATATCCTTCAGCCGCTTTTCCGGCAGTCCGTCCGGCTCAAGTGAATTGCAGCCGGTCATCTCCGGGCGGAAATCCAGGATGAACCTGTACCACAGCTCCGAAATGATGTTCCGGCAGCGGAACTCATACCCCCATTCCTTGCTGTTGGAGAGCCGGAATATCTCCTTCACCGCCGCAAGTATCTTTCCCTGCAGCTCAGAATCACCGGAAAGCTTCTTCCCACGCATAGCACTGTCTGCAAGGACGGGCTCGATGTACTTCTCATATATCAGATCAGAGCCGCAGTCACCTATGAACTCCGGCATGAAGCATACCGTCACCATATGCGGCCATGTATCTCCTGCCGGCCGCTCCATATGCATGGTGTTAGAGTTTATAAAGAAGCCCTCACCTTCTCCGGCCTCGAAAACATCCTCTCCGATATGACATTCTACCCTGCCTGACAGAACAGCGGCAAATTCCACTTCCGGATGCCAGTGCCAGTCGATGATATTGTCCGTGTACCAGGAGAAATCATTCTCGTACACCCTCATCGGAAAGCGTGGGATGCCGTGGATGACCGGCTCACGGTACTTTACCGGGTTTGAGACCAGATCCTCCGGCAGCAGTTTTTCCTTCATTTCTCTCTCCTTTCTGGCAGTATCGTTATATTTTCAGCACAAATTTTGATAGAATAATGCCAGTATATATGATATCATTATATCACAGTAAAAATGATACGTCAACCGTTCAGGATCAACGATATATGGGAAAAAACAAAGGAGAGTGGCAACATGAAAGTCTCAGATGGATACTGGCTCAGCACCCCCGGCTACAACGTCCATTACGCAACACAGATATACGATATAGAAGCAGATGAAACGTCCATAACAGTTTACGTGACCGACAAATGGATAGTTGACCGTGGCTTTACCCTCGGCGGTCCTATTCTGACGATACGCTTCACCTCCACACTTGAAAACTGCATAAAGGTCACTGTCAGCCATTTTTCCGGCAGGCTTAAAAAAGGTCCGGAGTTCACCAAGTACGAGGACAGCGCCTTCCGCCCTACGGTAATACAGGATCGTGACGGCCGCTGGATGCTTACCTCCGGAAAGACTTCCGTAAAAATAAATCATATGAAAAACAGCTGGGAGGCTGTGTACCGCTACGACGGCAGTCTCCTCACAAAGAATGGCTACCATACGACTTCCATTGTCGAGGAGGAAAACTGGCACGCTGAAAAACGCCGCCAGTACCACTCAGATCAGCGCTTCTATGCTTCTCACGATAACGGCAGCAGCACCTATATCCGTGAGATGCTCAGTCTCTCCCCCGGCGAGTACATCTACGGTCTGGGCGAAAAGTTCACCGCCTTTCTCAAGAACGGCCAGTCCGCTGAGACATGGAACAGCGACGGCGGCACCTGCACCGGCCAGAGCTACAAGTCCGTCCCATTCTTTGTCTCCTCCCGCAATTATGGCATATTCGTGGATGAGCCCGGAAATGTGACCTTTGATATCGCCAGCGAGACCGTTTCAAAGTCCGCATTCACTGTTCAGGGCGAGGAGCTGACCTACTATTTCTTCGGCGGAAGCTCTGTGGCTGATGTGCTCAGCCGCTATACCTGCCTCACCGGAAGGCCTGCTCTGCCGCCGGCATATTCCTTCGGACTGTGGCTCTCCACATCTTTCATTACCAGCTATGACGAGGAAACTGTGACCTCCTTCATAGATGAGATGGAGCGCCGTGAGATCCCCCTTGATGTTTTCCACTTCGACTGCTTCTGGATGAAGGAGTACCAGTGGTGCAGCTTTGAGTGGGACAGGGATCTTTTCCCGGATCCGGAGGGAATGATCGCCCGTATAAAGGCAAAAGGCATAAAGGTCTGCGTATGGGTGAACCCCTACATTGGCCAGAGAGCACCGGTATTCGCCGAGCTTCTTGAAAAGGGATACTTTCTGAAAAGCAAGGACGGTTCAGTGTTCCAGTGTGATATGTGGCAGTCGGGAATGGCTATTATTGACTTCACCAACCCGGAAGCTGCTCAGTGGTATGCCTCACGGATAAAGGCTCTGGCAGCAATGGGCGTGGACGCTATAAAGACCGATTTCGGTGAGCGCATCCCTACAGATGTTGTCTACCATGACGGCTCTGATCCATTCCGTATGCACAATTACTATTCATATATATATAACAGGACAGTTTTTGAAGCCCTGAAAGAGGTAAAGGGCGAGGGCAATGTCTGTCTCTTCGCTCGCTCTGCTACTGCCGGCTGCCAGCAGTTTCCGGTTCACTGGGGCGGAGACTGCTTCTCCAACTACGACTCCATGTGGGAGACTCTCAGGGGCGGCCTGTCGCTGTGTCTCTCCGGCTTCGGCTTCTTCTCACACGACATATCTGGCTTCGAGGCCACCGGCACCCCAGACCTGTACAAGCGTTGGACAGCCTTCGGCCTTTTGTCCACTCACTCCCGTTATCACGGCAGCAGCTCCTACCGTGTACCCTGGAATTTTGACGAGGAGAGCTGCGATGTGGCCAGACACTTCGTCCGACTTAAAGGCAGACTCATGCCATACCTCTTCAGCAGCGCTGTTACTACTCACAATACCGGTGTTCCCATGATGAGAGCAATGGCCGTGAATTTCGGCTATGACCGCTCTGCACTCACCATTGACAGCCAGTATATGCTCGGCGAAAATCTCCTTGCAGCACCGGTATTCAACGAGGAAGGTCAGTGCAGCTTCTATCTCCCCGCAGGAGGCACATGGACTGATATACAGACCGGCGAGGAGCTTCCCGGCGGAAGCTGGTATACCAGAAGCTATGATTATTTCGGTCTTCCTCTGTATGCAAGGCCGGATTCCATCATCGTATACGGCGATTTCAAGGGCCATGCGGAGTACGACTATGCAGATAATATGCATATAGCGATATATGGACTTGCCGACGGCCATACAGCTTCGGCAGCAGTATACGACAAGGACGCAGAGCCTGCCGCAGAGATAAATGCGGTACGCAGCGGCAATATAATAACACTAACAGTCACCGGCACAGACAAAACTTTCACAGCCGAAAGTGCTCAGGGACTGGAAATAGTCATCAATTAAAACAACATCAAAGATCAGCATACATATTTCCGAAAGCAACAAATAGCAATATCTTCTTAATACAGCAATTTTATACTGGACTTTTGCTCTGATCTGTGATATAATATAATCGGATGTATGACCGCAGGTCAATATGGAAGGGAGAAATTGCTATGAACGGAAAGCTTATAGTCATCGAAGGCCTCGACGGAAGCGGCAAGAACACTCAGTCTGAGAAACTCTTCACCTACCTGAAGGACGCAGGGAAAAATGTGCGGAAGGTATCCTTCCCCAACTACAGCAGTCAGTCTTCGGCACTCATCAATATGTATCTCGCCGGAGAATTCGGCTCCACCGCAGATTCGGTCAACCCATATGCAGCATCAAGCTTCTATGCTGTCGACCGCTACGCCAGCTACAAGACAACATGGGGCGATTTCTACAACGAAGGCGGCATAATAATTGCCGACCGCTACACAACATCAAATGCAATACATCAATGCTCTAAGCTGCCAAGAAGGAAGTGGAGCAGCTTCCTTGAATGGCTGTTTGAATACGAATACAAATATATGGGGATTCCGGAACCAGACTGTGTGATATTCCTCAAAGTCTCTCCGGAAGTCAGCCAGAAGCTTCTGGCCAAAAGGTACAGCAACGACGAAAACAAAAAGGACATCCATGAGCGTGACCTTGATTACCTCCACCGTTCGTCAAATGCAGCAGATTATTGTGCAGAGCGCCTTGGCTGGAACGTTATAGAGTGTTCAGCTGACGGTGAAATGCGTTCTGTTGAAGACATCTTTGCAGATATTGCTGCTATTATCGGCTAATTAGTTATACTGATAGTAGCTAACAGCGCAATGAATACCGCCTGTTTATAGTTAAATAGAAAAAGTAGACAAAAGTGTAAATATCACTTGATTTTTGATATGGTTTGTGCTAAAATAAAAAATGTAGTTATTACAGTGAGGATAAATGCATAAAAAGTTTTCTATACGTCAAAAATATGTTGTTAAATTTATCAAAATGCAAATGCTGGAATCGACTTTTAAGCATTGACATACAATAAACCATATGATATAATGTTCGTACACAAACACTGGGTGGTTAATTATTTCTTACTTCTTTTTATCAGAAGGGAGGAGGAACATGGAAGCAATGTTGTATAAATCTCAGCAGGATGTTCTTTCTGAGGAAGAGTTCAATGAAGTCACTTTGAACAAAATGAAAAATGAACCTGAGGGTATAACCAACTATCCTGTTCTCGATTTTGACGAAAAAGCTCTCAAAAAGCTGAGCACAGGTGTTGAGGAAACTCTCAGATACTCGAAGGTAAAACCTGCTGGCGGTAAGTTCTATGAATTTGTGAAGAGAGCTTTTGATATCTTCGCTTCTCTTATAGCACTTCTCATACTGGCAATACCTCTGGGCGTTATCGCCCTTATAATCTTCTGCGGTGACAGAGGCAATCCCCTGTTCTCTCAGGTGAGATTCACCAAAAAAGGCAAGCCGTTCAAGATGTATAAGCTCCGCTCTATGTGTATCGACGCAGAGGCTAAATTCGCCGAGGTACAGAAGGAGAATAAGAGCGATGGACTTGCTTTCAAGAGCGATGATGATCCGAGAATAACCAAGATCGGTAAATTCATCAGAAAGACCTCTATCGATGAGCTGCCTCAGCTCTTCAACGTACTCAAGGGCGATATGTCCATTATCGGACCACGCCCCCCTCTTCCAAGAGAAGTAGTGCTCTATACCCCTCAGCATATGGACAGGCTCCTCGTAAAGGGCGGTCTCTCATGTATCTGCCAGACAGAGGGCAGAAGCGATATGCCGTTTGAGGAATGGGTAGACACTGATATCGAGTACATACAGAAAAGAAGCGTCCGCTTTGATATCAAGCTCATGTTCAAGACAGTTGCAGCTGTTTTACTGAGAAAAGGCGCTAAATAAACTTTCGCACGATATATTAAAGGGACTTTTTTCAAGTCCCTTTTTTATTGCCGTCACTTGACAAAGACAGCATATTCATTTATAATTAAATAGCGGATATTTCCGCAATAACATTTTTGTGAGGTTAGTATGAAGACAATATTACTTGCCGGCGGTGCCGGATATATCGGTTCACATACATCAGTTGAGCTGATAAACTCAGGCTATGATGTGGTAATAGCAGATAACTATTCAAACAGCTGTCCCGAAGCAGTAAAACGAATAGAGGAAATAACAGGAAAGTCCGTAAAGGCTTATGAGGTCGATATCAAGGACAAGACAAAGCTTGAAGCTGTTTTCAGGGAGAATAAGATCGACGCTGTTATCCATTTCGCAGGCCTTAAGGCTGTAGGCGAATCGGTAGCAAAGCCAGTCCTCTACTACAGGAACAATATCGACACCACCCTCACACTTCTTGAGTGTATGCAGGAATACAGTGTTAAGAATATCATCTTCTCATCCAGCGCTACAGTTTACGGCGAGGAGAATCATGTGCCCTATACAGAGCAAATGAAGCGTGGCACCTGCACTAACCCCTACGGCTGGACAAAGGTGATGATGGAACAGATACTGGAAGACGCTGCAAAGGCTGATAAGGAGCTCTCAGTAGTTCTCCTCAGATACTTCAACCCCATCGGTGCTCATTCGTCAGGAAAGATCGGTGAAGATCCACAGGGTATCCCGAACAATCTCATGCCCTATGTTGCTCAGGTAGCTGTAGGACGCCGTGAAAAGCTTACTATATTCGGAAATGACTATGACACTCCCGACGGTACCTGCCGCCGTGACTACATCCATGTAGTTGACCTTGCAAAAGGCCATGTAAAGGCTATAGATTACGTCCTCAGCCATGACGGCGTTGAGATATTCAACCTTGGCACAGGTACTCCCTACAGCGTTACCGAGATCGTTGATACCTTTGAGAAGGTAAATGATATGAAGATAAACCATGTTTACGGCGACAGACGTCCCGGTGACCTTCCCGAGAGCTACGCAAACGCAGATAAGGCACTTAACGTGCTGGGCTGGAAGACTGAAAAGACTCTTGCCGATATGTGCCGTGACACATGGAACTGGCAGAAGAACAATCCCAACGGCTATAATAAATGACAATCTGAGAGGGGTAAAATTATTATGATGAATATTGCAGTTGCACAGTCCGGCGGCCCGACCTGTGCGATAAACGCTTCACTGGTAGGTGTTTTCAAGGAAGCTCTCAAGGAGTCCACAGTAGATGCTATTTTCGGCTCTATCAACGGTATCGAGGGCATGATCGACAACCATCTTGTTGATATGAAGTCCATGATACTCACAAACGCTGATATGGAGCTTCTCAGACAGACTCCCTCCACAGTTCTCGGTTCATGCCGCTATAAGCTCCCGGACTGGCATGAGGACGAGGATGTGTACATAAAGATAGCAAATACCATGAAGCAGCGCAATATCGGCGCATTCTTCTACATCGGCGGAAACGATTCTATGGATACTGTCAATAAGCTCTCTGAATACTTCGCAAATATAGAGCTTGATGTCAAGGTGATAGGAATACCCAAAACTATCGACAATGACCTCTGTATCACAGACCATACTCCCGGATTTGGCTCTGCTGCAAAGTACGTAGCTACAACTATGCATGAGATAACCCGTGACAGTATCGTATACAGCATCCCTTCTGTAACAATCGTTGAGATAATGGGACGTCACGCTGGCTGGCTCACAGCTTCAAGCGCTGTTCTCCACGCCATGGGAGAGACTGCTCCTCACCTTATTTACGTCCCC
>ERZ795051.4188-NODE-4188-length-13791-cov-5.129732_pt1 | contig 13791 bp, 12 predicted proteins | sample MGYA00375135_ERZ795051 | MGnify/ENA primary metagenome ERZ795051 (study PRJEB30180, sample SAMN05720222) | activated sludge metagenome | isolation source: Anaerobic digester | place: Japan | collected 2015-05-26 ... | reverse complement strand
GATTGAAAGAGGGGCTATCAATAAGAACATATGAACTCTGAACATTAATCTCAGAGATATCCCTCTGTGGACGATGAAATCTATCAGCCATTTCTAACAGTAATTAAACCTTCAGTATAATTTTTCTTTAAATTACCATATCTATCATATACCTCTATCATAACATCCCAAATACCACTATCAACATAGATAAAAGGTACACTTCTATTATAAGCTCTAAATAGTACCTTACCATCTACTCTATCTCTAACAGTCCATATAGTATTAGTATCTAAAAGATAGTCTGAAGGATCATAATAAGAGTCAAGAATAAGCAGTGTTGAAGGCTCTATGACAACTGGACTATTAATATAGTAAAAATTCCCACTTATAAGACTAGCATCAGTTGATACATCATACCACTGATCTAAGACCTTATCATGCTGAAAGTCTGTACTATAAAATGCAAAAGTATTATCTAAGTAGTACTGTAAATTATACTTATCATCTAAGTAAATATAGAACTGATTAGAAATTTCTTTAGCTGATGAAATATCTATAGTAAAATCACTAAATTCAGAAAATGAATGCTTAGCAGTTATCTTATATCTACTGCTATTAACAATAACAAATTCTGGGATACCCCCCTGAAGAAGATGCCTAAACCCATAGGAAGGATCATTGACAGATGATGAGTCAATAGTTCTGAAGGAACTTCCCCATGAGTATCCGGTGCAAACATCATTTATAATTATACCTACTAACTGATTATTCTTAAACCTATAAGTTGATATATCAATTAAGACTGTCTTATCGTTAAAGCTATTTATAGGATTATAAGTCTCCCTCTCGGTATCATTTAGAAGATATAGTGCCATCTGACTATCGGGAGTGAAATAAGATGATATACCAGGTATCTCTAAGCTATCCCCTGAAATAGATGATACTATACCAGTTGTACTATCAACAATGCTATACCTACCCCTATCAAATAGTATAATATTAACCCTATCACCAACATAGAATTCTTGATAGTCTCTATCAATATAGAAAATATCACCCACTCTTGATAAGACCCTCTCTGTCATATTATAGAATCTTCCTATAGATCCAGCATCTGGAAGATCAACAAAATAGCTTATAGAAGGTATCTTAACATAGTAGTTACCATCAATATCTTTATTTAGTGTTAGACCATATAGCGGGGTGATCCTATCAAACACGGGATATTTATTACTAGAAAGCAACGTTGATATATCTTCAGGGCTTACTATCTGAGATGATGGGTCTAATATTTTAGAAGAGTAAAGATATATCTTCGGGAATTTATTCCATACGATATAACTATCTCTTAAAAAATTCCTATAGACATTATTCTGTGTATCCCATCCGAAGATCTCTATCTTATACTTTCCTGTGTGATTAACCTCCATTATATAAGTACTATTATCAAAGACTAAAGACTCTTCTGGGGAGATATGATAGTATACTGATGGGTCATAAATATAAAGAGGAGCTCTTGGTGAGGAGTATACTACGTTAAGAGTTATTTTTTGAGAGTCTAGAGAAGAATCATAGGTAAAGTTGATATAGTAGTCCTCTCTCTTATACATTACTGTTGATGGGTCTAATGTATATGAAGAAGGACACTCAAGGAACCTCCTCATAGCTATCTTACCATCCGCTATATCAAGATAGTACTTCTTATCAGTAGGGAAGTAGAATGTATCACCTGATGAGTCTGTGAATTTATAATTAGTAAAACTAAGCAGTGGAACCCCGTAATTATCATCATAAGAATACTCTAGCCTAGAATTTACCCCAGGTCTTAGACTAACATATCCATTTGTTCTATAGATAGCTCCTGTTGAGCTCTCAACTATATACTCTCCATTACTACCATCATAGATAGAAAAGGCTAACGACTCGTCCCACATATCATTACTGCTATCTCTAATATACCCTCTCTCGATGTATACTTTAAGACCAGTAGATGAGTCATAAAAAACTGCTGATGTATCAAAGATATTATAAAATCTTATATCATTTTGATAGATATGCAGCGGATTAGTTATAAAGCATTCCGGAAGTACCCCAGACTCTGTCTTTTCTACTGAAGCCACCCATTGTATATCACTTAACTGATAAAGAGGGAATCTAAAAGATGCTCCAACTAAAAGTGTCGATGGGTCATAGAAGAGAAGAGATGATGAATCGGGACTAAAGGCTAGATTTGAAGGATCCCAATAGTACTGAAGAAAATCTCCTATCTTTAAACCAGAATACTTACCTATTTTTGTATACTCTAGCTCTTTAATAGTTAGACCTATAGATGCCTCCCCTCGATATAGCTCTGAATCTGGATATAAAGTCTTAGGAGTAAGCGATTGAGAGAATACTGATCTTTGACCTTTATTCTGTGTTGCATAAATAAGATTTCTAAATCTCTCATAATAGATACCTTCACCCGTTATATCTGTTATTCTTGCATTAACCCCGATGATATTCTTCTCCAGCCAATCTTTCAATGACTTTAACTTAACTAATATCTCATTTATATTATATTGATAACAATTCTCAGTTATTGGGTTACCCCATTTATCTACTTCTCCTGTATCTCTTGTTATACAGTATATTAAGGATAACTGATTTAATTTCTTTAAATTCTTTCTCTCTTCAGGGCTAAAAGATAGAATAGTTTTTGACCTATCTTTTGCTTCATAAGGAACATATAAAGATAATTTAGTACTATCTTTAGAATTTAAAAACCATTCTTTTATCTTTATGTCTTCATACCCAAGCCACTTAATTGCATTGACAAGACCTTTATAACTTCCTATATAGGACATGATATTATGTCCTTCTAGTATGATATGCTTACTCTTATAATTAATAAGTTCCCAGTCGGGAAGATCCTCATTGATATCAGCTTCCTTAAAGATCTTATAGATAGACTTTGGCTGGGGTAGCCCAAAATCTTCTATTAATGTATTAAATCTCTCATCTTCCCCTATTGACTGAGCATTACAAATGATCTCCCCTAAAGGAAAATCATCATTATTAATCCTATGATATATTTTTAACCTTCTCTCAAATACCCCATCATCCTCTGATCTAAATCCTATATTAATTATTAACGGTGTATTCTCAACATAATTAGATACATCAAATATCATCTCATCCACCCATATAATTTCCCCCTTATCTGCATCTACAGTAAATAACTTAATTTCTTTATCTCCATTTTCAAATCTAAATACTAAAACCCCAGAAGGATCATAGGGTCTTATAAATTTTCCGGTAGATGATTCTTCCAGTATTGATATAGTTTCTGTTTCAACTAGTCCTACTGATATAGGATTAAGAAAAATAGCAGAAGATATATTAAGAGATGGATATATGAACTGTGTTGATACATCTATTACTACTGATCCTATACTCTTGGAATTCCTTCCAAATGGGTCAAATACTGATACATCAACTAACATTACTGAAGCTTCTGCAGGGGTTAAAACTCGAGAGAAATCACCAAAGGTATAGGATAACTTAACTTCTACGTCAGGTGGGTAATTCCATCCTCCACTGCTTATAACAGTATCGGTTATATATGAACAAGGATCAGTTATAGCATATCCACTTGCTCCTCTAGCATTATTTACATCTGTTATAAATTCTAAACTGAGAAATGTATCTAAATATGGATTTAGATTACTCCCTCTTTTATTAAATAATCTCCAGCGATCTATCCTCATATTATTAAATTATTCCATAGGATTTGTTTAAAGATTAAAACTTTTTCTTTATATATCATGGTACATTTATACTATCCCTTTCATGTGCAATGCTAAAAGTTTTCTTAATATACTTTACTTGATCTATAAGAAAATTGATCATAGCTTCTATCCTATAAAGCAGAGGAGCTTGGATAGGATTACTCCATAACACAGGTGATGTAGTATTTCTTAATATCTTCCCCTTGTAATCATATCCTAAATTTTTATACTCATCACTAAGATGTCTTGCCTGATGATAATAAGATGGACGAATCTTATAGAAAAAATTTTCTCTTCTTAAATCATTTTTAACTTGAATATTTGTTGCCATAATTATAGATTAGATACGATATTTTTATTCATATTACTATTTAAGTCTACTTTAGTAATACCTCTTAAATTAATATTAACATTACTTAGTTTATCCTTAGATAAACTATCCTCATAATAAATTCCATTGACACTCTCCCATCCTCCTCTTACAAGTGGGTAAATATCCCTAACAGGAACTCTATTACCAAAAGCATCTAAGACATATCTCTCTAGTAAGATATCACCATAGGAATCTAACCCATAAGAATCCCCGTATACATTGATATTTCTTTTATCAGCATCAAACCATACACTTACTGAGTCAACCCCATCAATACCTTCTATTATCCTAACTAGATCAGAAGCAGGGATACGGTCTCTACGAGTATTTTTCAAAAAGTATTCTGATGTTTTAGATATTATGCTTTCTCTTATAGTAGATAGCTCGAACCCTTCATAAATGATAAGAGATATATTAAGTACAAATCTAGTATACTTAAGTTCCATTATTGCATTATCAACTGTTAATATCCTTTGACCCGACTCTTCTATGAGATCTAATATACCTTTTTTCTCTGAATCTGTTAAGATAAAGCTATCAAGTGAGCATGTATAATAGTTCTGATTAGAAGGTATTCTTTTATTGACATCTGGTACTAGATAAAGATAAACTGTATTATCATCTTTCTTTTGATTATTTAGAACCTCCGACCAGTAATATACTTGTTGCTGGGCTAGATCTAGGTCTACCTTTTTACTTTTTGCTAACTCTGAATCCGCTCCTACAGTAGAAACTAGCTTTCTATATTCTATGTTTAAACCTTCCCATTTAGTTCTAGCACTATTATACTTATCAAGTGCATATCTATCTTCAAATGTAGCAAATCCGGGAATAGCATCAATAATGGTAAACATATTTAACTTACGTAAGAAATAGATATAATTATTAGCATTTGCCAATACAAAGCTTCTTGATACATGAGGAGCTAGAAGTCTTGTTAAATATATTGGTTCAGGTAATGCACCAAAGATAATATCTTTTTCTACTGATACCTTTATAATCTTATTTAAATCCACTTCTTGTGAGTTTAGTGTATATCCCTTTGACTGGAACTTCCAGTTATCGGCAGACTGATTTATACTTTTAGTTATATTACCTTCTTCCCCATCTGTTAATAGATACTCAACTAGTATTGTTGACCCTAAAGGGGGAATCTTCCCCTGATATCCATTGCCAAAAAATACATCTATACCTCCACTCTGTCCTGTTCTAACCATGCAACTTTCTTCTTGATAAGTCATATCTAAGATAGAATCTCTTATAGTCCAGTTTTTACCATCAACATATACATTAACAAAATAGTTATCTATGATAGCTCCCTTCTTACTCTGGAAGTTAAAAGACTGTAGAGGATCTCCTGTACCTGTAGCCTGCTGATACTCAATAGTCCCTTGTACAACATTTACATCGATATAATTATTAATGTTAGTTAGATTCAGTCTAACCTCTTGTGATGGAAGTATAACAGTATAGATAAGCCCATTTATAGAGGATACTATCTTCGCATAATTAGGTATGATAACTGTATCCCCATATATGTCTATCTTCTGGCCATTATAACTAAGCCTTAGTGTCCCTCTTGCTGCTTGTCCTCTTGATGGATTATGCCCTGTTAGTGTTGCTAGCCCTCTGATACTCTGTGGTCTTGATGCAGTATTTATATTTAGCTCAGTTATACTATCCTCAACATAGTAAAGTATCATTCTTCCTATGCTAAGCATCACCTGAAGTAACTGCCCCATTGGGGATGCCATAGAAAAGTATTGTCCTAAATTATTATAAGAAGTCTTTATAAAGTTGATACTATCCTGATATAGTTCTGAAAGTCTAATACGAGATGTCTTAATTATACTCATTTCTCTAAATTTATTTTATTAATACTCCTATAGCTTTTACATCATCGATAAAGAAGTCTATGATACAGTAATCATATCCATCAGCTCTTCCAAAAGATACTTTAGGATCTATCTTATACTCTGCTGCTTCACTTATATACTGATATATTTGTCCACGTATCCTCTCCTCTAGATCAAATTTATTAATTCTAGTCTCAAAAACAAGATCTTCAATAGGTACACCAAAATTAACATCCCCTAAAACTTGTCCTTGACGAGTACCTAAAATCATCTTTATCTTAGCTATTATCATCTCAATTGGGTCATCTACTTCTAACACCCCATAAACATAATTAGGGTCCTCTGGGGATCTTGTATAAATATCCTTAACCATTAGTGATAACTTTATTTTATATATCTTTAAAAGATTAGATATCTGCCATAGGACAAAAAAAATGCCCCATAGAGATTGGGGCATTTCCTATTGTGATACTATAAATACCTAAATTACTCTATAGGAATAATCCTACTTACTTTATCTTTAGCTCTATTAATACTAATATAAAGTATACCATCCTCTAATTTAGCATTTACACTCTTTGGATCGATATCTCCTCTCTTTATAAAATAGTAGAAGCTGCTTCTTGATAATTTTTTCTTAATCCCATCATCTTTTATCTCACCCTTTATAGATATTCCTTCCGAAGTGACTTCTACCTTTATATCATCCTTCTTAAATCCAGGGGCCTCAATAGTTATAGATCCTTTGCCATCATCCCCCCAATCTATAAGATAATTATTCTGTATGTCAGAAAATAGACTAGGGATAATTGGGGTGTCAAAAAAGAATTCATCAAAAATACTGGGAAATACTCTACTATCCCTTAAAAGTGCTAATCCATTCATAGGCATTCTTTTTATTTTTAGTTAGACATATTTTTTTCACACATATCTATATCGAATACTATTCCAAAACAAAAATAGGACAAATTGTCATATAATTTGTCCTATAAATTAGAAATTTTGGCAATTTTTTATTTATAATCCTTTAGTTTTAAACTCTTCATACTCCTCATCAGAGAGTATTTCTCTTGAGACTACCCTTATCTGCTCATCTATAAATTTATATTTAGGATTTTTATTTTTCGCTCTCTCTAGAAATGGTATAAAAAACTCTAAAGCTTTTTTCCTTCCTTCTGGATCTCTAGAAGACTTAGGTAACATATAAGATTCTCCTATAGCAAATATATCTTTACCCCATACTCTCTGAACTGTTATGAAGTCTATATCTTTACTCTCTGTAATATCTTCCCATCCTGAAGGACTAGAAGATATTATACCAAATCTTTTTAAATCTTTTAGTATATCTACATGAATAACATCTTCTGTTGCTACGTAAAGATCCCCATCACGTGTGATAACCCCTCTACATCCTTTCGGGAAAGAGTTTAAAGACCTTGGGTTTTTTATAATATAGCTACTTATCTTTTCTCCTATATTAGCCTGATTATACTTTCTATTAAACTCTTCTTCTTCATCTCTTATTCCCCAATGCTTTTCAGCATATTTGTCAGCTACTCCTTCTAGAATCTCTTCTAGTGATTCTGGAACTAATTTATACTTTTTCATATCAGTCTCTTCTTTTTTATTTATAAGATATTCTTTACACGGTATAAGATATGACTTAAAGTCTCTATCCATCCTCCAGGGGTTTTTTGAAAATGGCTCTGGAGGTACTTCTACTCTCCAACTCTTATCATCCAGTATATTTATACCAATACTATCCTCTAATTTCCTAATTATACTTATAAAAGTATCTCTATCAGGATATTCCCAAAAAGATATCACTTTTCTATCTAACCAAAATCTGCCAGGATAGTAACCAGAATTTCTACTATCAGCAGCAGGCATAGAGTGTATATTACCTCGACGACCTATTATAATATCACCGCCCATCATAAAAAAAGGATAAGCATCTCTATCCTCCATCCATGGGCTTTCCTTCTCATTATAATCAATAGGCTCCCCATATCTATTATAAGATAGATTTGGTAGAGATATCTCCTCGGGAGTTTCGAATATACTTTTTCTTTTCATTCTATATCTCTTCTATATAGTAGCTTAAATTATTAACAAGAAGATCATCTGATATATCCCCATTATATCCATAATAAGGAGGATTATATACTAGTTTATCTCCTTCACCAAAATATGATTGAAATAGATTGAATAAGCCATCATCGGATATTTCAGCTATATATTCATTATTTATCATATTAACTTTTAATAATCCATAATAATTCTTTATTTTATTTACTATATCATCATAAGCCTCCCTTTCATCAGCTAGTGATTGGGCACTTATTAATGCATTACTTATATCACTTTTTAGAGATTCAAAATCTTCATCACTATCTATAACCTCTATCATATGTTCTGGATCATTAGCAATCTCTTCATCTCCTCCCATCTCTATAAACTTTTCTTTAATAAGATTTAATGACTTTTTATTTTTCTTTATAATATAAGAGTAGTCTGATAATATCCCCCCATCATCATAATTATCATAATTAAAGTATTCTAAAGAATCACCCGATAAAACTTTCTCTATAAATTTTTTAGATATATCTCTTCCCGGCTCTATCCTATCAGACCAGTCATCCCAAGAACTAAAAGATACATATTTTTTACCACCATTTGCACTTATTTTTAGGCTACCTATACTTCTTTTATATCCATCTTTTATTCCTTTAACAGGATTTATATCACTATCTATCATCAAGTCCCACTCATCCACATCCCAACTATATAGTTTAGAGATAAGAAATAGCACCCATTTTTCTTTAGTATCATCATCTAAATTATCATCTACTAAAATTTCATAGATAAGACTATCTTCAGTAGCATATCTCTTTGTACTTTTCCACCAGTCTTTTATCTCTTTCTCTAAACCTATACCAATAGAAGATTTAGGATCAACCCCTCTTTTAAAATCTAAAGACTCTCTTACTAACATATACTTTATACTATTATTTTACCACCTACTTTACAAATTCTCTGTATATCTTCTACTCTAAATTTAACTGGATTATTCACTATGATATAGTCACCACCAACTACAGATGGGGAACCTTTGAGACTTACTATCTTATTATTAGGAACAACAAAATCACCTTTAACTATCTTAGGGCATCCATAAAGATCTGGGAGATTTTTTCCATTTATTATAAAAGATCCCTTACACTCATTAAAAGATATATACTCAGGTATCCCCATACCATCTCTAAATTCATACCCAAAAACTATAAAATCCCCACATATAATATCAATAGTATAATCGGGATTAATTCTATATTGAACCTTAAAAACAAATTTTCTTAACCATTTTTCTATTTTCTCTACCCCACCAAGAGATAAAGCTTTCATTGGATCTACCCCTCTATCAAATTCTAAAAGACTTTCTTTAACTATCTTCTCTATCACTTTTTTTAAACTTATTTATAATATATTCTAAACCCTCTCTATATTTACTATCATATTTAGCTGTTTTTATCTCTCTAATTATATAGGGGAAATATGATAGAATAAGCTCTAGTTTTTCTACAACGCTATCGAAATCATTATATAATCTGGATATCCAAATACAAAGATTTTTAAAATCTTCTGATGATATATCATCTTTATCTTTAAAATAATCGATGATATTCTTAATAGCAGTTCTTGTATCCTTAGGGATAGGAATATCCTCAGGATATTTTAGAATATCCTGAGGATTTTCTTCGGGGATTATCCCACTTTTTCTTTTTTGATATAGATCGATCTCTCTATCAGCCCATTTATCTTCATAAGGATCAACCCATTCTTTTAGAAATTGATATAAATTTTCATGTACTATCTTTTTCATTAGAATATATCCTTATATTTTTCTATAAAAATATCTACTCCTTCTTTGTACTTATCATGTCCTGGGACTTCTCCTAATTCTTTATGCATGTACTTATGTGCGTCAAACATCATTTTAAGACCTTTTGTTGCTAGAGAAGGATTATCAAGTCTTACAAGATATTTGCAGAAATTTGTAAACTCTTCAGGGGTAAGTTCTCTTCCTCTTGTAGAACTAACAAGGAGAGATATAATAGCATTAGCTTCAGACTGATCATATCCTGAACCAGCTTTTTTCGGTAGAGGAGCTTCTTCTGGGCTATTAAATACCTTTTCTATATCCTCTTTTCTAAAGCTTTCAAGAAGTCTTAAGAATGTACTAAATTCTGTAGCAATATCAAGTCCTACGTTCTTACCTACTGCCCTCGTTAGCATAGGAACTGTTACTCTTATCCCCTTATCTTTAGCATATTGCATAACCCTAGCTATTGAGTCAGAAGCAGCTGCCCAAGTTCTAGGAGATGCAAAAATACTCTTTTCAGGATCATCATCAAGATTATAAAAATACTCCTGATTGAATTCCAAGAAATCTAATATCCTCTGATCTATCTTTCCCATACCCCACTCTTTCCAGCTCCGGAAGTCAGGAACATAGTTAACTTGCTGGAATCTATTACCTAAAGCAGTAGAGAAGTTCTGTACTGAGTCAGGGTCATCTCCAGCTCTATTAGATGCAGAGATAATAGCCCATTTTGATCCAAGCTTAGCATCTCCAATGATCCTCTCACCAATAAGTTTTAAGCATGTATTCTGAACAGACGATGAAGCCCTTGAAAGCTCATCAAGGAAGATAACTCCACCAGGCCCATCCTCATCTTCTGTGCCTCCATTAGCTATTCTATCTAGCTTAGCATCTATCTCTCTGTTACCTGTAGGTTTATAAACAGGAAGCCAAGACTTAGGAATATCAAGGGCTTTTACCTCACCAGCCTCCATTTTAACAATAGCTGGTAAATTCCAGTCATCTGGAGCCATCTTAGAAGTCTGGACATCAATAAGCCTTCCTTTAGAATTAGCTTCTAGAACAGCTTTAACAATCTCAGTCTTTCCTATACCAGGAGCTCCCCAGATCATAAGAGGTTTTCCTTCCGGGTCTCTTATAGCCATTTCTATTTCCATATAGAGCTCATCCCTATTAATATTTGGGACATTCTTATCAGGATGCTCTAGAGGAACTCTAGCTTCATTTAATGACTCATTAGTAATAAGTCTTCTCTTCTCTATTACACTTTTAGGACTTTCGGTTCTTAGACCTGGTTCAAGAAGTAGGTCATCATCATTTGGAACATATGATATAGCAGGACTAAGTATGCCATCTTTAACCATAATACCAATATTCACCGGAAGAATAACAGGTTCTGCTCTATCACCAATAACGAGCCAAAAGAATTTTTTTACTCTTTTAAATACCTTTTTTATGAAGTTTCCTAAATTTCTAAAAATACCTTCATTCAAGGACTTTCTCTTTTTGAACTCAAAAACAGATTCACTTACTATTTTTCTCATAGACATTTTTTTTATATTTATTCTAAAATATTTAACTTAAATTTACTAATTTACCAAATGGCTGTTTAAAAGTTGGATTACCATAAACCACCCATATAAACTTATTCCAATAGATAGGCTTTTCAGGCATAGGAGCATATCCATCTGTAAAGAAGACTAAAAGTGAAATCCTATCTCTAAATTTTTCTTTTACCCAGTCTAATGCTTTTTGGAAATCTGTACCTCCACCTCCTTTAACATTTTTAGGAATCCATGGACGACCAGAAGTTCTAGTTATTCTTTGAACACTTTCTTCATCAACCCCATCATCAAAGAAAGCTATATTAATAGTCTTTACTCTCTTTGAAAATATAATACTGTTTATCTCTCCTAATATCCTTTCCAAACTTTCCATACTCATACTACCGGAAACGTCTACTAAAATAACAATATTTTCTAAAGCATCCATCTTATTCTTTTCACCATACTTAAGATATTCTTTACCTAAATGTTTCTTATTACCTATCTTCTGATATACTTCTGGAGAGAGTGCTGTGGAGACAAATCTACTAAATAGATTCTTCCAGTTAACCTCCCCTCTATGAAGTCTAGATAGTGCAGTAAGTAAAGCTCTTCCTTTACCAGATCCATATTCTTTAGACCTCTCTATATCCTTAAGCATCTTTGCTGACTCAGATGTCCATTTATCTTTAGGATCTATATCAGGCCCAGCTTCTCCACTTTCTACATCATAGCCAGATTTTTCTGCTATCTTCTCACCAATATCCTTAGTCATAATACCACCTGTACCAGCAGGATCATACTCTCTCATCTTTTCGTATATAACTTCATATGCTGGATCACTAACCCCTCCAGGGGAATTTTTGGTAGCATCAGCAGGAGGTTCTCCTTCAATAATTGGTACTAATTCTTCTCTTCTATAACTTTCAAATAATATATTAGATAGCTTTGGATAAAAACTTTCATTTATAATATCAACTTCATACGTTCCATCTGGGTTTATAGCAGTAACTATTCCCTTCTCCCCAGTACTCCTTATCATAACTTTAGTCCCAACCTCTATCTCTACACCCCCACCTTTTCCTTTTTTTCCGCCTTTTCCTGGCTGTCCACTATCACCAGATTCTCCACTTTTTCCAGACTCTCCTTCTTTCCCACCTTTATTATCTTGGAAAGAATTACCCGCCATAGGAGGGTTCTTCTTTAAATCTTCATAGATAGCTTCTACAGGCTGATTAAGATATTTCTTATCATATAGACCATTAAGATCTCTTATAAAGGCTTCATCAAAATCATTTAAAGTATCAATTATAATAGGGTTAATCTCTAAGTCTGCTGCCATATTATATAATTCTGGATCTCTTCCTTTTATCCTTTCCATATGAAGAAGCACACAGTGCATAATCTCATGGATAATAACAAATATCTTTTGCTCCCATGTTAAGTCATTTGCAAATTTAGGATTAACAAATAGTCTTATCCCATCTGTTGCCATTGTTGGAACATACCATGTATAAATAGGAGTAAAATTATGAACATATGGAGCAAATAGAGGAGACTGAGATACAATAGCTGTTTTTGCACTTTCCATCTCTCTCTTTAGATGCTTCATATCTATCTCTTCTCCATTTATAGTGTATACCTTATCCATATCATCTATTTTTGGGAAAGGTATTCTATTACTCTTACCTTTTACTGAATACTCTTCAGCTAGATATTCTCTCCATACAGGATAGAAATTCTTTTTCCTTTTATTTATAGATTTTTCCATATACTTTTATTGATTTTCTTATTTCTTCTTCATCAAAATTTATAGGAATAGAATAGGTCTTAGGAAGAGATATAGATCTTAACTGTAAATCCCCCAAAATCTCTTTTGGGAATCCTCTCAAACTCTTCCAATTATTTCCAGCAGCATAAAATCCTCCAGTAACTTTATTAAAATTTATATATTCAGGAAGCTCTTTAAGATGTTTATCAACTAAGTTAACATCATGAAAGACATCTATAGATAGATCATCATTTATTTTATAATCATCTTCATCTATACCTATATCTTCCATCCATTTTTGAATAGAGCTGATTACACCTATATCTAGATCTCTCTTAAGATCTTTATATTTCTTAAAATTCATATTTATACTCTCTCTTACTATTTTATGCATTGAAATCTGTATAATTTAATATAAATATTTTTGTATAACTTATATATCCTCTTATATTTACTGTAACATTATAAACCAATCAGGTACATCATCACCTTTGATCTTCTCTTTTAGACTCTCTATCTCTGCTGTCCCTTCAGTTCTCCATTGCTCATAATTAATAGTTACATTTCCTAATAGATTATAGTTAAAAGCTCCTAATATTCTAGCAAGAGATA
>ERZ795051.4182-NODE-4182-length-13806-cov-6.461057_pt1 | contig 13806 bp, 14 predicted proteins | sample MGYA00375135_ERZ795051 | MGnify/ENA primary metagenome ERZ795051 (study PRJEB30180, sample SAMN05720222) | activated sludge metagenome | isolation source: Anaerobic digester | place: Japan | collected 2015-05-26 ... | reverse complement strand
ATCATATACAACACCGCTGTAAGGTTCTATCATTTCAGCAATCAGCTTTACCACGCAGGCAGGCGTATAGAATTCACCGTCCTCCTTAGTGCCGGCAGCAGCGTATGCTTGAAGGAAGTATTCATAAACACGACCGATAAGGTCTTCTTTTTGAAAACGCTCCTTGGTGATTTGATTAATATTGTCGATAAGGTCTTTGATCTTAGACTTCTCAGCACCAAGCGTAGCAAAAAGATTCAACGGCAGCGCACCTTTCAGTGGAGGGTTACTGTCCTCAATGTCAGCCATAGCCTGATCTATGATAACTGCAATATCATTAGCAGAAGCATTCTTGACGATATAAGACCAACGGGCAGTTTCTTTCAGGTAAAATACATTCACGGCATTATAGAACGATACTTTTTCAAGAAACGCAGGAATATCGCCGTATTGTTCCATAAGTTCAGCTCGACGTTTCTCAAACTTATCTCCTGCAAATTTCAGGAATACCAAGCCAATAACAGCATCTCTGTTCTTTTCAGTACTTCCAATGCCACGCAGAGCGACACGGCAGTTCCAAAGAACCGTTTCAAGTGAAACCTGAACATCTTTTTTCGCAGCTTTAGCCATATATAAAACCTCTTTCAAGAATTGTTTACAACAGTATATACGTAACAATATTATACTACATTTTGCACAAATAGTCAATTATTCGACAGTGGATTTCCCTAATAATTTATGTAGGTATTTGCTTGTTATATTACAATAGTTAAAGCATATGCAATAAAAAGCCCCGCTTGCTAAAGCGGGGCAAACTATCACTATAAGTATGTTATTAAGCGGAAGGACTACTACTTATATGACAACAAGAATGTACGGGTTTTATCATGTCATTAATAGGGAAAACTCAAGTATTATACTATAGGGATAATAGCTCGATTCTCCAAAGATGTTTTATTAAAACATCCATAAAATTATAGTATTTTTTCACATATTTCTTTAGTGTAATTATGTTAATCTCAATTGTTTCATTTCTATGCTTATTTGTTGATATTGGTATTTCAATTTGTACATCTTCAAAAAAATCATATTGATTAAAAAAATCTCCATAATGGACAACCGAATCTCTTGGCTTAACACAATCGGCTATCCAATCTTCGTATTCCGAAAGAATGTATGAGAATACCTCATCCTTTTCTTTCATTTGGTTACAGAATGAAAGAAAACCTGTATAAGACGCCGATCCATCTTCTTTTATTGTTTTATGTCCAAGTGTAGTATCTTTTGATATCCCTCTATAATACTCACAAAAAATACCAATTATCCTATCGAGACTTGATTTTATGGATATCAAAGTATTTTGTAGTTCAATAATTACTTGACACGCTCGAAGCCCCAAACTAATTTTATTATCTTCATCAAACTTTTCAAAATGGTCATAAAATGCATCAATAAGAAAAGCATTAACATAATTATTATAGCAATACGCTACCGAAATATAAGATGACCTTGATTCAAGAAGCCATAATGCAGTTTTGCTTGGCTCATGTTTTTCATCTCGATGCTGCCATATACAAATATTGGTTTTTGTTTCCATTACCGAAATTCTTGTTAATAATTCTTCCAAATCGTATTTTGTATTTATAATCTTCTCAAATAAATCAATGGTGCTTTGAGGTGTATCATTATATAGATTATAATCGAATTTCATAAACTGTTCTCCCGACAATGATAATAACGTGTGATAACTATGTTATTTAGTATAACATACTCTGGTAGAAAAAATCAAATTTGCAACACGAATTAATAATATTAACATAAATTCTTCCGTGTTTTACATACGCCTCCAACGTCCTTAAGTCGTGAAATAGCTTATCAATAATTTGCGGATACCATTGTGTTTCGTACTATGCCTATTATAACGACAACATCAACACAGAGATTTAGAGGATAAATCGACGGAAAGGTTGTCATAACTGAAATAATACTGTATGACACGGAATTGTTTAATAGTTAATCAGCTTTTTGGGGGGCGTAAACCATACTTCATTTCACAAATTGATTCTAAAACGCTAATAAATATATCAATAAACTTGAGATTGTAGTTTTTTGAATTTGGATTATTTTCGTAGAAGTATCGTATTTCTACAAAAGAGTTTGAAAATGTATTCAACTCATTTACAAACGTTGTTTCATCATACTTTTTATTATCAGATGAATTAAGAGCCGATATGCAGCGATACACAATTAAATCATATGTGTTTTTATCTTCTCGTTCAAGTTTTGTAAATATTTCGCCTAATTTATGTCCACGGACTTCTTTTTTGAATAGAGATTTTAAGAAAAGCTCACATGCAAAAGCACCATTAACCATTGCGGGTATTATTAAAGAAAAATCTCTATAATTCATTGTTGTACGACTCAACATATGCTTCTTTATTAACACTCTATACGAATGTGCAAAGGCTAAACCATCATCATATGAAGTAAGTGCGTTCATCACCATCACCTCGTGATCTATTTTTACCAGTATAATAATCCAAACACATATAAAGCAGACTGACCGTATAGTCCAGTTCTATCGTCGCGAAACTCGCACATCTTGCTGAGGTGCAGAACTTATCTAAAGCCTCTTTTTCGGACATTCCATATTTTTCTGAAATAAGACGAACAATTTCGGGAATAATGACGCTCTAACCGTTTCGTAGTTCATGTTTGTACCTACACAATAGCAAATGGAATTACGCAACCATTTTAATATGCTAATTTTTTTGGCTCATCATTTGTTAGTTCTCCGAATTATTAATGATTGAATCATAGAAGCCGTCTCTGTTTCCATAATAATCCAGCAAAAAGAACAATGAAGTGTTCAGTATATGTAAAACAGAATCTTTCATAATACTGTTTTTCTGGATAGCTGCGATTTTCTCACCTGGAGAAAAAGATAAATACTTAGTATACGGGACGCCCTTTAACTCCTCATGACCTGACATAAATGCGAGTTTATTAACGTGCATACGCATAAGATCAGTATAGTTTTTCTTAGTATAATCCTGAATCGTAAAGCCTGCTAAATGCTTAGATGAAGCTATTTCCTTATAATTCGGAATATCATCAAGTGCAATAGTATTATATATGAATTGCTTGTCATAAAATGAATTAGCATCCCTGTATGACTCCATCATCGGATAATTGATGTACAGCTTTCCTTTTGAAGGGTCTGTCTCATCATTAAAGAAACCTGCCATTTCTATAAGCCGGTCTATATTCCTGCTTATACGAGAAGTGAGTGGAGGAGGATCCTGACGTTCATTAGGTCTTTTGTCCTGAAGTTCGCTATCAAATATAAGATAAGTGAAAGCGAAGTCTTCCCGAAGCACTTCTTTTTGTTCTTCGGGAAGATTGAACTCACGGAGTATATCCTTAATATCACATTGGAATTCTGTTCGTTTCGCCTTATCATAAAGAGCGAAGAGATTGGATCTGACAGCGTAGATCTGATACTTCATACCATACAGTTCGGTCAGCCGTGATATAAAATCAGTTTCAGTTTTTTCACCTTCAACTATTAACAGTATCTTAGCATTACTCATCTATAAACGCTCCATTAACGTACATCTTTTCAAGATTGTGAGCTTCTCTTATCTCCTTATCCGTTGAATTGAATAAGCTTGCAATTTTATTCTGTGTCATAAGATAGCAACAGTCAGGACGAGTAAGCTTATTCTGCATAAGATAGGTGTTGTGCGTCGTTACTATAGATTGGAATCCCTTGCATTTATTAAGTTCTTCTACTATGAGTTTTGCCGACTCAAAATGCAGGAAAGCGTCGAATTCGTCAGTAAATAAAAATGAGATTTTATCAAAAGCAATTGTTGTCCAAGCAAAGAATAGTGCAAGTGCCATCGTTCCTGTTGAAGCTACTGATGTAAAAAGTGTTTTAATTTCACCATTTTTGAAATAAGCTAACAATTGTCTTATACCATTGATATTTTCAAAATCAAGTTGATAATCGACGCCATTACGCTTTAAAAAATCCTGGAATTCTCGTGTTTTGCCATGCTCATAAATAAAATCAAAGAAATTGTGATTTCCGTTAGAAAAACCTGCATATGCACTACTATCTGAGAGCCTCCGATACCAAAGCATATTCTCACAAAAATGTACCAGCTTAGTGATTATTGAATTATTATCGGTAGGAGTATTCCTATATATATACTTAATGACCGACAGTTTGTTATCGACAAGTTTGATATTCAAACTGCCTTTTATGCTATCATCAATAAAGTTTTTGTTTGATGTTGAGTTTCCATAGTGATAATCAATTAGAGTTTTATCATTAACTAAGAGCTTTTCTGAAACGAGATTGTCGGGGTCCCACTTTTTATATTCATACTCAATGATATCATTATCAAAAGCAAAAGTATATTTGAAAGTTGCAGGTTCATGCAAATTTTCCAAGCATATATAGTTTTGAAGGTAAATAAAGGGAATACGTTCTTTATCTGTAAGATGTGACACAATATCAAACATAGCTATTCCCAAGCTAGTTTTTCCAACGCTATTTTTACCATAAATTATAGCCTTTTTAACAATACCGTTTTCAGTAAGATTCTGATTGAATTCGTAATCTCTTGCAGTAAGATCAAAGACAAGCCTTTTTGAGAATCCTTTGAAATTTTCAACTTCAAACTTTTTCAGCATAGTGAAATTCCTCCTAATACAGACTGATTCTATTGTCAGTATATCATTTTTATCGCACAAAGTCAATAGTTTCCGTAGTTTTTTTACGGAGCCGTAATGTTTTTACGATATATTATGTCTTATTATTTGATTCCTGTCCTGTATTATTCTAATTATATTTGTTAATATTTATGTATGGCGTACCAGAGAGCATACAATTGCTATAGTTTTCGGCAATATTATATTGTCGAATAATACAGTCTGTTTATGGGACGTTTGCTGAGAAATCTCTTGAAAAATAGGGCTTGGTATGGTATAATGGGGATATCATCAGGAAATGAGGGCGAACCCTATGGATAATGAAATTATAAAAGCTGAGAGCAATTCGGAGGATATATATACTTCCATACGTTCTTCTGTAATAACAGCGCAAAATAAAGTGTATGCCGCCGTCAATACTGCAATGGTAATTGCTTACTGGGAGATTGGCGAGCAGATATACAAGGCTTGCGGAGAAAATGACAGAGCTGAGTATGGCAAAAATCTTTTGAAGTACCTATCTGACAAACTCACTACCGAATTCGGAAAAGGCTTTACAGAGCGAAATCTACGGGCAATGCGTCAGTTTTATAGCTGTTTCCCGAATCGGCACACACTGTGTGCCGAATTGAGCTGGTCGCATTATCGCATACTTATGAAGATTGCCGATAAGACTGCCCGTGATTTTTATACAGAAGAATGTGCAAAATCAGCGTGGAGCGTCCGCCAGCTTGAAAGGCAGATCAATACGATGTACTATCAGCGGCTGCTTGCAAGCAAGGACAAGTCCTCGGTGGCAGCGGAAATACAGACCAGCACGCCAAAGCCGGAGTATGAGAAAGCGATAAAAGATCCGTATATCATGGAATTTCTGCAGATAAAGCCTGATACCCATGTATATGAAAGCGATATAGAGCAGGCTCTGATAGACCATTTACAGCAGTTCCTTTTGGAGCTTGGACGCGGTTTTTCCTTTGTATCACGGCAAAAGCGTTTTACTCTTGACGGGCAGGACTTCTTCATTGACCTTGTTTTTTACAACTATATCCTTAAATGCTTTGTGTTGTTTGATCTGAAAACGGATAAGCTGACGCATCAGGATTTGGGACAGATGCAGATGTATGTTAACTACTACACAAGAGAACTGATGAACGAAGGAGATAATCCTCCTATCGGTATCGTGCTGTGTGCTGAGAAGAATGATGCAATTGTAAAATATACTCTGCCAGAAGGCAATAACCAGATATTTGCTTCAAAGTATTTCACATACCTTCCGACTGAGGAAGAGCTGAAACGAGAACTCAGAATCGACGAATTCCAAAAGCTTGATGAAGAATAACTCGTAAGTGTATTATAAATCTCTGCTATAAGAACTGTATAAAAACAAGCACCCTAATTTGAAATTAAGGTGCTTGTAATTGTATTATCTGTTAGTCCTGTAGCAATGTCTGCTGATTTCACGTTTATCTATCTCGCATATCAATTCTCCGTGTTCGCAGAGCGGTTTCAGCAGATAGTCACGGCAGAAGCCTGCCCCGAGATTGAGATGCTGAGCTATCTCGGTTATTGTCCTGCGAGTTCGGCAATAGCGGAGCACCTCTCTTTGATAATCGCGGACATTCGGTTTATCGCTAACAGCGTAGACTGCAAGATACTCCAGAACCCATTCTTTCGGATATATCAGGCGATTGCCTAAGTTGTAGTGACGCAGCATACCGCAATTTTTCAGATTCAATACAGTGACTCTGCCGACTCCAAGCATCTTCATTACATCTTTTGTTCCGAGTGCATCGGGATAATTGGAATACAGCTTTTTGAGCTTGACTACCGTTCGGAGCTGAGCTGAAGTCAACTCCCAATCGTTTTCATAATCGGCTTTCATATGCTTCCTCTTTTCTCAATGATATTTTGTTGCTGAAGCGGAATTATACATATTTCGTTAACGGTGTACACAAAAACCGTTCACAATCGTATCTAACACTTTTCTAACACTTTTGAGACTTTTTTGCACGATTTTTGCTCAGATGTTGCTATCAGTCAAATACGTTAATATAGGCGTTTGCGGAGCTTAGATTTTCACACTTGGCTAAACACTGCCATTTATCGACTGATAGGCTGATACGTTCCGACACTAATTGGAACGTGCTGACACGTCCTGAAAAACGTCCGGCATGGCTCCAAAACCGCGTGCCGAGGGTTCAAGTCCTTCTGCCCCTGCCAGAACGATAAAGCCTGTATTTCGATGAAAGCGCCGAAATACAGGCTTTTCTCTTACCTACAAACCACGGTTTTAAGCGCTTTTTTGACTGTTGCAACTGCATATTTACTCTTGAAAATGCACGTTTGCTTCACAAAAAAACTCACGAAATTCACGATTTGCTTCACGGCGTGAAGCAAATTTCGCACTCAAATCACATCGAAAACGTGCAGAAAGGTATCATATCTAATAAGTCAGCTCCCGCAAGGGAGCTGCTTCAGTTTTATAAGAAGTTCCTCTTTATCATGCTGGAGTATGATTTAATAGTAAAGATATAAAGTAAATACATTTTGCATAGGTAATGTATTTTATTGACTTGAATAGCGAATTATGGTATAATCTTAGTATAAAATGGCTGTCGAGGTGTGACTCATGAAACGAAGAACCACAAAAGAGCTTCTTGCCGAATCTTTTCTTGAGCTTGTGCAGACAAAGCGTATCGACAAGATAACAATAACCGATATAACGAATAACTGCGGTATGTCGCAGCCGACATTCTACAATCATTTCAAGGATAAGTACGACATGATCGTATGGATATATACAAATCATGTGCGTGAGATCATGTGCAAGATCGATAATAATGCAAGCGTTCCTTTGGTGAGGGGGATTTTTTGTTTCTCTATAGCCATTACAGATGTGCACAAAAAAGAAATAGAAGATCTGAAAATATATGCGCTGAAAAGAGATTTTTTATGATACCGCTTGCTTTTGTCTGAATTTCGGTGTATAATAACATAGTAAAAAACACTATGCAATGACACACGTAGTACGCTTGTACGTAAATCTGATCACGGAATGCATTTGTTGATCAGTGTACAGCATACTGCGTGCTTTTTTTGTGTTCAGGAGGAAATGACTATGCCAAGAAACCAATTTGAAAGAATGATGTTCGCTCTGATGACCGTTATCGTTACAGTACACGCTTATGTGTTTTACAGTCTGTACGTTGTCAACGGTTCTACGCTGATGAGCGTGACGGGCGAAAGCAGCGTGCTCGGCGCAGTAAACGCTATGGGCGGTGTGTATATACTCGGAAGAAATCTGCCGATCTGGGCAGTTGTAATTATTGAGTTTATCCTTGCATACACTCTTGAAATCACGGTTGGCAGCCCCATGTCCTTTAAGCTCGCCTGTAAGGTTTTTGATCCGAGAGAGACACACCCTGTACTCTTTGAAACTGCGATCATCTGTGCGACTGTCGGCATCATGTGTCCTGCGATGAGCTTCCTTGCGGCTTTCCTCTACTATCCCTACTATGCAGGATTCAACATCTTTACATTCCTTGCCAACTGGATCAAGCTTGTATGCTTTAATCTCCCGTTTGCATTTTTCTCTCAGCTTTTCTTTATTCAGCCGCTTATCAGAACGTGCTTCAAAGCTATATTCAGAAGAAAAGCCGAAACAGCACAGGCTGTAAAGGCGTAATATTTGTGCAAAACTCCCTTTGCTTTTTCACATAAAAAGTGATATAATAGAATAAGAGAACGTGTAGCAGTTACTGCGTAAGTCCAGTTACTTGCTATACGTTCTATTTTTTTGCGAGGTGATACTTATGTACAACGTAGGTGACATGGTGATGTACGGTGCATTCGGGATATGTAAGGTCACGGCAGTTGAAAAGCGTGATTTTACGGGTGAAGAACAGGAATACTATATTCTCAAACATATAAACTCTGATAAAAACATATTCTATGTCCCGACAAATAACGACGCGGCTCTCAGCAAGATGCACCCGATATGCTCAAAGGCTGAGGTCGATGAGCTGATCTCCCACATGAACTCTGAGGGGCTTATATGGATAGACAACGACATCAAGCGTAAGGAAGAATACAGCCGCATCATTAAAGATGCCGACAAGCATGAGATCATAAGGCTTATCAAAACGCTGTACCTTCGCCGTAAGGAGCTTGCCGAAAGCGGGAAAAAGCTGCGTTCCACGGACGAGAATTATCTTAGTCTTGCAGAGAATATGCTTTTTGAGGAATTTGCCTACGCTCTTGATATCGACAAAAGCGAAGTTGTTGAATATATCGAAAAGCATATCGCATGAAATTTGTGAAAAAACACAATTTGAAAAATCACGGAAAATTTGATATAATTAGTACATAACGAGTAGCAATTCTGCGTAAATCCAGTTATTGCTGCTCGTTTTATTTTTTTATGGAGGTAGATCATAATGAAAAGAATCAAAGAAGCGTGTATCTGCCAGACACTTCATTTTATGCTCAAGGAAGATGTCGGTCATGACTATGCGGTAAGGGTCGTTCAGGAGGAGATCAAAAAATACAAGGAAAGCCTTGAAAAGAGCAAGACCAAATACAAGATCCTTGAAGAAACCGAGCAGCCCGACGGCTCTGTTATCATCAAGATCAAGAAGCAGTACAACACAGCACCTGTCGGCACTTATCTCGACTGATAAAATTTCATATCATCAAAACAGCGTGTGGCGTAAGCATAAATCCAGCTTCCAGCCACACGCTGTATTTACTAGGAGGAAATCAAATGGAACAAACCGCAAATCAATTCTTAGGGCGTGAGCCTGTGGGCAGACTGATGAAAAAGTACGCCGTGCCGTGCATCATTTCTCTGCTGGTGGGGGCACTCTACAACATCGTTGACCAGATATTCATCGCCAACGCAAGTTATCTCGGCTCTTACGGAAACGCTGCAAATACGGTGGTGTTTCCGCTGACAGTCATAGCTCTTGCCATTGCCGTTATGATCGGTGACGGCTGCTGTGCCTTTGTGAGTTTGAGTCTCGGCAGGAGCGAACCTGATAAAGCAAAGAAAAGTGTCGGAAACTCTGTTCTTATGACGATCGTGAGCAGCCTTATCCTATGTGCCGTGTATCTGCTATTCAGCGACGGCATCATCGCAATGTTCGGCGGTACGGTCAATGAAGAAACATTCCGCCACTCAAAGGAATACTTCTTCTATATTTCGCTCGGTATCCCGTTCTATATGTTCGGACAGGCTATGAACCCTGTGATCCGTGCGGACGGCAGCCCGAAATTTGCTATGGTCTCCACGCTTGCAGGTGCTGTGCTGAACATGATACTTGATCCGATATTCATTTTTGCTTTCAGGTGGGGCATAATGGGAGCAGCGGTCGCAACCGTTATCGGGCAGATCGTGACGGCTGGACTTGCGGTGTGGTATCTCTGCAATATGAAACTCGTAAAGCCTGCAAAGACTGATTTCAAGCCCGAAAGTGCAATTATCCGCAAAACGCTGACACTCGGTCTAACCAGTTTTCTCTCGCAGATCTCTCTTGTGGCAGCAATGGCAGCGATCAATAATATGATACGAAAATACGGTGCAATGGATGCTGTTTTCGGGCAGGAGCAGTATGCGCAGATACCTATGGCGGTAGTCGGCATCGTCATGAAATTCTTCCAGATCGTGATTTCGATCGTAGTCGGAATGGCGGCAGGCTGTATCCCGATAGTCGGCTTCAATATGGGCGCAGGGCATCGCCTGAGAGTTCGTGAGCTGTTCACAAAACTGCTGACAGCAGAAGCAAGTGTCGGTGCTGTCGCCCTTATCTTCGCGGAGTTTTTCCCGAAACAGCTTATCGGTATATTCGGTGCAGCGAACGAGAGTAGTTATTATACCGATTTTGCGGTACACGCATTCCGCATTTATCTCTGCATGATGATATTCGCCTGTGTGAACAAGGCTTGCTTTATCTTCCTGCAAGCTATGGGCAAGGCTGTGGAATCTACTGCTCTTTCTATGATCAGGGAGATCGTGTTCGGTGTAGGCTTTGCGGTAATTCTGCCCCTGTTCTTCGGACTGGACGGTGTGCTGTATTCAATGCCTGTGTCGGATATTCTGACCTTTGCGGTCGCTTTGTTCCTGATAATCCGGACATATAAACAGTTGGCAGAAAATGAAGATACACAGCGCATCAAGGTACTTGCTTCCACGCAATAAGCAACATATCATCCCCCTCATCTGGGGCTGGAGGATGCTGCTGCGAAGCTTCACCGAATGGAGGAACTTCAGAACGCCCGACAGGAGATGAACAGAACAAAGGATGAAGCAGTAAAAAAGAAATTGAAGATACCCAGTGAGTTTTTGAGACTTTTCAAACAGATATGATTTTATTATTGATAAATAATCCTGTTTATGGTATAATACACTTATTTCCAATAGCTATTTTCTTTTATACTTTGGAGGTATAATATGTATTTTGATGAAATGAAAATCGGAATGAGCGTTGACGTAGCCCCTGCTGTTATAGACAAAGGTAAAATGCTTGCATTTGCAAAAGAGTATGATAATTTACCGCTGCATACAGATGAGGATTATGCAAAGACAACTCACTTTGGTAAACTTATTGCTCCCGGCGTTATGTCATTCATGACTGTATGGGCAAAGTACCTTGAAGTAGATTTTTTCGGTAATGAACTGCTTGCTGGTAAATCAACAAAAATTGAATGGCACAAGCCCGTTTTCGCAGAAGATGTGCTGACAGGAAAAGCAACTATAACAAACCTCATTAAGCGTAATGATAAAAATGGTATTGTTGCCGTATCCTTTGATGTTTATAATCAAAATGGTGAGCTTGTATTGACTGATGTTACAGAAGCATTTGTAAAATGCAGATTACAGTAAACAGTATAGAATCCTTACAACGATGATAGTATTGATGTTTTCAATCTTAGTATTAACGATAAGAAAAAAGCAGCTCCCTCACGGGAGCTGTTATTCTTTCGACCTAAAAAGCTTAGAAAACGTTGAGAATTCATTTCAATAGGGTGGCGTATTTTATTGCAATATTTCAAAGAATGAAAAACCACTTGTGTGAAATAGTTTTTCGGTATTTCAATAGACCTTAGTCTAATAAGATACAAATTCATTGTACGCATTTTCAGCAAAATGAAGATACATTTCTTCCGTTGTATGATATGCAAATTTGCTGTCAAGAAGCTTGTACACAAGAAAAGCATAGTCTGCCGCAATCTGATCAGGAACAGGTTGTGTATCGTAACGACGTGAACCAATGTTACTTACAGGAAAACAATACACAAATCTCACTATCAAACCGCTGCCACGAAACGCCATATTATTTATCATACTGTCAAACACATAGGGCTGACAAGCAAGACAAATTGACATATACGGTTTTTTCAGTATTATGCTCGACCTTGTTGCACGATCGCTGATATATGTCTCACCATTCCATGATTTTAAAAGTAAATCAAGGTTAGGTATATTATTGCTGTATCTTCCGCTGAAATTTCCAAGCATTCCTGCTTCATCTGAAATCATAAGCAGTGTATCGTTTTCTTCAAGCTGTGTAACAAGCGACTCAGGAGTAATATCGTCAACTACTATTCTGCGGAAGTTTCTTTGACGAATGTTACTGATCTGAGTTTGCAGCTCAGCGATTTCGTCTGCTGTCACTTCTTCTTTTTTCTCAAGATATATAAGCTTATTCTCCAGTATCCTGCGTTCAGCTTGACTTTTGTATATTTCTCTTTTGTTTTTCTCATTCCAATCATGAGCAAACAAAATATAAGGCTGTTTGACCATTGATATTACCGGAGACTTTTTGAAGCTTGGCTCCGCAACAAGATGATTGGAACATAAGTTTTTATCCTTCTATAGAATTACAAGCTTTTAAATATAATGTTAATAAAATCATAATTCGCAGTAACGAAGAATATGAAATATATACTGAAGCAGATCCTTCGCAAAAAATGTCTTTTATGAATTCGACTTTATAATTAATCGTCAAAAACTACACATATGCAATTGTAAGTATTGTGGTAATGAATTTTTCGGCTTAAAAAATTCAGAATGCTGTAATAATGTACAATGTATAATTATAAGCGAAAAAGAGCAAAGAAAGAACAAACGGCGCATAGTTAATGATAATTCTTTTGAAAAATACAAACGCAAACTTAGCAACTATATCGGTCAGCAAAAAACCAAGCTTTCCTCAAGAGTTCTTGACGCCCCGGTATTAGTTCAGAAATTTGATAATCAGAGAAAGATATTTACAAAGCAAATGAATGATAAAATAACCGAGTGCGAAGCCGAAGGTCGACAGCCAAATGCTGAAATGCCTTCTTTCTACGAAAAGATGAAGCAGGAAATCGTTAGCTTTGTTTGCTCGCTTGAGGAAGAAGCGAAAAAATACAATTCAAAAATATAGGTTTATACTGCCTATTTTTTATTGCAAAATATAAACATTTATGTTATAATAATTGTATGAATATACCTATTTTTTGTAAATGAAAGCGAGTAAAAATAATGATAGATAACAAAAAGGAACAGGAACGAGCAGAACTTCATCGTACTATATGGGGAATCGCTAACGACCTTAGAGGTAGCGTTGACGGTTGGGACTTCAAGAACTATGTGCTTGTAATGCTGTTCTATCGCTATATATCTGAAAATTTGACCAACTATATCAATGCTGGTGAACGTGAAGCCGGTACTTCTGATTTTGACTATACAAAGCTTTCTGATGAAGAAGCAGAAGTTGCCCGTGACGATATGGTGCAGACTAAAGGCTTCTTTATACTTCCATCACAGCTTTTCTGCAATGTGCTTGAAAGAGCTGATACAGACGAGAACCTCAACGAAACGCTCGAAGCTATCTTCCGCAGTATTGAAAGCTCTGCACAAGGCTGCGAGACTGAGGACGATTTCAAAGGATTGTTTGATGATTTTGATGTAAATAGTAACAAGCTCGGTGGAACAGTCGCAAAGCGTAACGAACGTCTTGTCAAGCTGATGAACGGCGTAGCTTCAATGCAGCTCGGTGATTATCAGGACAATACCATTGACGCATTCGGCGGTGCTTACGAATACCTTATGGGGATGTATGC
>ERZ795051.4172-NODE-4172-length-13829-cov-5.066575_pt1 | contig 13829 bp, 14 predicted proteins | sample MGYA00375135_ERZ795051 | MGnify/ENA primary metagenome ERZ795051 (study PRJEB30180, sample SAMN05720222) | activated sludge metagenome | isolation source: Anaerobic digester | place: Japan | collected 2015-05-26 ... | reverse complement strand
GCAGAGCTGCCTTTTCAATAATTTCTTTATGAGTCTTTAGTTCATTATTATGAGGCATGAGAGAAAATGCTTTTTGAATGTACGGTAATGCATCTGAAACTTTTCCCATTTTATAATAGATCCAGGCAACAGAATCCAGGTAATAGGGATTTTGCGGTTGTAATTTTAGAGCATTCATGCATAAACTGAGGGCTCGCGAAAATTCTTGGGTTGTTTCGGCAAGTATATAGCCAAAATCGTTAAGTGCAGTTGCCTGTGACGGATTTTGATTGAGGATTTTTTGATAGAGTTCAAGCGCTTTTGAAAAATCTTTTTGTTTATATGCAGCATAGGCTTCCAAAAGTTCTGCAGTAATATCTTTTTGCGCTGCAAGTTTTTTTAATTCATAGTCAGCAAGTTTTATTCTTCCAGTAATTGTATAAATATAAGCAAGTAGTAATCTGCATTGCCTGGATTTTTCTGGAGTGATGTCAGCGGTTATTAGTTGTTCAAGATAAACAAGAGCATTGTCATAATCTTTTAATTGTAAATAACATAAGCCCAAAAGATAGGCTGCATCAAGATATTCATCATCTTTAAGCTCTGCATCAGCAAGCAAGAGTATAGTATCTTCAATGTTTCCATTTTCATATTCTTTAAATGCCTGTTCTAATATACTTTTTTGAGTATTCATTATCTATCCTTTATAATTTGACGGGGAAGTATGCTATGTTTTTTCATCCATTCGTGTGCAAGTGTCGGTGCAATTTCGATAGGTGTAATTGAAACATAACCATTTGATACAGCATATTCATCGCTATCCCTATCTTCGATGGTTGTTATGCAGCCTTCCGTATAAAAGCAATAGCTTGTACCCCCTGTTGTATGAACTGCTTCCATTTTGTCTTTGTAAACACGGCGGCATAAACTTGTCCAATATGCAGTATATACGTGATCAGGTTCAGCATTGGGTGCATTTATATTAAAGAATATTCCTGGTTCCCATAGCGTTTTAATTGTTTCGATATTTTGAGCTATATAACGCGCCAGTGCAGTGTACTGAAATGGCTCTGAGAATTCAGCAAGAGAGACAGCAATACCGGGTATATTAACCATTGCGGCTTGTCTTGCTGCAGCAGCTGTGCCGGAATAAATAATATCAGTACCCAGGTTAGGACCGCGGTTTATTCCTGATATTACAATGTCAGGTGAAAATTGTACGGCCTTGTGGTGTACTAATAATACACAATCAACAGGTGTTCCGGAACATGAATAAAAACAATCAGCATGTTTTTTTAAGAGTAAAGGATGCTTTAATGTCATCGCATGGCTTTTCCCTGAATGTTCTATTTCAGGAGCAACAACACATACCGTATGATTTTTTTGTAATTCCTGATATAGTGCAAGCAAGCCCGGTGCCTGATATCCATCATCATTTGTTAATAAAATATTCATAGTGTCCTATCGATAGTTCTTTGTTTCAAGAATTTCTGAAACATTATGTACTGCAATACCTTTTCCTGCTTTGCAAATATAGAGTTTTGGGTGAAAGCCAAAGATTCTCTCATAATCTTCAAAGTTAAGTTCTATAGAATTGACAATTTCATCATCTGCAAGCGCAATCATACAACCGCCAAAGCCATTACCAATCATTCTGGCGCAGTATACACCTTTGGTTTCTAGAAGATGCTTTGAAAGCCAGTCAATTTCCGGACAGGAAATTTCATAATAGTTCCGTAAACCTTGCTGAGATTTGTTAATATGCTTTGCCAACCATGTAATATCACGCTGGTGTATCTGTTCACGGATTTCTTTTATACGCATTATTTCTTCATGTAAAAATAAACAGTGGCGTCTGCTTGTTTCCTGTACCGAACCAAGAATTTCATCAAGATCATCAATTGTAACATCACGGAAAGATTTCTTTTTCAAAAGATTCGTAATCAATCGGCATTCTTCAATTCTTTTTTTGTGTTCATTTTCGACAGGGATCCGCGGAACCTGAGAATCGATAAGAACTATTGATTTATTTTGTAGTGAAAACGGTAATGGCTCCATCCATGATTTATAAGTATCGATATACAGGAGCGCATCGGGTTGTGCAAAAAAAATACTTTGTAATTGATCAATAGAAGGATTTCTTCCAAAATATGACTGTTCAATTTGCATAATGAGCTTGATCATATCTTCTGCATGTAAATCAAGCCGTAAGATATGTGAGAATGCTAACAGCAAAGCAGCGAGTATCGTATGGGTATTACCAAGACCAATTCCCTGAGGAATTGAATCAGAAATTGTAACATTGTACCCATTATAGTATGTTTCATCATTGCCCAGGCAGTAATATAGAACGCTTTTTATAAGATTAGCCCATCGGTCTTCTTTTTTAAATTTCAAATTATTCATAGTAATGCGTTTGCGTTCGTTGAGATCATGTGCATAACAGCGTAATGCAGTATCTCTGCGCTGTGACACTGCTACCATTACCTGGAGTGAAAGAGGTATTGAGAGAGTAATTCCATCGGTTTCTGTTGTATGTTCTCCAAGAATTCGTACAATTCCCGGTACAGATGCAACAAATTCTGGCTGAACATCAAATTCAGCCTTATGAATTGCTGCAAACTCAAGCAATGGATCTCTGGTTTCTTTCAAAATCATTTCCTTATCAGGATATAATGATACAATAAATTGCTAATCCTATCAATGTTTTTTTAGTAATCTAGAAAATTATTTTGACATTTCTTTTGCTCTATTTTACAATATACTCATGAAGTATTTCAAACTTTCATATAAATTGCTTCTGTTTTTTATATTGATAGCATGTGTTTTGCCCTTCAGTTGTAAAACGGTAGAGCCAAAACATCCAGAAGCTCAGCAGGAACAAGTTGAAGCTGTTAGTGCTGCTACCGAAGAAGTTACACCTGCATCAAACACTCAGGAAAAGCCAGAAACTGGAGCGGAAAATCCACCTGAGCCAAAGTATGCAACCGAAGAGGAAAAAGCAGAAGCTTTATTTGATATTCGCGAGTTTATTTTTACTCTTAATAAAATAGTGCAGCGTAAGGACTTTGAAGCCTGGTATGCTTATTTAACTGCAGATTATGTTAAATACTATTCGGATCCGGCTGTTTTAGCAGAATTGTCAAATCAACCTACGCTCAGGAAGTATAATATTGTTTTAAAATCTTTAAAAGATTATTTTCTCTATGTTGTGTATCCATCACGACAAAATGATACAGTAGATGAAATTGAATATATTGGCTATAATAAAGTAAAAGTATATACTTACGTCAATAATGTTAAATTAGTATTGTATGTGCTTGAAAAAATAAACGGGAAATGGATGATTTCCAGATAAGTGGAAATCATAAAAATATCAAATGTTTTTCCTGTGTGGAGGGAACTTATGCGTAAAATAATGCTTATGCTTGCACTTATCACAGCAGTTATTGTGCCTATTGCAGCACAATCGAGTTCAGGAGAAAAAACAGTAGAAGAGGCATACCTGCAATCTTCACTCGAATCATTAATAATAAAAGAGCAGGCATATTCTGACAGCTATGATCAAAAGCTTATAGCTTTGCAATACATTGAAGAAGCTATTAAAAATGGCAGGATGACGGAAGATATTCGTCTTGCGCTTGAATATTTGGCTTCCGAAGGAAGTTTAATAATTACACGATCTGCTGGGTATGGTAAACCATTAAATAATTACCCTGATATCCGCCGACAGGCTTGTTTACTTTTAGGCAATTTTAAGACTGTAGAAGCAAAAGATACGCTTATGAAAATAGCGCTTGCCGACAATGAACCAACGGTAGTTGCAGCAGCAATTCGTTCACTTGGTCAGATTAATATCATTGAGAATGATGATGTGACTCAAGCAATTGCCTACATTATTAACAGGTTTGATGTCCTTATGCCGGATAATATTCTGGCGTTTGAAAGTTTAGTAGCACTTGAAAATATCGCAAATGCAAACAATGGCATTAAAGATCCGGCTGCAATTCGAGCTATCATGAAAATTGCTGAGGGTAATTATATTACTCTCGTAAAGCAAAAAGCTCGTGATTTGTTAGATAAGCTCAAAAAAATGTCTTCATCTTCAAGTTCTGGAAGTGGCAAATAGGCATTTGTAATATGCAAATTTAATGGCTGTCATGTAGTGACAGCCATTTTTTTAATCTACAATAAAAAAAGGCACCGTATCTGGTGCCCTTTGAGCGATGCGCGATTCGAACGCGCCACCTACAGCTCCGGAGGCTGTCGCTCTATCCAAATGAGCTAATCGCTCGTTTCGTATGATAGTAAATATTTTTGGTACGTTAGTCAATATTTGTTTTTATGTCTCCAACATTGTGCCACAGAATGCCTTCTCCTGCTTCAATATACGTTCTCACAATTCTGCCGCGTATTACGGGCAACAATTCCGGGCTAAGCCCTGGCGTGAGAATTTTCTCTGTTCTGAGAATTGCCACATTTTGGTCAGAAAAGATTTCACCTGGTTTGAGTGCAACGCGTGCGTGTAAAGAGCGGTTTGTTCTGCCATAATTTTGGTATTCACTCGGTGCAAGTTGTTTTATGCCATCTCCAAGAGCTTTTTCCGCTTTTTCTTTACCAAATTCTTGAATAATAGTGGCAAATATCGCATCTGGTGATTGTCCTGCAAGTTGAGAAATAAACCGTGTCATTTTGGAAAAATCCTGCGGTTCCAGTGCAATAGGATCATCGAGTCCATCATCTTTTCGGGAAAGACAGAGATGTTTTTCAATCATTACAGCTCCACAAGCAATACTGAGAGCAGGTATAAATATGGGGTGCAGCGAGTGATCAGAAATTCCACACGGGACGCCGGTAATGGCATGTAATGTATTGAGAACTCTTACATTATATTCTTCTTCTGGTGCAGGATATGCTGTAATGCAGTGTAAAAGCACAGTCGGTAAGCCAGAAAGAATTCTCAATGCTTTATCGATATCTGACAATGTTGATACACCGCTTGAAATAATAACAGGTATTTTATATGTGGCTATTTCTTCAAGGAGTTGTACATAATTTAATTCAGGACTTGCAATTTTAATAGCATCGATTCCTATAGAATGTAGTTCTCGTGCACTACGAAGCCCAAATGGAGTGCATAAGAAAATTATGTCTTTTTTTGTACAATACTCTTTAATTTGAGAAAAAAAGTCTGGACTTTGTTCAAGATCCTTAAAACGTTCATAGAGCGGTATATCACCTCCTGGAAGTGGCACATAACCTGTACGGGGGTGAATGATCTCATCAGCATAGACATGTTGAAACTTTACACAATGAGCACCTGCTTCTTTTGCCGCATCTACGAGCGCATAAGCTTTTTGAATGCTTCCACCATGTGCTGTTCCAGCTTCGGCAATGATACAGGGATGGGTATTTGAAAAAGTATGTTGACCGATTTTTATAGATGTAGTTAGCATACATTCAATTTCGACTCGACAAAATGAAAACTTTATTTTATACTTACAATACTAACTTCCAAAATAAGGGGTGATGTATGCAGTTTATACATTGTGATATTTGTAAGAAACAGATTCCTAATCCTATCAGTGGCCGTACAATTTTTTATCATAGGGAATTTGCATTGTGTGAAGCATGCAAAGATGACTTAGAAGCTGCAATAAAACAAACTGTACGAACAAAAGTTCCATTTGATTTTTCCTGGTATGAAAAATTGCGTATCGATTTGCTGCAAGAAGGCGCTAAGAAAAATAAAATAGTAGTAAAGCACTAATTTTTTAATAATTCTTAAAAACAAACAGCTTGCAAGTTTCATGTATGATAGTGCAAGCTGTTATTTTATTTATCAGTCATTTTCATTGCTATAATGTGTTACAATTCGATTCTTTTGAAATGGTATGCTAGTTAGCTAAGCCATTACAGCAGAATTCGCTATAGTATATTTGAAACTGGAAAAGCTTTTCAGAAATAGACACCTTTATTTTTTTTTTATGATTCTGTATACTTATTGCACTATTATTTTACAGTTTTTATTGTAGTAACTGTAATGTTGTTTATATAAAGGAGCAAGATAATGTCAGGTCACAGTAAATGGGCAACCATAAAGCATAAAAAGGGTGCTCTCGATGCAAAACGTGGACAAATGTTCACTAAGTTAATTAAAGAAATTTCGATTGCTGCTCGTATGGGCGGTGGTGATCCGGAAGGCAATCCTCGATTAAGAACCGCTGTATTGAAAGCACGCGCTGCAAATATGCCTAAAGATAATATTGAACGGGCAATTAAAAAAGGTACCGGCGAGCTTGGAAATGCAATTTATGAAGAATTGACGTATGAGGCATATGCTCCAGGAGGAGTTGCTGTTTTAATAGAAGTTTTAACTGATAATAAGAACCGAGCAGCTGCAGAAGTTCGAAATATTATCAGTAAAGCCGGCGGTTCACTTGCAACAGCTAATGCAGTAATGCGCCTTTTTTCACGCAAGGGAGTAATTTCCCTCGATGGTGAAAAATACACCGAAGACAAAGTCATGGAAGTTGCGCTGGAAGCAGGTGCCGATGACATTGTTAATGAAGATGGTGAAATTGTCGTATATACTACCCCTGAAAATTTTGAAGCAGTATTAAATGCTATCAACACTGCTGGCATGGAAACTGATGGCGCAGAAGTATCCATGGTTCCTGAAACGTATGTAGATGTTGATAAAGATGCTGGAACAAAAATTAGTAAGCTCATTGAACGTCTCGAAGAAAATGATGATGTTCAAAATGTGTACCATAACGCTAATCTACCGGATGATATTGAGGAGTAAGACAATAAAATTGACTACCATTCTGGGACTGGATCCTGGATTAGCTTCGTTGGGATGGGGTGTTGTTCGCAAGAGCGGCACCCGCATTTTTTATACCGCACATGGGTGCATTACCACCAAAAGTACCGAAGCCTCTTGTGAGCGCATCGGATATATTCGAGATACTCTTACAACAATTATAGAAACATACAAACCGTCTGCGCTTGCAGTAGAAAGTCTTTTCTTTTCCCGCAATGTGACCAGTGCACTGTATGTAGCTGAAGTGCGCGGGATTATTAAACTTTTGGCTTTTGATCATAAGCTGCCATTGTTTGAATATACGCCGCTCATCATTAAGCAAGCGGTATGCGGAAATGGAAGAGCTGGCAAAGAAGAGGTTGGAAAGTTTGTTGCACTTATTCTGGGTCTTTCAGAAATACCTGCTCCGGATCATGCTGCAGATGCGCTCGGTGCAGCAATTTGCTGTTGTAATAACGCTTACTATCCAGGTTGATATTGCAATACTAATCATTGTATAAAAGAGATATGTTCAACGCATTAACCGGAACTCTTGTACAAAAAGGACTCGATGTTATTCATGTAGAGCTTATGGGAATCGAATGGGAGATTTACATGGCTCCGCGATTTATTGCAGAACTCGGCGAACCAGGTACTACGATTCGTGTTTTAGTATGGCTGTTGCATAAAGAAGACAGCATGCGCTTGTATGGTTTCCCAACAGAACAGGATCGCAAATTATTTCTGGAACTCATCAAAGTATCCGGAATCGGACCCAAGCAGGCACTTAAGATACTTTCTGGAATACGCACTGAAGATTTTCAGGCAGTTCTTGCACAGGGTGATAGTGGTAGGCTTGAAAAAATACCTGGTATCGGAAAGAAAACAGCTCAAAATATTCTCCTAAATCTTCAGGGCGTACTTTCTTTACGTGTTACAAGCAACGATACCGTCCAGAGTGCGCAGTACAATGAAATAATTGCCGCTCTTGCTGATCTAGGTTATGATAAGAAAAGATGCACCGAAGTTATAGAAAAACTGCTCATCGATACCGAATTTGACAAAATTGCGCCTGAAGCACAGGAACAGTGGCTTTTTCATAAGGCACTTATTATGTTGAGTACAGGATAACTCCATGAGTGATGAATTTGTACATGGAATAATGAGTCCTTATGAACTCCCCTCGGATGAGGAACAAAACCTTCGTCCCAAAAGATTATCAGAATTTATTGGTCAGGAGTTAGTAAAAGAAAACCTTGCAATTTTTATACAGGCAGCACGAGAACGCGAGGAACCTTTAGACCATGTTTTTTTGATTGGACCGCCCGGACTTGGAAAAACGACCCTCGCTGGTATTATTAGTCGTGAAATGGGAACTGAACTTAAGGTTACGAGTGCTCCAGCCTTAGAAAAACAAAAAGATCTTGCTGGTATTATAACAACATTAACCCCTGGATCAGTTTTTTTTATTGATGAAATTCATCGCTTGAAACCAGCAATTGAAGAAATGCTCTATATGGCAATGGAAGACAGGGAGCTTGATTTTGTAATTGGGCAGGGACCCTCAGCACGTACTATTCGAATTCCTTTGCCGCCTTTTACGCTCATTGGTGCTACTACAAAGGCTGGAATGGTTGGAAGCCCGCTTGTGAGCAGATTCGGTATAACGCTGCGTCTTGGTTTTTATGATACCAGTGCAATTCTCACTATTCTTAAACGTTCGGCAGCAATTCTCGGAATAGGGTTGGATACCGATGGCGCAGAGCTTCTCGCACAGTCTTGCCGTGGTACTCCGCGTGTTGCGAATAGGCTCTTACGGAGATTACGAGATTTTGCTCAGGTTCAAGGGAAACAAACACTCGATCGTACGAGCGTTAAATTTGGACTTGAACGACTCCAGGTTGATGAAGCAGGACTTGAAGAGCATGATAGATTTTTATTAAAGACCATAATTGAAAAGTATAACGGAGGTCCGGTAGGACTTGAAACCCTTGCTGCTGCAACAGGAGAAAGTACAGAAACTATTGAAGATTTTGTAGAGCCATATCTTGTTCAAGCTGGCTTTATTGAAAGAACACCTCGCGGCAGAATAGTAACCGCATATGCATATAAACATCTCAATTTACCCAATAGGATGCATGATGGAACTCAAAGACTTCAATTTTGAATTACCGCAAGAGCTTATTGCCCAATATCCACCGGAAACTCGTGGAAATTCGAGACTTTTTGTGCTCGATAGAAAAACTCAAGAGTACACGCACACAATGGTCAAGCACCTTGCAGAATACTTACCTGAAAATTGTATTCTTGTATTTAATGATTCCAAAGTAAAAAAAGCCCGACTCTATGCTACAACAGAGACTGGTGGTATTTCAGAAGTGTTGCTCGTTGAGCAAATCAGTCATACTAGCTGGAAAGTAATGGCTACACGTGCAAAACGTCTCAAACCAGGGAAAAAAATAGTTATGCCCGGTGGTATTACTGGCATAGTTACAGGTGATGAACAGGAATTTAAAATTATAGAATTCTCTGAGCCAATAACAGAAACATATATGAACCAGTTTGGACATATACCACTTCCTCCTTATATTCGCAGGAGCGATACCCCAGCAGATGCAGATAGATACCAAACTGTGTATGCAAAACATATAGGTTCCATTGCTGCACCAACTGCAGGGCTGCACTTTACCCCAGAAATTCTCGAAACGCTGCACACGTATGGCATTCAAACGGTGTTCATAACCTTACATGTTGGATTGGGAACATTTTTGCCGGTACGGGTTCAACACATCGAGGATCATGTTATGCATGAAGAAACATTTACCATTACCGAGGCAACTGCTGATGTACTCAATCAGGCTAAAGAACAAGGAAAACCAATAGTAGCTGTTGGTACAACAAGCTTACGAGCGTTAGAGAGTGCCTGGGACGGAGAAAAATTGCAAGCAGGAACTAATACAACAAGAATTTTTATCTACCCAGGATATCAGTTTAACGTCGTTGATGCTCTATTCACTAATTTTCATACACCAGAATCAACATTGCTCATGCTTGTTTCTGCATTTGCTGGGCGAGAGGTTATCTTAAAAGCATATCAAGAAGCAATTGAGCAAAAGTACCGTTTTTTTTCGTATGGCGACGCCATGCTGATTTTATAACGCTTCTGGGAATGCTTGTTTATAGAGCTCAAAATTTTCATCATCAAAAACAACAAAATAGACTTCCTGAAGTGAAGAACGTTTCCATGGCCAGGAATGTATAAGAGAACTCACTACTTTTACCGCTTCCTGTTTTGGAAAACCGTAAATTCCAGTACTGATACAGGGAAATGCGATACTGGTAAGCCTTTTTTCTTCAGCGAGCTCTAGTGATGCTCGATAGCAGTCAGCGAGAAGTTCATGTTCACGAAAGTATCCTCCTTGCCATACCGGTCCGACTGTATGGATGACAAATCGTGCCGGGAGCCGGGCGCCTCCGGTTATGACTGCCCTCCCGGGTGGGCATGTGCCTATTTTAAGGATAATACTTTTACATTCTTCAAGCAATTCCGGGCCTGCTGCTCTGTGTATCGCCCCATCTACACCGCCGCCGCCCATTAAACTGCTATTGGCAGCGTTAACAATAGCATCAACTTTAAGCCGTGTAATATCACTTTTAATAACATATAATTGCATATACTTAGTATAGCTTTGTGTGTTTATAAAGTAAAACTCTTTTATATTAAAAAAGTAAGCATTACAATTAATTTAGAAGATACTGTTCGAATAGGTATGGACCTAGTATAAGAAAACCATGCAAATATAGTATTGACAATATATAAATAAAACAGTATATATAAATAGATATTTATTTATTGAAAGAGGAGGTATAATATGGCTCGGTACATTATCATAGGGGGCGTCGCAGGAGGAGCATCAACAGCAGCAAGACTCAGACGACTTGATGAAAATGCTGAAATTATTCTTGTAGAACGAGGAGCATACATTAGTTATGCAAATTGTGGTTTACCGTACTATGCTGGTGGTGTCATTGCAGAACGCGATAGACTCTTTGTAATGACACCTGAGACGTTTAAAGGGTGGCTCAATGTTGATGTACGAGTAAATACAGAAGCAATAAGGATTCAACCTGAGTCTCGTACTGTTGTATTAAAGAATCTGTTAACGAATTCTACTACAACAGAATCGTATGATGCATTAGTTCTTTCACCAGGTGCTGAGCCAGTGAAACCTCCCATACCAGGCATTGGAGATGAACGTATCTTTACCGTCCGTTCAGTTCCCGATATTGATGCGGTAAAAAAATATATTGATATGAAACGACCAGAACGCGCAGTAGTCATTGGAGGTGGTTTTATTGGTCTTGAAATGGCAGAAAATCTCCATCATCGGGGTATTTTTGTAACCATTATTGAAGCCTTGCCACAGGTAATGAATGTTCTCGATTTTGAAATGGCTGCAATGGTGCATCAGCAGCTCAAGGCTAAAGGAGTTGAGCTCTATTTAAATACTGCAGTAAAAGAATTTTCCAATCAGGGTTCACAGCTAAAAATACTGCTTTCTGATGGTACTGCTCTATTTGCAGATATGGCGATTCTATCAATCGGTGTGAAACCCGACACAAAGTTTGTTCAGGATGCTGGGATTCAATGTGCTCCAAATGGTGCGATCATTGTTGATGAGCACTTAGAAACATCAGTTAAACATATTTACGCGCTTGGTGATGCTGCTGCAGTATTCAACCCAGTACTTGGTAAAGCTGTAACAGTTCCATTAGCCGGTCCTGCAAACAAACAGGCTCGTGTCATTGCAGAGAACATTATCAACAGCAATACCAAAACCTGGAAACCAGCTCTTGGAACGAGCATTGCAAAAGTTTTTGATATTACTGCAGCTTCAACAGGATTTTCAGAAAAAGTACTTAAATCACTGAATAAACCAGTTGCTGTTATGATTACACATGGAGGAAGTCATGCGGGCTATTATCCCGGATCGCTCCCGCTCACAATAAAAACGATATTTCATCCAGAAACTGGTGAATTGTATGGGGCCCAGGTTGTTGGGTATGATGGAGTAGATAAACGAATTGATGTACTCTCTGAAGCTGTAAGACGTCATGCTTCTGTGGTAGAACTTGCAGAATTTGAACACGCGTATGCTCCTCCATTTGCAAGTGCTAAGGATCCGATAAATATTGTTGGAATGGCAGCGGAAAATATGCTCCGAGGACTTACAAAACCAATAAGCTGGGATAAGGTGTCTGAACTCAACCCAGATACATCGTTTATTCTCGATGTCCGTACTCCAGAAGAATTCCAGCTAGGAACGATTCCTGGCGCAAAAAATATACCGCTTAATGAAATTCGAGAAAGATTGCGTGAAATTCCTAAAAATAAAACAGTGATTGTTTTCTGTGGTGTTGGACTCAGAGGTTATCTTGCAGAACGTATATTACGTCAGCATGATTGGACAGATGTACACAACCTTATGGGTGGTTACAAAACGTGGGAGTTAGCCACTGAAAAACAATCAAATACAGGCATTTATCAGCCTCAGATTGGTGCAACACAGCAGATGAAGCCATTAGCTATGCTGCAAAAAACCTTTAATGAAGGTTCTGGAATGCCTGAAAATATTACACCCGATACTAATCAAACAATTACGATTAATGCTTGCGGATTGCAATGTCCTGGGCCAATTATGCAGCTCAAAAAAGCCATGGATTCAATTGAAGCTGGCGGTACAGTTGTGCTTTCAGCTACCGATCCAGGATTTGCACGCGATGTTCAGGCATGGGCAACCATGACTAAAAATGAACTCGTTTCACTGAACGCAGAAAAGGGTATTTACACTGCGGTTGTACGAAAAAAGCTAGCTGTTCAAGAAAATTCGATGCAGCTTCAAGGAAATAGTGCAACGCTCATTGTCTTCAGTGATGATCTCGATAAAGCATTAGCAAGTTTTGTACTCGCTAATGGTGCAGTTAGTGCAGGAAAGAAAACAACTATGTTTTTTACTTTCTGGGGACTTTCAGTTATTAAGAAAAGAAAGAAACCTCATGTTAAAAAAGATTTTATGGGGAGAATGTTTTCCTGGATGCTACCTTCATACGTTAACGAATTAGGATTGTCAAAAATGAATATGGGAGGACTTGGCAGCTTGATGATGCAGAAACGAATGCAGGCTAAAAAAGTTGATTCGCTCGAACGTATGATCCAGCAAGCACTGCAAAATGGAGTTCGTATGGTTGCATGCCAGATGTCAATGGATGTTATGGGTGTGAGCAAAGAAGAATTACTGGATGGCATTGAAATTGGTGGTGTTGCAACATATATGGAAGCTGCAAGTACTTCGAATATTAACCTCTTTGTATAATTGTAGATAACAGTATAGTCATCGACAATTACAAGCGAAAGAAATAGACCTGTGGAATAGTAATTTTTATTGCTGGCCACAGGTTGTTTTATTGTGGAATTTCTATACTTGTATCGCTATCATTTGATAATGCTTCAAGCTGTTCGCTCGTTTTAAATTCCTTCATTGTTTCCAAAAGTTTCTGTAAAGTTTCGCTCGTTTCTTGCATTAACGAATTTACATTCTCGATTGAAGTATGTATTGTTTCAGTGTTTCTTTGCACTAGTGTCATTGAACGATTTAAGTCTCTTGTATGATTTTTAAGTATCGAAAGCTCATTGGTTATTGTTGCACCTTCTTTTTCCATGTCAGTAGCAGAACGGTTAATTTCTTGAGATGATGTATTCATCGACTGAATTGCTTTGAGAATTTCTTCAGAGCTTTTATTTTGCTCATTCATTGCATTTCTAATACTAATTTCAAGATTAAAAATATCTTGAACAAATGTATTCATAGCATCAAAAGCATTTTATGCACGGCCAGAACTTTGAACCATTGTTTCAATCGAAAGCTGAATATCATTGAGATCTTCTGATATTCCTTTGGACTGTTCTGCAACAGTTTCTGCAAGTTTTCGAATTTCATCTGCAACAACACTAAAACCTTTACCAGCTTCTCCAGCGTGAGCCGCT
>ERZ795051.4165-NODE-4165-length-13859-cov-45.327948_pt1 | contig 13859 bp, 7 predicted proteins | sample MGYA00375135_ERZ795051 | MGnify/ENA primary metagenome ERZ795051 (study PRJEB30180, sample SAMN05720222) | activated sludge metagenome | isolation source: Anaerobic digester | place: Japan | collected 2015-05-26 ... | reverse complement strand
ATTAATAACAAGTCGGCTAGACAGCAAGCCGTCAGAGCCTCGACTATCACCGGCAGGCGTAAAGCAAAGCAGACATCGTGCCTACCGCCGATGGATAAATCTGTCATTTTTCCGCTATCAAAATCTAAAGTTTGCTGACGGCGGGCAATGCTGGCAGTCGGTCGAGCTACGATGCGGAAAATGAGCTCGTTGCCATTGGTAATTCCACCATTTATTCCGCCAGAATGATTCGTAGTGGTCTTACCGTTCGGTGCGATGAAGCAGTCATTAAATTCGCTACCGCGCATACGAGCGGCGGTGAATCCAGTACCGAATTCAATACCCTTAATACCGGGAATGGCAAAGATGGCATGCGCCAGAACCGATTCTACCGAATCGAAAAAGGGTTCGCCGAGACCGACCGGCAAATTTTGAGCGCGGCATTCGATGATCCCGCCCAGCGAGTCGCCGTCGCGGCGGGCTTGCCCGAGCAGTTCCGAATAATCAGCCTGACCGCCAACTTCTATGAGAGAAGCGGAAACCTCGACCGGTGCGATAATTTTCTTCGCCAGCACGCCGGCGGCGACCAAGCCGACCGTCATCCGTCCGGAAAAGTGTCCCCCGCCACGCGGATCATTCCAGCCTCGAAATTTGCGATCAGCGGTAAAGTCGGCGTGTCCCGGCCGGAAGACGGTCGGCTTTTCGGCGTAATCCGCCGATCGCTGGGCGGTGTTCTCAAAGACAATCGTCAGCGGCGCGCCGGTTGTGTGATTATTCCAAACACCACTCAAAAATCGTGGCTGATCACTTTCCTGACGAGCTGTTGTACCCGGAGCACCACTCCGACGGCGATCGAGATCAGCAGTTAAATCACTTTCTTTAATTTCCAATCCCGGAGGGCAACCGTCAATTATTACCCCGACCGCCGGTCCGTGTGACTCGCCGAAAATCGTTAGGCGGAAGAGTCGTCCAAAACTATTCATCGATATTACCTCCAACTGATTTTAAATCATCAAAAAATGTCGGGTAGGACTTGGTAACACATTCGGCGCCCGCGATCACAACCGGCTTTTCCGAACATAGCCCGGCAATCGCCAGCGCCATAGCAATGCGGTGATCGTTATGGGCTTCTGTCAAACCACCTTGAATTTTACCACCTTTGATTAACATCGTGTCGCCTTCTATACTAATATCAATTCCAAGCTTCCCGAACTCCGTCTTCAAAACCGCCGCTCGATCACTTTCTTTGTAAAGTAAGCGTTCAACGCCCGCGATTTGGCTGACACCTTCACACCCTGCCGCTAGAGCCACCAACGGTGGAAAAAGATCCGGATAATGGCTTGCATCGCAGGTGAACGCTTGCAACTCGGATTGAGTGACGCTAATCTCGTCCGGGCTGATTTTTACCCGAGCACCGCATTGTTGTAGTAAATCCAAAATTGCTCGATCAGCCTGCCGAGACTTGGGATTAAGTCCAGTCACGGTAATTCGCCCTCGCAAAGCGCCGGCGGTTAATAAAAAAGCCGCACCACTGAAGTCACCTTCGACATCGAATTCGGTCGCTTGATATTTCTGACCGCCCGGAATAATGAAACGGCAGTAATTATAATTTTCGATGTGGATACCAAATTTTTCCAAAATTTCAATGGTTAAGTCAATATATGGTTTGCTTTTTAGATTATCAACGCTGATTTCAGAATCGGCGGCGACAACCGGCAAAGCGATCAGTAAACCGGTTAAAAACTGCGAACTTACGGAACCGTCAATCTTTACTTTGCCACCTTTTAGTGGACCGCTGATTTTTAATGGTAAATGACCATTGTCGGATTCGCATCGGGCTCCGAGTTTCTGAAGCGGTTCGGGAATCATATCAGCCGGACGTTCGCAGAGTGACGGGCGACCGGTAAGAATCAACTCCTGTGGGCTGAGCGCCGCCACCGCCGCAAACAAGCGTGAACACAATCCCGATTCGCCGCAATCCAGTACTTTTTTACGTGGCTTGAAACCACCTTTTAGGGTAAGATTACGCTCAGTCAATTCTATTTCTGCACCGAGCGCTCGGGCGATTTCGATAGCCGCCTGACTGTCATCGCAAAGCGTAACATTGCCGAAGCGGGAAGTACCTTCCGCCAGCAAAGCCATCGCAATAACGCGCTGAACGATGCTCTTAGAAGCCGGAGCGGCGACGGTACCGTCAATCGTGGAAAATTTGACTGATTTCCGCATAGAGTAAATCCGTACAGGTTTCCGGCGTGGCAATTTCAGTGTCTAAAATGCCGTCAGCCGTGTTGAAATATAAATCGGAGCGCGTCCTGAAAATTTGTTCAGCAGTGGCTAATGGGTCATCGCTTTTTAGTAGTGGACGACCGGCTTGTTCAATTCGTGGCCAGATTTGGAGCGGTCGGGCAAAGAGCCAGATACTCAGTGCTTTTTGGCAAATCAACGCCCGATTTATCTCGCTTAAAATGATTCCTCCACCTCCGGCGATGACTTGATTTCGGGATTCTAAAATTTTTGCCAGCGCTTGAGATTCTAACCGGCGAAATTCTTCTTCACCTTCATCCTTGAAAATGGCGTTGATACTTTTACCGGCTGATTCGATGATAACTTGATCAACATCAACAAATTGCCAGCCCAACCGCTCGGCTAACGGTGCCCCAAGTGTTGATTTACCGGCTCCCATAAATCCGGTTAAAATGACATTAGACTTGCCGGCATACGGATCGCCGTCTATGATTGCAGGTGGAATGTCCGAAGCGGGTTGAATACCGGTGAATAATTCGAACGCTGGGCGGGCTTGCTCGGTCAACCAGATTATTCCGGAAATAAACTGAGCGCCAACTGCTTGTGCCAGCGGCTCCATTTCAGAATTTTTATAATTGGCATCCATTATTATCTGACGGGAATTGAGCCATTCTGGTTCGACCACGCGCACTCCCGGCGGAAGCGCCGTCACGATTATTTCAGCCGCTCGAACGGCAGTTTGAATTTCACTGAAGGGCACAGATTTAACTTGAAAACTGCGCGCCAGATTCAAAGCCATTTCATCCGGACGGTTTACAATGGTAATTTCGGCACCGGAAGGTTTAAGAGCACTGACGATCGCCCGCGCGGCGCCACCCGCCCCGATTACGAGCAGAGACTTATGCTTTAATTCAACATTATTAATTTGAAAAGCACGAATAACTCCGGTAACATCAGTATTATATCCGCTAATATTAGGACCATCATAGATCAGAGTATTGACGGCTCCAACCGCGGCGGCTTCCGGCGAAAGGTAAACTAATGACGGGATGACCTTTTCCTTGAACGGCGCGGTGACGTTGGCGCCGGTAAGACCGAGCTTGTAGCCCATTCCGAGGGCAACATATACGTCATTGGCGATTATCCGGCTATAATTAGCAGACAGATTAATTTCACGAAACCAGTGATTATGAATCTGGGGGCTTTTACTGTGCAGAATTGGATGACCGATGATGGCATAGCGTTTTTCAGACATTCGCCGACTCCTCAGCAAGCAGTTCCAGAATTTCATTTTTCGTCATCTGTCCGGGCGCAGTAGGTTGACCGGTTTCAGCTGCGGCGTAAATGAAAGGTGCACCGAGTCGGAGCGCTTTAAGGCGCGACTTTCGACCGGCTTCGCCCATCCCAAAAGCAATCAGCGGCTTGGAGTTTAGCGAATATAAACTTAACAAACGTTCCGCATCGCTTTCCATCCGACAATGTGTTACAATCTTGACAATATCAGAAGGTAATGCCTCACAATTTCGCAAAAGCAGATGTAATTCCGCCAAACCCGGCGTCAGTTCGAAATTATGATACGAGATAATAAGGCGGGTATGATGTTCGCGCGCTAATTGGGTCAGCGATCTGCGCCAGTCTTCTGGAGAATCGCATTCGAGATCAACGTAAGCCGCCCCGTTCCGAATGGCAAGCGCCAGTAAAGCCTGACGCTCTTCGTCGGAATAGCGGCCTTTGCGACAAGTTGCAACCAGATTCGGGTGGCTTCGGAAAATTGCGATTATCTGGGTTTCATTCAAATTGAGCAAATCAATCCGGATTTCTACCATTTCTTCTGTTTTTAAAATGGCCATTATTTCTGCGAAATTGAGTTCAGCCAACGCAACACAGATCATCGAGAAATTCCTTAATTTGGTTAAATGAGAGATTAATTACTTCAGCTGAGCCTAATTTTTTTAAGGCTACAAAGCGCAGGTGCTCGCCCTGACGTTTTTTATCTTTGAAAATTAACGGCAGGAGCTCATTAGCCGGTACTGAGGTAGTGGTCGGCAATTCGTAAGCGGTTAATATTTTCTCAAGACGTTCTTTTTCAGTATGCGCCAATAAACCCAATCGCACCGAGATTTCCGCGGCTATATTCATTCCGATCGCTACCGCCTGGCCGTGCAGAATGCCTGATGCAATTTCAATAGCGTGCCCGATCGTGTGACCAAAGTTAAGTTTGCGACGCTCACCTTGTTCCCGTTCATCACGCATCACGATGCCGGCTTTGAAATTCAGCGTGCGGAAAATGATTTGCTCAGTCACATCAGGCACGAGGTTGATGAATTGGGCTTGTTGGGTTGCCAACATTTCCAATAAATCGGCGTCGCCGATGGCACCGGTTTTGATAATTTCAGCCGTGCCATTGATAAACTGCTCGCGCGGTAAGGTCTCCAGCACATCCAGCGGACAAAGCACAAAACGCGGCTGATTGATCGTGCCGATAATGTTTTTTGCACCGGCAAAATTGACACCGTTTTTACCGCCGATACTGGCATCAACTTGAGCCAACAGTGAAGTCGCTACGAATCCGAAATCCAATCCGCGTAGGTAAGTGCTGGCTACGAACCCGGCGATGTCGCAAACCACGCCGCCACCAATTCCCAGAACCGTGCATTCGCGGTCAACTTCCGCATTACTCATATCTTGGTAAATCTGACTAACGGTATCGAGATTCTTAGAATCTTCGCCGGGCGGCAGGATGATTTTTTGAAATTCAGTAAACAGGTCACCGTACAAACGGTCGAGATTCTGATCCAAGATAACAATAACCCGTCGTCCTTCAATTAACGGAAACACTTCCCGAATGGAGTTGCCAGTGGAAACGGTCGAAGTTTTACCTGCGGTTTTAATTTGAATGGCTGGCATTGTTCGAATTGCTTAGAGTTTGCATAAAATTTTTCAGACTCAATACTTCGCGCATAAGCGCTTTGAATTGTTCCGGATTCAGTTGCTGGTCGCGATCGCTAAGAGCAGTTTCCGGTTTATAATGAACTTCGATGATTAATCCGTCCACACCGGCAGCTACCGCGGCTAAAGACATCGGCTTGATCAGTCCTAATCGTCCCGTGGCATGCGACGGATCAACGATAACTGGTAGGTGAGTCACTTCTCGGACAGCCGGAACAATGCTCAGGTCGAGCGTATTTCGGGTGTAAGTTTCAAAGGTGCGAATACCGCGTTCGCACAAAATCACATTCGGATTACCTTCGGAAAGAATGTACTCAGCGCAGTTTAGCCATTCTTTCAAGGTCGAATACATACCGCGTTTCAGCAACACCGGCTTGGAACTCTTACCCACTTCTTTCAAAAGCGCAAAATTCTGCATATTGCGAGCACCAATCTGGAGAATGTCAACATATTCGCAAATCCAGGTGACGTCGCGCGAATCCAACACTTCGGTGACAATCGGCAATCCATATTTCTTTTTAGCTTTTTCTAATAATTTTAAAGCCTTTAAACCGAGCCCTTGGAAATCGTAAGGCGAAGTGCGCGGTTTGAAAGCGCCACCGCGCAACATATTAGCTCCGGCGGCTTTAACCGCCTCAGCGGTTTGCATTAATTGCTCTTCTGATTCGACGGCGCAAGGTCCGGCGATAACGACGAAATCCTGTCCGATGGTTACATCACCGACCTTGATAGTAGTCTTATTCAAATGACTCTCGATGGAAGTCAGTTTTAGATTTTCAGAATTACCCATTTATTTCTCCTTTTCAAGTCTGCCTGTAACAAAAACCCCTTCTCAACGGAAGGGGTTTTTAATATATTGATTTAAAAGTAAGGTTACCCCTTCCGGTGTGTTTCCTTAAAGTAAAAATAGTAAAAAAAGTATCTTTTGTTATTCATATCAGTCTTTCACTAAAAAACTGCTATATGTTAATATATAAAAATTTATTATTCAACGATTTTTTTATAAAAAAACCCAATTCCCTGATGGGGACTTCACCTGAGAACTCGGGGGATTACTTTTTACCCAAAACCAGTAGTTCGGCGCCTCCGTTTCTCCCCTTCTCTCCTTAGCCTCGACCTTAATCCTAACCTCAACCTTATTTTTCTTATCCCTATGCCTTTGTAGTAAATGATTGAACCGCCAGTTCCGCTAAGAGACGCAAAGGAAAATAGGAAAGACTTGGTGAATTTTTGGATTCATTGTCTCGCCCGTGACTTGTTCGCAATGATAACTTAAGTCAAGTGTTTTCCCGATATTCACTAACCAGTAACTGATGACATAATACCCTATTTATTCAACCTCAGCCGGTTTTATTCTGCCCTTGAAAATCAAGCCTTTTCAAATTATAAAAAAAAGAAGCCCCCCGAAATGGAGGGCTTCCTATTGTCGTTTTGATTAGACAGGTTATTTCATAAAGACCATTTTTCTAGTCTGGGTGAAATTTCCAGCCTGGATCCTGTAGATATAGACGCCGGTACTTAATGATCGTCCATATTGATCAAGACCATCCCAGATAACCGACTTATACCCAGCTTCTTCAAATCCATTGACCAAAGTACGCACTTCCTTGCCGAGCATATTGTAGATCGTCAACCGCACATTGCTTTTTTCCGGCAAAGCATAGCGAATGGTCGTCATCGGGTTGAATGGGTTCGGGAAGTTCTGGGACAATTCGAACTTTTCCGGAATAGCAATTTCGCTGGCAATACCAACGAGATTAGTGATCTGAACATTGTGAGTTGTAATTGCCGTGGCATTGCTATTGTCCTTAACCGTCAAGGTTACCGAATAAGTGTTGATTGCTGTATAAACGTGAACTGGATTCTGTTCGGTGCTGGTCCCGCCGTCGCCGAAATCCCAGAGCCATTCTACGATAGCGCCCTCCGGATCACGAGAATCGTTCGATTGGTCAGTGAATGTAACCGTATTATTGGTTTTGGTAATCGCAAAGCCGGAAGTCGGCGGATCATTTACCGGCACCACTACGATAGTGATTTTTAGCGAGTCAACCGGATTATCCGTATGACCGACATAAAGCATAGCCGTTTCCTGTCCCCAAGCGTCCTCGGTTTTGGTCGCGAGAGTCAGGCGACGATTGACACGGTCAGCATCGATCTTGACTAATGTACCCTTGGTTTTGCCCCAGACATATAATTCCTTGTCAACTCCACCGACACCGGGAACTATGCGCATCGTATTGAGTACTAGCGTGGAATCTTCCAGAAAAGTATATTCCTGTTGAGTGCCAGCGACAAAATGTGGCTTGGTAGCTACGCGGATAGTTACCTTACCAATGTCTGAATCAAAACCATCGCTGATTTGATACTCAAAGACGTCAAGTCCGTCAAAGTTCAGTGGAGCGACGTAAGAGTAGTACTGACGATAGTCATGATTATAATCACCTTCTTCCTCGATAGCCGTCCATTTAAGTGAGCCGTACAGAGGATCGGTCGCGTCCCAGAAGAATAACTCATCCAGGTCCTCATCGTAGTCATTAGCCATAGCATCGTTAGTGAGTGCCATAAAATTGACAGTATCACCAGCTAGGACATTCAAAGTATCATCGACCGCGACTGGCTTGTGGTTCAGTACACTGAAAGTGCTATATTGCCGAGCTTGACTATCATCCCACCAATAATATTCAAATGAATAATAATTATAATAGAATTCTGATACCATAACCCAGTTACCAGGATAGAGATTCTTCATATTGATGTGAGCCTCAACGGGCAGAGTTGCACCGGTTTCAATTGTGCCAAAACGTGGGGTGAGGTAAGTATCCTGGAGTCTGGTATTAAGGGCAACATTATCAACCAGGATGCCGCCATTACTGACAGATTCATCAGACCGGGCGCCAAAACAAAATAACATTTTTTCGTAGCCATTTCGTGCCATCCAATTAGTACACCAACTCAAATCGAAAGAGATGGAGTGTAATTCGCCATCAATCGTAAAATTACCCCATTCACTTGAAGCTTCCATTTGCCATATAATCTGTTCTGAATCTTCATTTTCGAGAACTCCGATATAGAGGTCGAAATAATCGTAGCCTTCTTCGACATAGCAAGCGTAATCGAACTCCAGGAAGAGAGCTTCGCTATCAGGAATAGTGCCTACATTAATAATTGGCGTATAGGCGTAGGTTTCCGAATTGGCATAATATTTCTGCTCAACCGGATCACCGAAGTAAAGCGCATTACTTTTAATATCTGCGACATTCTCAATATGCCAGACATCGCCTAAGCCGTATGACCGATCTTCAACTATCCAGCCAGCAGGCATTTCCATACTAGCATCGAAATTCTCCGCCAGCAGAGGGCCAACCGTACCAACTGTTTCCGGTCGGAAGATTTTAGAAGCCAGAGCCGTTTTAACTGGTTGAGCGGGTTGAATTGCAGTTTGCGCTAATTTTTTAATATTAGAATAACACTCGGCGACTTTCTTGATTCTTTCGGAAGGTTTCACCGTCACACCGTCTTTTTTAACAGACGATTTTGCGGCGCTGTTAATTTTTGCCTCTGTCTCGGCGCCTCCAATAATGAAGACCTCGTCTTCATGTTCTTCATTATCATAATTATTCTGAATGTACCAGTTGCTCTCGAATTCAACTTCCACAACGCCATCGTTGATTAGGTTAAATGTGGAATTAGCGGACTGGTTATGATAGAAACTACCCAGCTCACTTACTTCCGGATTAACCGAGAGATGACCGATAACATTATTGAAATGAACCATGTTCTCGCCAAGCCCATTATTCAAGGCATCAGATTCGACTACGTTAATCAGAAAATATTCACCTAAATCCAGCATACCAGTTCGGATTGTGCTGGTGACAGACGCCTGTGCATCTGGAGTGAGCGTGCCTTGGTAATTATCGGCGAAATATGGCAAATCCATTACTCCGATTTCAACATTATCGAATAGAGCACCGAAACCACCGACCATACTATAATCAGTATTAAGGATAAACCAGAATTCGACGTTTTGCGCACCAACCAATTCGGAAATATCAGCATAGGCTCGATAGGTATAGCCATCAGGCCATAGCTCCCATTCGGTTTGGAGAATGGTGCCCCAACGTTCGCCATCTACGATGACGTTAACATAGAAGTAATCACAGCCCTGTTCTAATAGAGCGGCGTAATCGAATGCCAGATAAGCCGCTCCTTTACCATCAGCAGTTGGAGTAAAATCGAACAGCGGGGTAGCTGCAACGGCAATCGTGTTGTTTTTATAGCCATAACCAAAATCACCAGCAAGAAATACAAAGTCTTGAGGCCCACCATCCGATATATCTACCAGCCGCCAAGTTTCATTAGCGCCTTCACCAGAGCCGAATGCCATCAAAGTCCATTGTTCCATTGTCGCGGTGGAGTCATTCAAACTATCCGCCCAGAGAATGTTTTCACCGTAGTAATTTTCGACTTCTTGATTGAAATCGAGCGTGATTTTGGGGCGATTCAATTCAGCCATTACCGGAGCGATTTTTTCAAAATCTTTCTGAATGACTTCGGTCTTGTTTTTAGGCGTCTTGTTAGTCAGCGCTGGCTGGGGTTTGAAATTATTAAGAGCCGTTAGATCATATTCCGGTTCTACGTTATTGCTGATTAAATACTGGAAAAGATGCCAGTTCAGGTCAGCTTCACCGGTATTCTTGATAATGAAAGTGGAAGTAAGAGTATCACCATAATGAACTACTCCCAGATCGGTTAACTCCGGTTCGATTGCCATTTCGGCGTAGCCTTGTTCGATTCCAACTAATGGAATGATAACGCCATCCGACCCGGCCGTAATAGTCAAAGTAGCATTATATGAGGCCGTCGGTCCAGCATTCGGAATAAACATAACCGGGATGCCAAAAGCTCCGCCGGATTTCACTGTAATCGGGAAAGTCATTGTCGGTAAACTGAAGCAACTGGCTTGCGCTCCGCTGATAGTTACCGATGTTACCGAAACATCAATGTCCTTGCCGTTCACAAAGCCAACCGTCGCCACGCCAAAATCATCAGTGAAATTTTTCTGGATTTCAGTCTCGGCATTACTGGATAATAATTTATTTTCTATCATAGGCGCTACCGTCCGGTAAGCATTAAGTCGTTTTCCGGACTCCCACACATCGCTGAGATTGCTCACCTGATCAGCGGTCGCCAGCGTGCGAGCGATAAGATCATGAGCATCATCTTCCGGGAAGACGCTCTTTGCTAGAGCGATTACGCCAGTGACATGCGGCGCCGCCATAGATGTGCCGCTCATAAAACCATAAATATTACCAGGTAAACAAGACGCAATGTCAGTACCTGGCGCGCCGATGTCAACTGTGGCTTGACCGTAATTCGAAAAATCCGATTTATTGTCAGCATAATCGGTAGAGCCGACGCAGATAACATTCGGTGATTGAATTAAGCGGGGGTAAGCATAATAATTCAGCTTATCAGCATTAATGTTGTCATTCCCAGCTGAGCAAACCCAGATCATACCGTAAGCATCGTGCTCTCGGGCATACTTGGTCATAACTTCAACAAAACGCTGTTCATCGCGATCATTCAGATAGGCGCCACCGCCCCAGGATTGGTTGACGGCGACAATTTTTACCCCAGATTTCAGTAAAGTTGACAGATAATAATAGCCATACATCAGGGTAATCGCGTCCGTAGAACCATAATCGTCCCAGATCAAAACCGACAGCATCTTAATGTGGTGATTAACACCGGCGATACCCAGTTCGTTATTGCCTTCAGCGCCAATAATTCCGGCTACATGAGTGCCATGAAAACTGCCGCTGTTCAGATATGAATTATCATCATTCATTACATTCCAGCCAAAGAAGTCATCAACGAATCCATTACCGTCATCATCGATACCATTCACATCGGAGCCGTCAATAATGCCATCATTATTGATATCTTCGCCGGGATTAATCCAAATGTTGTTTCGTAAATCTTCATGGTTGATGTCAATGCCATCATCATAAATGGCAACGATGATATCTTCGGTACCGCCGCCTTCAACTGGATAGGTTCCGCCGGTAGTGATGTCCCAGGCATCGAAGGCGCTGATATCCGCGCCGGCTACCGCCCCTGCCGCGAATGTTCCATCGTTGTTCAATGCCCATTGCAAAGACAGGTAAGGCTCGTGCGGGACAAGAGCATCTTTTTGAATAGGTTTAGGTTGCAAATTCTCCCGTTTAAAAACAAAATTCGGAAAAGCGCTGATGCCGTCAATGGCATTCAAGGCATCGAGAGTTTTCCGCATATCGCCTTTAATCTCCCACTCGGCAATTCCTTCCGTGGGCAGGTTTCGGACGATACGTCCCTGATAAGCTTGGCGGGCGCTTTCGAGCCGCATGGTCTGATCAGGTTTGGCGGGCAATTTTTTCAAAATTGAATCATTGACCACCACGATTCGGTTTGAGCGAATTTCTTTGCCATTATAGGTTGCGACATTAGTAGCGGCTGTTAGAGAAACAGTCACTACTGAAAGAGCGATAACAAAGCAAAGAAACATCCTCGTTCGAGTTGTTTTCATGTTATTTCCTCCATTTTAAGTTTATATTCAATCGGATTTCCTAGTGCTTAATGTTAATGGAAATTATGATTGAAACGAAATATTTTTTTTTAAAATGTGATATGTGTCAAATCGGTAAAAATGGTTTATTTTTCTGGGCTCATTTAATTATTTTGTGAACGTAATGAACATTCAAGAAATAAAGACTCGCAGTATTCTCAGCCAATCCAAATTGCCAGGAGTGGATTTCGTCATCAATCCCTATCGCGGCTGTCAGCATGCTTGCGTCTATTGTTATGCCTGTTTTATGCAGAAGTTCGACGGGCACAGCGAGCCGTGGGGAACTTACGTTGACGTAAAAAGCAATGCACTCGAGATATTGACTAGGCAATTGGCGAAATGTCACAACCGGACCGTTTATCTGTCCTCAGTCTGCGATCCTTATCAACCCGTCGAAGCCGAATATCAATTAACCCGCCAAATCCTAAAGCACTTGATAATAGCTCAACCCCAACTAACAGTTCAGACCAAATCGGCTCTGGTTATACGAGACCTTGATTTATTGAAAAAATTCAAAAATTGTTCAGTAGGAATGACGATCGTGACGACTGATGAAAATTTACGTCGTGAGATTGAGCCCGGCGCATCGCCCATCGCCGCTCGTATTGATGCCTTAAAACAGCTCAAAGCCGCCGGTCTGGAAACCTACGTGTTCGTTGGACCAATTCTGCCGTATCTGACCGGCTGGAAACAGATTGTTCTTCAGACCCGCGAATTTATTGATTATTATATGTTCGACCATACCAATCCATCTGGGCGAATCTGGAGTCATATAAAAAGCTGGTTAATTGCCAAACATCCCGAACTGCTAAGCAGTTACGAAAAAATCTTGTTCGGTCGCAGTGATTACTGGTGGCGAGTCAGTCGGGCAATTCAAGACTTTTGCGACAAGGAAAATATCAATCATCAAATATTTTTCTAAAGTAGAAAACCTTACCAGAAATTGAAAACCAAACTCAAAAATCTAGCGACCCATTGAATCAGCGTCAACTGTTCTAAAAAAGATACTATGAACTGCTAAATAGTTCTGAACTCAAATTTTTCAAAGTGGCGAATTATTTCCCTGGCAATGCACCAATTTCCGGCAATCCTAATGTCCGCAGTAAAATGTTGATTCTCTCTACGTTTTTTCGCATAATCCTTTGGATGAACTCCGCCAATTCGGCGCCATTTTCTAGTTCCAGACCATGGGCAAGGCAAAACGGTCGAACCAGCTGATTCAAGTAAGCCTTATCCAGGTGATCATCGTTAGAAACTGACAGGCGATATAGATCGCGAATATGCTTCAGTAACTGATAATCGCGCACCAGAGCTATGAAGTTACTGTCGTCATTGGTTATTGCCGATTCAATCCGCGAAAACAATGTTTCGGTCAAAGGTTCAGCCCATTCGAAATAGGCTTTTAGAATAAAGATAAAATTCTCGAAATCGCGCAAGCCGCCTGGACCTTCCTTGATTTCCGGAACTTCAATTTTAGTACTATTATAATAATTGTGGCGGGATCTCATTTCATTCAACATCGCTTCGATAAATTCAGCCTTACGCTGGAAAATGAATGGAGTAATAATTTCACTCTGAAATACTTTCAAAAAATAATCACTTCCAATTACCAGACGCGCACCCAGCAATTGCGATTGATCAATGAAAGTATTTTCATCGGGTTGCTCGAATAATCTACGCAGATCGCTGAAAGTGGTCACAAATCGCCGGAAACGGTCAGCAAAGCGGAATTGGGGAATGATGGAACGTCGCAGGATGTATTTATTCATTTTTTGTATGACTTTATTACTGAAGTCAATGATAGCCGGATCATCGGAATTCAACAAGATAATTAAGTCATAGTCATCATCGAAAGCCTGACCGCGGGCATGCCCGCCAGCTGTAAAGATAGCCAGGAGATCATGCATTTCCGGTATCTCTTTCTGATCAGCCGCCGCTAGTTCCTCCTGACAGAGTTCAAAAAGCACCTGGAGGTAGTTATCCGAAAAATACGTGAATTCCCGATTAATTTTATCAAAGGGCGCGCCATCTAATAAAGCAATTCCCAAACGCATAAACTCAAAATCGTAATAATCACCCAACC
>ERZ795051.4163-NODE-4163-length-13863-cov-5.345017_pt1 | contig 13863 bp, 7 predicted proteins | sample MGYA00375135_ERZ795051 | MGnify/ENA primary metagenome ERZ795051 (study PRJEB30180, sample SAMN05720222) | activated sludge metagenome | isolation source: Anaerobic digester | place: Japan | collected 2015-05-26 ... | reverse complement strand
CCGAAACCGCGCAACGCAACGCAGCGCTGCCGCCGCTGCGCGAGTTCGTTTTGGCCGGAGCGGGCGAATCCTCCGCCCGCGCGCATTTCGCGCGCGCGGTCTGCCGCCGGGCGGAGCGCGAAATCGCGCGTGTCCGGGAAACGCAGCCGCACCTCGTCTTTTCGCCGGCCCTGGCTTATCTCAACCGCCTCTCCGGCCTGCTCTTCGCGCTGGCGCGCGAAACGGGAAATGCGGAGCTCGCGTAGCCAGCGTTCGCGTTATTCGACCGATTCGCGGCTGACCCGGAGCCCTTAGGCCTTGACCGGCGCGCGCAGGGCCGCCGCGATCTGGCGGGCGACGTCGTGGCCGCGCGCCGCGGCCCACACCACCAGCGACGGACCCGTCACTTGATCGCCGGCCGTCCAGACGTTTTTCAGGCCTTCCGCGGAAGGCGCGCCCTTTTCCGGACCCGTGAAACCCATCGCCAGCAGCACGAGATCCGCCTTCTGGAAGAATTCCGTGCCCGGCTTGGCCACCGGCTGGCGGCCCTTCCACTCGACCTGCACGCAGCGGATGCCGTAGACCCGGCCCGCTTCGTCGCCCTCGAACGCCAGCGTGTTCGTGGCGAAAATCCGCTCGCAGCCTTCGTGGTGGCTGCTGGACGAACGCAGGATGCGCGGCCAGTCCGGCCACGGATTGTTGTCCGCACGCGTGGCCGGCGGCTTCGGCAGGATCTCGATCTGCGTGACGCTCTTCGCGCCGTGGCGCACCGAGGTGCCCACGCAGTCGCTGCCCGTGTCGCCGCCGCCGATCACGACGACGTCGCGCCCCTTGGCCGACCAGTCGGCGCCCACGTCGGCCAACTCGCCGCCGAGCACCTGGTTCTGGCGCGTCAGGAAATCGAGCGCGAAATGGATGCCCTTCAGCTCGCGCCCCGGCACCTTCAGGTCGCGCGGTTCGCGCGCGCCGCACGCCAGCAGCACGCCGTCGAATTTCCGCCGCAGGTAGTCCATGGACACGTCCGCCCCCACCTGCACGCCGCACTCGAAGCGCACGCCCTCCTGCCGGAACAGGTCGATGCGCCGCTCCACCATCCACTTCTCGAGCTTGAAGTCGGGAATGCCGTAGCGCAACAGCCCGCCCGCGTATTTCGCGCTCTCGTACACCGTCACGTCGAAGCCCCACAGGTTCAGGTCGGACGCCGCCGCCAGGCCCGTCGGCCCGCTGCCCACCACCGCCACCTTCAACCCGTTGCGCGGCAGCACCGGCCGCGGCAGCATGCGCCCTTCGGCGAACGCCCGGTCGGCGATCTCGCGCTCGATCTGGCGGATCGCCACCGCGTCGCTGTCCTTCGCGTTGCAGCACGAGCCTTCGCACAGCGCCGGGCAGATCCGGCCCGTGATCTCCGGATACGGACACGTCGTCAGCACCAGCTGCAGCGCGTCCTCCCAGCGGTTTTCGAGCACCGCCAGGTTCATGTCGGGGATCGGGTTCTTGATCGGGCAGCCCGCGCCGAAGCAGAACGGAATGCCGCAATCCATGCAGCGCGCGGCCTGCCGCGCCAGCTCGTCCGGCGCGAGATGCTTTTCCACCTCGTTCCAGTCGCGGACGCGTTCCGGCACCGGCCGGTAGCCGGGATCGACGCGCGGCAGATCGAAAAACGAACGGTAATGGGGAATGGGATTCATGCGCCTACTCCTTCGCCTTTTCTTCGCGCTGCGTCTTCGCGTCGTCGCGGCTCATCTGGCCGAGCACCAGCCGGTATTCCATCGGCAGCACCTTGATGAACGAATCCTTCCACCGGGCCCAGTCGGCCAAGATCGTCTTCGCCCGCGGGCTGCCGGTCCACTGGGCGTGGCGCTCGATCATGCCTTTCAGTTCGCGCTCGTCGTCCGGCCCAAGCATTTCCAGGTCGACCATCTCGAGGTTGCACCGGGCGTCGAACAGGCCCGTCTCGTCCAGGACGTAGGCGATGCCGCCGCTCATGCCGGCCGCGAAGTTCACGCCCGTGGGCCCGAGGATCGCCACGCGCCCGCCGGTCATGTATTCGCAGCCGTGGTCGCCCACGCCTTCGACGACGGCCCAGGCGCCGCTGTTGCGCACCGCGAAGCGTTCCCCCGCGCGGCCGTTGAGATAGGCCTCGCCGCAGGTCGCGCCGTAGAGCAGCACGTTGCCCGCGATGGTGTTCTGCGCCGGATCGAAGTCCGCTCCCGGCGCCGGCGTCACCACGATGCGCCCGCCGCTGAGCCCCTTGCCCAGGTAGTCGTTGGCCTCGCCCCGCAGCGTCAGCGTCAAGCCCTTCGCCGCGAACGCGCCGAAGCTCTGCCCCGCCGAACCTTCGAATTCCAGCGCGATCTGCCCGTCGGGCAGGCCTGCGTGGCCGTATCGCCGCGCGATGCGGCTCGAAATCAGCGTACCGACCGCGCGGTCGACGTTGCGGATGCTTCGCTTCAGCGACGCCGGTTTCTTTCCGGCCAGCGCGTCTTCCAGCTGCGGCAGCAGCTCGTAGTCCAGCGCGCCGGAAATCGGCGGCGGTTGCGGCGCCGTGAAGCGGCATTCTTCGGGCTTGGCGTCCACCCGGTGGAAAATCGCGCTGAAATCCAGCCCCTTGGCCTTCCAGAATGTGACCGCCTTGTTGGTATCCAGCAGGTCGGAGCGCCCGACCATGTCGTCGAATTTCCGGAAGCCCAGCTGCGCCATGAGCTCGCGCGTTTCGCGCGCGATGAACCGGAAGAACTGGATCACGTATTCCGGCTTGCCCGCATAGCGCTTGCGCAGGTCGGGATCCTGCGTCGCCACGCCGAAGGGACACCCGTTCGTGTGGCACTTGCGCATCATCATGCAGCCGCAGACCACCAGCGGCGCCGTCGCGAAGCCGAATTCCTCCGCGCCCAGCAGCGCGCCGATCACGACGTCGCGCCCGGTCTTGATCTGGCCGTCGGTCTGCACCCGGATGCGGTCGCGCAGCCGGTTCAGCACCAGCGTCTGCTGCGTTTCCGCCAGGCCCAGCTCCCACGGCGCGCCGGCGTGCTTGATGCTGGAGAGCGGCGAGGCGCCCGTGCCGCCGTCGTAGCCGCTGATCAGCACGCGGTCGGCCCGCGCCTTCGCCACGCCCGCCGCCACCGTGCCCACGCCGATCTCAGACACCAGCTTCACGCTGATTTCCGCTTGGTCGTTCGCGCAGCGCAGGTCGTAGATGAGCTGCGCGATGTCTTCGATGGAATAGATGTCGTGGTGCGGCGGCGGCGAGATCAGCGTCACGCCCGGCGTGGAATGCCGCACGCGCGCGATGTCCGCCGTCACCTTGTGACCCGGCAGCTGGCCGCCTTCGCCGGGCTTCGCGCCCTGGGCGATCTTGATCTGCAGCTCCTGCGCGTGGTTGAGGTATTCGGCCGTCACGCCGAAGCGCCCGCTGGCGATCTGCTTGATCGCGCTGCAGCGGTTGGCGCCGTCGGGCCCGACGACGTAGCGCGCCGGATCCTCGCCGCCTTCGCCGCTGTTGCTGCGCCCGCCGATGCGGTTCATCGCGATCGCCAGCGTCTCGTGCACTTCCTGGCCCAGCGAGCCGAAGCTCATCGCGCCCGTCATGAAGCGGCGCATGATCGCCTCTTCCGGCTCGACTTCGTCCAGCGGCACCGCCGGACCCGCCGGCTGGATCGCGAACAGCCCGCGCAGCGTGCTCTGCTTCTCGGCCTGGTCGTTGATCTGCGCCGCGTACTTCTTGTAGAGCTCCCAGTCGCCCGTGCGCGTGCTTTGCTGCAGCGCGCTGATGCTTTGCGCCGTCCACAGGTGCCGCTCGCCGTCCGCCCGCCACGCGTACTGCCCGCCCGCCGGCAGCGGCGCCGCCGCCGGCGCGCTCTTCGCGTCCGCCACCCGCGCCAAGGCTTCCCGCGCGATCTCGTCGAGCCCGATGCCGCCCACCCGCGAAACCGTCCCCGTGAAGTAGCGGTCCAGCACGGACTGCGCCAGGCCCACGGCCTCGAACACCTGCCCGTTGCGGTAGCTGCGCAGCGTCGAAATGCCCATCTTGGACATGATCTTCATCAGGCCCTTGTTCAGCGCCTTGATGTAGTTCTGCAGCGCCCGCGGGGCGTTCGTCCGCACGCTCAGCGCGTCCGTCCGCACCAGCTCGGCCACCGTCGCGAAGGCCAGGTAGGGATTGATCGCCGCCGCGCCGAACCCCAGCAGCAGCGCCATGTGCATCACTTCGCGCGCTTCGCCGGTTTCGATCAGCAGCCCCGTCCCCGTGCGGAAACCCGTTTCGCGCAGGGCCTGGTTCGCGGCCGCCGTCGCCAGCAGCGTGGGGATCGGCGCGCGGCCTTCCGGCAGGTCGCGGTCGCTCAGGACGATCAGGTTCACGTCCGCCCGCACCAGCTTGAGCACCTGCTCGCACAATTCCGTCAGCCCGCGCTCCAGCGCCGCGCCGGGATTCGCATCTCCGGCGTCGAAATCCATCTTCACCGTCGCGGACTGGAAGCCCGCGCGGTTCAGGTTCTTGATCCGCGCCAGGTCGGCGTTCGACAAGATCGGATGCTGCAGCTTCACCAGCCGGGCGTGCGCCGGGCTCTCGCTCAGAATGTCCGGGCTGTGCCCCAGGAAGGTCATCAGCGACATCACCAGCTCCTCGCGGATCGAATCGATCGGCGGGTTGGTGATCTGCGCGAAGAGCTGCTTGAAATACCAGTAGAAGAGCTGCGGCTTCTCGGACAGCACCGCCAGCGGCTGGTCGCTGCCCATCGAGCCGACCGGCTCCGCGCCTTTCGTCGCCATCGCGTCGAGGATGATGCGCACGTCTTCGCGGGTATAGCCGAACAGGCGGTGCTTCGTCGCCAGCGGGCCGCCCGCGTCTTCGCCCGCGTCCACCGCGCCGTAGAAGCCGTGGATGGCGATGTGGTTTTCCTCGACCCAGCGGCGGTACGGCCGCCGCCGCGCCAGGTGCATCTTGATCTCGGCGTCCTTCATCAGGCGCCCCGTCGCCAGGTCCGCCAGCAGCATCGTGCCCGGACGCAGCGAGCCTTTTTCCGCCACCTGGTCCGCGGGCAGGTCCAGCACGCCGGCCTCGGACGCCAGCACCATGAAGCCGTCCTTCGCCACCGCGTAGCGCACCGGCCGCAAGCCGTTGCGGTCCAGCGACGCCCCCACCAGCCGCCCGTCGGTGAACGCCACCGCCGCCGGCCCGTCCCACGGCTCCATCAGCCCCGCGTGGTACTCGAAGAACCCGCGCAGGTCCGGGCCCATCGGATATTTCGGGCCCCAGGCCTGCGGGATCAGCATCAGCATCGCGTGGTGGATCTCGCGCCCGCCCAGCGTCAGCAGCTCGAGCACGTTGTCGAGGTTCGCGCTGTCGCTGCCGAAATCCTCGAGGATCGGCAGCAGCTTCCCGACGTCGCGCCCGAACGCTTCGGACGTCAGCTTGGGCTCGCGCGCGGCCATCGCGTTGCGGTTGCCGCGCAGGGTGTTGATCTCGCCGTTGTGCGCCAGCATGCGGAACGGCTGCGCCAGCGGCCAGGACGGAAACGTGTTCGTCGAATAGCGCTGGTGCACCACCGCCACCGCGCTGACCATGCGCGCATCCGTCAGGTCCGGATAGAACTTCGGCACCTGCGGGGCGATCATCATGCCCTTGTAGACCAGCGTGCGGCACGAGAAGCTCGCCGCGTAGGCGTTCGGGGAGTTGTCCGCCGCCTTGCGCCCCAGCTCGTGCTCCGCGCGCTTGCGCGCGACCAGCAGCTTGCGCTCGAGCGCGTCGCCCGCCAGCCGGCCCTTGGGCTCCGCGGCGAACACCTGCCAGAACGAGGGCATCGAGGCCCGCGCCGTCGGCCCCACCGCCTGCGGATCCGTCGGCACCTCGCGCCAACCCAGCGCGCACAAGCCTTCTTCGAGCAGGATCCGCTGCACCCCCGCCTTCGCGTCCGCCAATTCCTTGCCGCCCGGCGGCAGAAAAAGGAACCCCACGCCGTATTGCCCCGGCTCCGGCAACGCGAAGCCCAGGCGCCGGGCTTCTTCCCGGAAAAAGGCGTCCGGGATCTGGATCAGCAGCCCCGCGCCGTCGCCCGTGTCCGGGTCCGCTCCCGTCGCCCCGCGGTGCAGCAGGTTCATCAGCACCTCGATGCCCTTCGCGACGATCCGGTGCTCCGCCCGTCCGTTCAGGTTCAGGACGAAACCCACCCCGCACGCGTCGTGTTCGTTCCGCGGGTCGTACAATCCAATGGCTTTCATCCCGTATCTCCTTCGCTTCCGTCTGGCCCGGCGTTCGCCGGGAAAACCATCCTTCTATCCTATCCGCTCGTCCCTGCCAACTCGCGCCTTTGTCGGCCGCCGCCACCGCTCCGACAAGAACGTCGGCTTTCAAAATCGCGCTTCATTTTTGTCGCTTCCGGAATAGACGCATCCGGCCCGGGCTTGGAAAACCCTGGCCGGCGCGTATTTTTCCGCAAGCGGGCCGGTTTTAGCCGATCGCCGCCTTTCCGGTCTCGCCCGTCCGGATGCGGATGCACTCGGGCAGGTCGAGGATGAAGATCTTGCCGTCGCCGATGTTGCCGGTGCGCGCGCCCTTGATGATCGCGTCCACCGTCGGCTTCACGTAGTCCTCGTTGACCGCGATCTGCAGCTCCACCTTCTTCAACAGGTTCACTTCCGTGACCGCGCCGCGATAGCTCTCCTTGTAGCCGCCCTGCTGGCCGCAGCCGATCACGTTCTTGGCCGTCATCTTGCCCACGCCGGCCGCCATCAGGGCTTCTTTCACGTCCGTCAGCTTTTCGGGCTGGATGACCGCGATGATCATTTTCATGTGCTTGCTCCTTGTGTGCGGATTACTTGGTGAGGAAACCCTGGAAGTCCGGATAGGCTTCCATGCCGTGCTCGCCCACGTCCAGGCCGCCGATTTCCTCGGCGCGGCTGACGCGCAGGCCAATCGTGTATTTCAGCGCCGCGAAGATCGCCAGACACAGCGGGAAGCAGAACAGCCCGTAGGCCAGCACGCCCAGCGCCTGCGTCTTCAGCGTGAAGTCCGGATTGGTGCTGAACAGCCCGACCGCCAGCGTGCCCCAGACGCCGCAGGCCAAATGCACCGAGATCGCGCCCACCGGGTCGTCGATCTTGATCTTGTCGAGGAACATCACCGCCAGCACCACCAGCACGCCGGCGATGCCGCCGATGGCCACCGCCGCCGGCACCGACACGCAGTCCGCGCCGGCCGTGATGCCCACCAGGCCCGCCAGGCAGCCGTTGAGCACCATCGTCAAGTCGGGCTTCTTCTGGATGCCCCACGAGGTCAGCATCGACGTCACGATGCCCGCCGCCGCCGCCAAGGACGTCGTCACCAGCACGTACGACACCGCGCCCGCATCGGCCGACAGCACCGAGCCGCCGTTGAAGCCGAACCAGCCCAGCCACAGCAGGAACACGCCCGTCACCACCATCGGCATGTTGTGGCCCATGATCGGCCGGACGCCGCCGTTGACGTACTTGCCCAGGCGCGGCCCGAGCAGCAGCGCGCCAGCCAAGGCGCCCCAGCCGCCCACCGAGTGCACCAAGGTCGAACCGGCGAAATCGTGGAACTTCAGGTCGGCCAGCCAGCCGCCGCCCCAGACCCACGAGCCCGCGATCGGATAGCCGATGGCCACGTAGATCGTCGAGAACAGGAGGAAGCTGCCCAGCTTCACGCGCTCGGCCACCGCGCCCGACACGATCGTCGCCGCCGTCGCCGCGAACATCCCCTGGAAGAGGAAATCGGTCCAGTACGTGTAGCCCGCGTTGTAGGCGCTCGTCAGCCCCGCCGCGTCCGTGCCGACGCCGCCGCCCAGCCGCAGCCAGCCGGGGATCGCCCAGTCGCCCTGGTACATCAGGCCGAAGCCGACCAGCGCGTAGGTCAGCAGACCGATCGCCGGGATCAGCGTGTTCTTGAAGAGGATGTTGACCGTGTTCTTCGCCCGCGTCAGGCCCGACTCCACCGTCGCGAAGCCCAGATGCATGATGAACACCAGGAACGTGGCCACCATCATCCAGAGATTGTTCGTCGTGAACATCTCCGGACTCACGGCCGGCGCCTCGGCCGCGGCTTCCGCCGCCGCCGGCGCGACGTCCTGCGCCCAGGCCGCGCCCGCGCCGACCGCCAGACAGATTCCCAATGCCGTCAATCCAATGCCCAACGCTTTCATTTTCTTTGCTCCTTCCCGGCTTGACCGCCGCGTCGTTTCGGTGCGCAGCCGACATTCCGGTTTGTATTCCAGATGGAGCAAAGACCGTGCCAATCCCGATGCAAAAACGCTTTCGGAATACTCATCTACCTGCGCCGCATGTAGATAAAAAATATCATTTAATCAAACAAATGTGGAATCGATTTTCATAAATGATACAAATATGTATCGATTATAGAAAATACGACAATAATGATTGTTCTCGAAACCCCTGGTTTCCGGTCACGCCCCCCTCGTCCAGCCTCCCCCGACGAGGTCGTCGGGGCTCCAACACCAGAAACATGGCCTCTTTTGGAGCCGGGACGACCCCGTCCCGGAAACAATTCAGTTTCAGTCCTGCGCCGGCGGAATCAGCCCGTCCAACTTGCCGAACGGATTGAGCGGCGTGCCGGGCATGGGCGGGGCCTTGACTCCGCGCCAGGCGCGCCTCAGCCCTCCGAACGCTTTGTCTCACCGCTGCGCAAATGGGCCAACGGCCTGACCGTCACGCGTTTGTCCAGCGCGTATTCCCGGCTGCCGGGATAGACCACCCACAAGGCATCGAGTTTCAAATCGTCGCAGGCGACCCGCATGGAACGGGTCAGTTCCGGGGCATCCTTGCGCTTGAATTCGATTCCCAGCCGCCGGCCCCGATGCAGCAGAAACAGGTCCAACTCGGCCCCGCTGTGCACGGCATAGAAATAGGCCTCCCGCGCGCCCAAGACGCGCAAGGTCTCTTCCAGCGCAAAGCCTTCCCAGGAGGCGCCCAACTTGGGATGCGTCCGCAAGTCCGCCGGCGAGGAGATGCCCTGCAGCGCATGGAACAGCCCGCTGTCGCGAAAGTAGATTTTCGGCGTTTTGACCAGTCGCTTGCCGACGTTCTCGTGCCAAGGCTGAAGCCGGCGAATCATGAACGTCTGCTCCAAGGCGTCCAAATAGCTGCGCGCGGTGTTGGGCGCGATCCCCATGGCGGAGGCGATTTCGCTGCCGTTCCAAATCTGCCCGTGATAATGCGACGCCATCGTCCAAAACCGGCCCATCGCCGCCGGACTCATGCCGAAACCCAGCCGCGCCAGATCGCGCTCCAGAAACGTCTGGATGAAGTTCTTCCTCCAAATCAGGCTGTCCTCGTCCGAACCGGCCAGGAACGAACGCGGAAATCCGCCCCGCAACCAAAGCGCGTCGGCGTCCGCCGCCGGAATTTCCCCCAGATCGAATCCGCGCAACTCCACGATTTCCGTTCGTCCCGCCAGCGACTCCGACGCCTGTCGGGACAGATCCGGCGAGGCGCTGCCCAAAATCAGGAACCGGGCCGGCAGGTCCGCGCGATCCGCCAATACGCGCAAAACCGGAAACAGGTTGGGTTGGCGCTGGGCTTCATCGATCACCACCGTTCCGCGCAACGGCGAAAGCGCCGTCATCGGCTCCTCCAACAACCGAGCCACGGCCGGATCCTCGAGGTCGAAATAGTTGGCCGATCCCGCCGAAACCACCTGGCGCGCCAACGTCGTCTTGCCGCATTGCCGCGGTCCGATCAAGGTCACCACCGGACTGCGCCTCAAGCCCTGCCGAATCAATCCCAGATACTCTTGGCGATCTATCATATTTGAAATTATGCAACATAGTTGCAAGATTTCAAGTATTTATCGAGATTATTCGGTATTCAGCTCTGCATCAAATGGTTAGCAATGGATTGGCTTGGAAACCACAGCTTCAGTCCTTTGCCGGCGGAATCAATCCGTCCAGTTGGCCGAACGGATTGAACAGGGTGCTGGGGGCCGGGCCATCCTGCGCCGCGCCGCCGCCGTAGCCCGCCATGGAATTTTTCTCGTGTTCATGGTCGTGGCAGTAGAGGCACAGCAATTCCCAATTGCTGCCGTCGGGCGGATTGTTGTCGTGGTTGTGGTCCTTGTGGTGGACCGTCAGTTCCTTCAGCCGCGGCCCCTTGAATTCCCGCCCGCAGCTCGCGCACACGTGGGGAAACAGTTTCAGCGCCCGCTCGCGGTAGCCTGCCGCCCGCTGCGCCGTCTCGCGGTGCAGCTGGTCCAGCACGCGCTTGCGTTCTGCCGGCGTCATGGACTTGGGGGGCTTCATGTTTGATCCCTTATCGCAAAAGCCGCAAAGGACGCAAGCGTTCGCAAACGCCGATCGTCGCCATATCCGCCCGGCCCCCTTGTGGACTGCGCGGACATGTCCGCGCCTTGCAAGCCGAACCGCCGCCCCGCTCGCCGGCTGTTCGCTTGAAGATTGAATATTGAATATCGGTTATTGGATATTGAGGATTTGAAAGCCTCACCCGTACGGCCGCGGATCGATCTGGTAGCCCTTGATCTTGTAGCCGAGGATGCGCGGGGTGGTGCCCAGGGCACGCGCGGCGGCCGCCACGTTGCCGCGGGTGGATTTCAAGGCGTCGCGGATCAGGTCGCGTTCGTAGGCGCCGACGAGGGCCTTGAGGTTGCCGGACGTCGGCGCGCCGCTGGCTTCGGCCGTCTGCAGGGTCGGCGGCAGGTGGTACGGATGGATCACGTTGCCTTCGGCCACCAGCACGGCGCGCTCGATGCAGTTTTCCAGTTCGCGCACGTTGCCCGGCCAATGGTAGCTCATCAGCATGTCGATCACGGCGCTGGAGAGCCGGCGCACGTCCTTGCCGTTTTCCTGCGCGTACTTCTGCAAAAAGAAATCCGCCAGCAGGACGACGTCGGCCTTGCGCTTGCGCAGCGGCGGGACGTAGATCGGGAACACGTGCAGGCGGTAGTAGAGATCCTCGCGGAACTTGCCCTGCTGCACCAGCGCGGGCAGGTCCTTGTTCGTGGCGGCGATCACGCGCACGTCGACCTTGATGGTCTTGGTGCCGCCGACGCGCTCGAACTCGCGCTCCTGCAGCACGCGCAGCAGCTTGATCTGGATGGACATGGGCACGTCGCCGATTTCGTCGAGCAGCAGCGAGCCGCCGTGGGCCAGCTCGAAGCGCCCCTTGCGTTCGGCCACCGCGCCGGTGAAGGCGCCTTTCTCGTGGCCGAACAGTTCGCTTTCGATCACGCTTTCGGGCAGCGCCGCGCAGTGGGCTTTCACGAACGGCTTGTCCGCGCGTTGGCTGTTGTAGTGGATGGCGTGGGCGACCAGCTCCTTGCCGGTGCCGGTTTCGCCTTCGATCAGCACCGACGCCGCGCTCTTCGAGACCTGCGCGATCTGGTCGTAGACGATCTGCATTTCGTGGGAATTGCCCACGATGTTGGCGGGGCGGAAGCGTTCCTTCAGCTCGGCCTTGAGCCGCGCGTTTTCCTCCGCGAGGCGGCCCTGGTCTTCCTGCACCGCGCGGCGCAGCTTGACGGCCTGGGCGATCATGGAGGCGATGATCGTCAGCACGCGCACGTCCTGCTGGAGGTCCGCGGCGGGGTCAAACGGCCGGTCGGCGCTGAGCGCGCCGGCCACTTCCTGCTCGACCTTGATCGGCACGCAGATGAACGAGGTGTCCGGCCGCTTGCCGCGCTGGGTCTTGTCGAGGAAGAGCGGCGATTCGCTGGTGCGCGGGATGACGATCGGCTTGCCCTCCTGGACCACCTTGCCGGTGACGCCCTCGCCCAGCCGGTAGCGGCCGCGCTGCCGCTGCTGGGCCGACAGGCCGTGCGAGGCCTCGATGAGGATCTCGCCCGTCGTGCGGTGCAGCAGCGTCAGCGTCGCGTATTCCATGCCCAGGTGCGACGAAAGCGCTTCGAGCATCGGGTCGGCCACCTGGCGCAGGTCGAGGCTGTGGTCCAGCAGCCGGCTGATTTCGCCGAGCAGGTCGATTTCCCGCGCGTGGCGGTCGGCGGCGCCGGGCGCCGGTTCGGATGGAATTTTCCGGGGAGGCATCGGCGGAACCGCGCTCCGCCGGGCGGCCCGGCGGAGCGGCGGGGCAGGGTCCCTACTTGATGAACAGCATTTCCTGGTAGGTCGGCAGCGGCCAGAGGTCGTCGGACACGATGTTTTCGAGCTGGTCGGCCACCTCGCGCACCTCGGCCATGGCGGGCACGATCTTCTCGCGGCAGTAGCGCGCGTGGTCGGCGACGCCGCCCTTGGCTTCGTGGGCGATGGCCTTGCGCAGGTCTTCGTTGCGGATCTGCAGGTCGGCCACCAGCCGGCACAGCTCGTCGAGCACCGTGGTGCAATGCTTCTTGCCCATTTCCTGGAGCGCGCGCGAAGCCTGCGCCAGGCGGTTCTGGTATTCGACGGCCGCGGGGAAGATCATCGTCTTGGCGATTTCGAACGCCAGGCGCGCCTCGATCATGACGTCCTTGACGTACTTCTCGAGGTAGATTTCGTTGCGGCTGTGGAATTCGCGGTTCGACAGCACGTTGTACTTCGCCAGCACGTCGTCGTTGGCCTTCGTTTCCGCGGCGGGGATGGCCTCGACCGTGTTCCGGGCGTTGGGCAGGCCGCGCTTGGCGGCTTCCTTCTGCCAAGCCTCGGTGTAGCCGTCGCCGTTGAAGATGATCCGGCCGTGGTCCTTCATGATCTTCTGGATCACCTTCTGGACGGCGGCGCCGAGGGCTTCCGGCGTCTTGGCCTTGGCCGCTTCCAGTTCGCCGGCGACGTAGTCGAGCGAATCGGCGACGATCGTGTTGAGGATCACCAGCGGACCGGCGACGGACTGGCTGGAGCCGACGGCGCGGAACTCGAATTTGTTGCCGGTGAAGGCGAACGGGCTCGTGCGGTTGCGGTCGCCGGCATCCTTGGGCAGCGGCGGCAGGGTATCCACGCCGACGGTGAGGGTGCCCGGCGTCTTGGCCTTGCCGGGGACGCCCTTGGCGATGTTCTCGAACACTTCCGTGAGCTGTTCGCCCAGGAAGATGGAGATGATGGCCGGCGGCGCTTCGTTCGCGCCGAGGCGGTGGTCGTTGCCCGCGTGAGCGACGGAGGCGCGCAGCAGCGTCGCGTGCTTGTCCACGGCGCGGATGACGGCCGCGCAGAACGCGAGGAACTGCATGTTGTCGTGGGGCGTGTCGCCGGGTTCCAGCAGGTTGGCGCGCTTGGTGCCCAGCGACCAGTTCAGGTGCTTGCCGGAGCCGTTGATGCCGGCGAAGGGCTTTTCGTGCAGCAAGCAGGCCATGCCGTACTTCTGCGCGACGCGCTGCAGGACGGTCATGGTCAGGTACTGGTGGTCCGCCGCGACGTTGGCGTTCTCGTAGACCGGCGCCAGCTCGTACTGGCCCGGCGCCACTTCGTTGTGGCGCGTCTTGACGGGCACGCCCAGCTTGTAGAGCTCGCGCTCGACCTCGAGCATGAACGCCAGCACGCGCTCGGGGATGGCGCCGAAGTACTGGTCTTCCATCTCCTGGCCTTTCGGCGGCTTGGCGCCGAAGAGCGTGCGGCCCGCGCTGATCAGGTCCGGCCGCGCGAAGAAGAAGTTGCGGTCCACGAGGAAGTATTCCTGCTCGCAGCCGGCCGTGGCGAACACGCGGTCGGGATCCTTCTGGCCGAAGATCTTCAGCAGCCGCTGGGCCTGGGCGTTGAGCGCCTGCATCGAGCGCAGCAGCGGGGTCTTCTTGTCCAGGGCCTCGCCCGTCCACGAGCAGAACGCCGTCGGAATGCACAGCGTGGTGCCGTTGGGATTTTCCAGGATGTAGGCCGGGCTGGTGACGTCCCACGCGGTGTAGCCGCGCGCCTCGAACGTGGCGCGGATGCCGCCGGAAGGGAAGCTCGACGCGTCGGGTTCGCCCTTGATGAG
>ERZ795051.4152-NODE-4152-length-13881-cov-7.483003_pt1 | contig 13881 bp, 14 predicted proteins | sample MGYA00375135_ERZ795051 | MGnify/ENA primary metagenome ERZ795051 (study PRJEB30180, sample SAMN05720222) | activated sludge metagenome | isolation source: Anaerobic digester | place: Japan | collected 2015-05-26 ... | reverse complement strand
ATGCCAGAGTGATAGCGATTGCTGCTGGTAATTGGTATACAGTGGCATTGAAGGACGATGGGACAGTGGTTGCCTGGGGGTATAACAGGGATGGACAATGCAATGTTCCTGCTGGATTAAAGAATGTGATAGCGATTGCTGCTGGAGAAAAACACACAGCAGCACTTTTAAGGAATAGACAAGTTGTAGTGTGGGGTGAACAATATTGGATGCCAGATACTTTTGAATAAACAAAATACCAGTATTGGTGGCGTGCAATAGTTAAAGTTAAACATCAGCAGGAGGACGACCAAAAATATAGGTTTTTAATTATAGGTGATATACTTAAGGATAATTGAGAAAAAAAGGTGATGATAATGGTAAAAGCCAATACGTTCCTGAAGGTTCTCATTATGTTTTTCATTGTAATTTATAATGGACTGGTATCAGGAGAAGGACGTTTTGTTGAAAAGAAAGAGATAACTCCTGACCCTGTAATTCAGTCAGAACTAAAACTGTTTAACAATGCTACAACTGAGGAAGAATTTTACGGAGCATTAGGAAAACTCAAAAAACTTGGTGGGAAAGATTATGAAAAACTGATTCCTCAACTGATGTATTATAAAACAAAGGCTATAGACACTAAAGAAGCAATGTTAATGGGTGTCGTGATTGAACAACTTAATATAAGTGAACGTTGCATAGTAAAAGGATTAATGCCATACCTTGGAACAGAAGATTTAAGGCTTAAACATGATATGGAAGAAGGTATAATAAACTCAATCCCATTTGAAGTTATTGCTGATTGTTTTTTACCAGTTATTAATCAACAGAAAAAGGATCCTCCCAAAAGTTTGATAAAATATCTTTATAGGAGAAACCCCGGGAAAGCACTAACTGCTATTGTTCCTGTTTACATTACCGATGACATCAAAGAATCATATCAAATTCTTTCTTCATCGAAAAATATATCTTATGCTCTGCCAGAAAATCCATTGTGGACATCTTTATCACCAGAAGCAGCAAAATCTATTATGAAAGAAATTGAATTACTCTCCAGTAAAGATGAATGGTTTATACAATTGTGCATAGCAGAGATATTAAGGCAGCGTCCCCAATTTCGACAAGAATGGCTGATTGAGAAATTAGAAAAATGTAAGCATCCATTGGTACAGGAAACAATGTGGGAAATCTCAGCGAGACCAGTGCTGGAGAACAAAAGGAGAGAGATATCCATAAAGATTTCAACACTGGACTCATTTACTCGTGTTCTCGGAGATTCCGCCATTATGAAAGATGCATATAATATTGGTCTAAAAGATTGGCAGGGAGGCAAGGCAGAATCTTTTAATACAGCAGAGGAGTTAAAGATATTTGTAGATCAGATGGAAAGAGAGATAAACAGTTTTATACTTTCAATAAAGAAAAGAATTATTGCAGGAGAAATACCATTTGATAAAGCATGTTTACAATTCCTAAAGGTAAGAGGAGAAAAGGATCTTAAAGGGTTCATAATAGGAGAAATTCTGACAGACCCTGAAGTAGTTAAAAAAGCAAGTAAAGAAGAATTAGAGGAATTAGAAAATATTCTTGTTAACCTTTCTGAAGGAATTCCACAAGCAAACAAAGTGTTAGAAATAATAAAAAACAGTCCATAACAAAGTCAAAAACTAACCCGTAAGAGATATATCAGTTTTTTAAAATCACAACCAATCAAATAGATTTTTAATGAAGTAATTCTGAAATTTGACATGGAAATTTTAAAATTGTAAATTAAATACAAAATTTACTCTATATTGCAGGGCAGGTATTCATTCAACTTCATTACCTGAAGAGTGGCAGGTATAAAACCAGAGAAAATATATTCATTTTAGGTTTTTCTCTGTTTTTTTCACCTGCTTTTTACCATCTAACCATGACCAGGATTAATACCTGCGAAAGGAGGTAGAGATTAAAGCCCTTATACTTCTCGGTGGTTTTGGAACAAGATTAAGGCCATTTACATTGACGACTCCAAAGTCATTCCTTCCTGTTGTAAATAAACCGCTTATTTATTATCAATTTTATCTTCTTTCAAAGTATGGAATAGATACAGTGATTCTTGCTATTGGCCAGCATTGTAAAACATATAAAGAGGTTTTTTCAATAGCAAAGAAAGCAGGCATAAAACTATATATTTCATGTGAAAAAAATCCTCTCGGAACAGCAGGCGGGATTAAAAACTCGCGTAAATTCCTGAAAGGAGAAAAAGAATTTTTTGTTTTTAATGGGGATATTATATCTGACTGCGATCTTGAAGAAATGTTGAATTTTCACAAAGAAAAAGATGCGTTTGCAACAATATGTACCACTACTGTGGATAATCCCTCAGCATTTGGTGTGATTGATATTGATGGTGAAAAAAGGATAAGAGCATTCATTGAAAAACCACTAAAACCAGCGTCAAATATTATCAATGCAGGTATTTATATTCTTCAATCAGATATTCTTAACGAAATTCCGGATGGCAAGGAAACCTCTATTGAAAAGGAAACATTTCCTGAATTAATAAATAAAGGAAAAGGTCTATATGCATTTCTTCATACAGGGTACTGGATTGATGTTGGAACAATAGAGAACTATAAAAAGGCTAACTTCGATGCGATAAAATTAAAATCTTACATTGAAGATAGTGATGAGCCTCCTTCAAATAATAATTTCTACAGGAATATCTGTATTCAGGGATCTCTTATTAAAGGAAGAAATATTGTTTTTGGTGAAGGAGTTGAAATAAGAGGAAATGTTATTATCGGGGATGGTTGTTATATTGGTTCTAAGGCAATCATACAGGACTCAATCTTGTTCGAGAATGTAATAATTGGTGAAAATTCCTGGGTCTCGCAGAGTATCATAGGCAATTCTGTTTTTATCGAAGATAACTGCGAGGTTAAAAACTGCGCTATAGCAGATTCAAGCCGATTGTGTAGATTTTCAAAGATTGCAAACATCTAAGTTATGCTTTCCTGAGCGCTTGTAGCTCAACAGGATAGAGCGCTGGCCTCCGGAGCCAGAGGCTGTGGGTTCAACTCCCACCAAGCGCGTTCTTCTCTGGAAATTCAGAGATACTGGACAGATTATTTTGAAACAGGATAACCAGCAGATTCAAGTACCTCCTTTATTTTTTCTGTATTATCAAGTGTGCAACATACCCTGACCTTTTTTCTTCTGATATCAACATCAACCGATTGCACTCCATCAACAGAAGAAAGCACTTTCTTAATTGTCCGTGCGCAATTATTACAGGATATATCAGGAACATCAAACACAAAACAGTTTTTAAGTTTTCTTGTTATAAATTTTTGTTTGATTGAAATAATGCCATAATTTATAGCAAGGATTATTAATATAAATGACGAGATATATGAAACCACTGAAGAACCTTCGTGTCTGTGTGCCATTGCTGAAATACTCAGGTTGAAATGCCCTGCAACTATATCAAGCATGTATCCAAAGAAGATTGCTCCAACCATAATGGATATTATATAAACAGTAAAACTCTTTCTTCCGAGTGTTTTACCGACAAAAAGCATTGTTACTGCATTTGTCGCTGGACCTGTTATCAAAAAAACAAGTCCAGCACCTGGATTCATTCCCTTTGCTATTAAAGATGCTGCTATCGGTATTGAACCAGTTGCACAAACATAAAGTGGTATTCCTATTGTGAGCATCAGCAAATATGAAATGCATCTATTACTCAAATATTTTGATACAAATTCCACAGGAACAAGATAAGAAATTGCCCCTCCTATTAAAACACCCCAGAATATCCATCTGACAATAGAACCATATAGATCTACAAACGCATATCTTAACCCACCTATAACTGTTGAATCTGAGCAGGAAAAACTTCCTTTACTCAATTGTTTTTCAGAGGGGGTTCTTGTTGTTTCGAAAATATCAGTAAGAATGCCTGCAATAAAGCCAATTACAACAGCGGTCATAATTCTGAATAACATAAAGACCCCTCCGAGCAATCCATATGTTGCAAATATTGAATCAATACCTGTTGTAGGGGTTGAAATCAAAAATGCAAGAATTGATCCTTTGCTTGCGCCAGATCTATAAAAAGATGCTGCTGGTGGAAGAACACCACAGGAACAGAGCGGAAGTGGTACACCGAATAACACTGCCTTAACAATAGAAAGAAAACCTGGTTTTCCGAGATGTCTGAAGATTGTTTCTGGTTTCAAGAAAATATGGATGAGTCCTGCAACGAATAAACCGAGAATAAGATAGGCACTCATCTGAAAAAAAAGATGCCAGGATTCCTTTAATATATTGATTATTATCTGCATTTGACTTGGAAACCTTCAATCTCAGGGTTTCACTGTTTTGTTCATACTGCCTGTTTTATATCCTTCAAGGTCAAGCGTAATATATGTGTAGCCGATTTTTTTCAATGTCTCAACTATATCTTCTCTGAATTTTATAACCTTTTTTATGTCAGATGAACAAACCTCAATTCTGCACAATCTATTATAATCCCGCGCTCTTACTGTGGTAAAGCCGAGATTTTTTAGATATTTTTCAGCGAAAAGCACTCTTTTTAACCTGGATACTGTTATCTTTTCTCCATATGGAATTCTTGTAGCAAGACATGCCATTTGCGGTTTATTCCAGGTTGGAAGATGCATTTCCTTTGAAAGAATTCTGATATCTTTTTTACTTAAGCAGGCCTGTTGAAGTGGAGAGATAACTTGATAGATTGATTTTGCACGATTTCCTGGTCTATAGTCAGATAGATCATCAAGGTTTGAACCATCAGCGAGGGTATTAAATCTATTTTTTTTTGCAATAGTCGACATTTTTGAGAATAGATTTTTTTTACAATAAAAACATCTATCCCTGGAGTTTTCTGAAAATCTTTTATCAGAAAGTTTTTTTGAAGAAACAATAAATAATCCTACACCGAGTGATTCAGCAAATTTTTTTGCAAAAGAAATCTCTGAATCAGGATAAACCTCTGATTCCTCAATAAAGGCCCCTACATTCTCTGCACCAAGACATTCAACAGCAGATTTCAATAGAAATGTGCTATCAACTCCACCTGAATAAGCAACAAGAATCCTTCCTGAGTTTTTTAAGATTTTTTCAAGATGTTTCTTTTTCTTTTTGATACCCTCATTCAACATTCACTACTTCCTTAATTTCAGGAACACGGTCTTTAATAATTTTTTCTACCCTCATCTTAAGTGTTAATTCAGCAAAAGGACATCCTGCACAGGACCCTGTTAGTTTTACTTTAGCAACACCATCCTTAACCTCTATTAAATCACAATCACCACCTTCTGTTTGAAGAAAACCCCGTATATCCTTTAATGCTTCCTCAACCTTTGTTTTTATTTCTTCATTAGAAGCCATCAACTCCTCCTTTTTACTTTTGTGAATTTTGTTTTTTTCTATAATCCTCTATTGCTGCATGAAGTCCTTCTTCTGCAAGAAGAGAACAGTGCTTTTTCAGGGGTGGCAGTCCTTCAAGGACATCAATCACGTCCTTGTTCGTGATTTTTTCTGCTTCTTCAATGGTTTTTCCTTTTGCAAGTTCTGTTATAACAGAACTTGTTGCAATCGCCGCCCCACAACCAAATGTTTCAAACTTTATGTCCTCTATCCTGTTATCCTTTACCTTGATATATATCCACATAACATCTCCACAAACAGGATTTCCAACCTTTCCTATTCCATCGGGATTTTCAATTCTTCCCATATTTCTTGGGTTTTTGAAGTGATCAAGCAATTTTTCAGTGTACATTTTTTCTCCGTATTTTAAGTAAATTTTATCATTGCCTCAACAGATGCCCTTGCCTTTTTCATAATATCCTCTTGAAGTATAATTTCATTACTTTCGTTTTTCATGCAGGATATTAAAAGTTCAGGCGTGGTTTTTTTCATATCAAGACAAATCTTGTTTGTCCCGAGAGAAAAAAATTCTTTATCTGGGTTTTCCTTTTTCATCCTGTATATCAAGCCTTCTTCTGTTCCAATAATGAATGTTTTTGCTTTTGATATACCTGGTCTTTTTAACATACCTGATGTCGAAAGAACAAAATCAGCATTGTCCTGGATTTCAGGATTACATTCTGGATGAACAAGAATTTCCGCATCAGGGTATTTTTGTCTTGATCTTTTAATGTCATCTATTGTAAACATTCTGTGAATAAAACAATATCCATCCCATAAAATCAATTTTTTCCCAGGGCATGTTTTCTGAACAAAATAACCAAGATTTTTATCAGGCAGAAATATTACCCTTTCAGATGGTATATTATTTATTACTATTGCTGCATTTGAAGATGTGCAACAAACATCTGATACTGATTTTACCTCTGCTGATGTATTTACATATGAGACAACATAAGCATCAGGATTTTTCTTTTTCATCTCGATTATATCTTCAACCTTTGCCATGTCAGCAAGAGGACAACCTGCATCAAAAGCAGGAAGTAATACCAACCTGTCTGGATTTAAGATTTTTGCTGTTTCAGCCATAAACCTTACACCGCAAAATGCGATAATCTTTGAATCTACCTCTGCTGCTTTTCTTGCAAGTTCAAGAGAATCTCCTGTAAAATCAGCAACATCTTGTATAACGGGCATCTGATAATTATGGGCAAGGATTGTTATATTTTTTCTTTTCTTTATTTCTATTATTTCTTTTATAAGATTATTCAATGGTTTATCCTATTTTTTATCCCAGAATGGAGACATTTTTCTTAAATTCTCAACTATTTTAGGAAGGACCTCACAGGTTTTTTCAATATCTGCCATTGTATTTGCCCTGCCTAAACTAAATCTTAGCGAGCCATGGGCAACTTCAGGGGGAATTCCGAGAGCAAGAAGAACATGTGATGGCTCGAGAGATCCAGATGTACAGGCAGATCCCGAAGATGCACATATTCCTTCAAAATCAAGATGCAAAAGCATGCTTTCTCCCTCAACATATTTAACGCATAGATTCAGTGTATTATAAAGCCGTTTTTCTGGGTGTCCATTTATCTGAATCTCAGGAATCTTTTCAACAAGGTTGTTTTCAAGTTCATCTCTGAGTATTTTTTCTCTCGAGGCATCCTCGGCCATAAGATTTTTCGAAATTTCACATGCCTTTGCCATGCCAATGATTCCCGGGACATTCTCTGTTCCTGGCCTTAACCCTTTTTCCTGATGTCCTCCATGCATAATTGGTTTAAAGCGTGTACCTTTCCTTATGTATAGAGCGCCAATTCCCTTTGGTCCATAAAACTTATGGGCAGATATAGAAAAGAAATCAACATTAAGTTTTTTTACTGACACAGGTATCTTTCCAGCAACCTGCACCCCATCACAATGAAATGTAATTCCTGATTCTTTTGCAATCTTCCCTATTTCTTCAATTGGTTCTATTGTACCTATTTCATTGTTTGCAGCCATTATTGAAATAAGTATTGTTTTTTCTGTTAGTGCTTTTTTTACATCCTCAGGGTCAATAATTCCATATCTATCAACAGGAAGATACGTTACCCGAAATCCAAACTGTTTCTCAAGAAACTTACAGGTATTTAACACAGCATGATGCTCTATAGAGGATGTTATTATATGATTACCCTTGTCCTTCATTGCAAATGCAGATCCAGTAAGTGCAATATTTGCGCTTTCTGTGCCCCCGGAAGTAAAAATAATCTCCTCGGGTAACGCATCAAGAAAACCTGCAATCTTTTTTCTTGCATCTTCAACTACCTTTTTTACCTCCTGAGATGGGCTATAGATTGAAGATGGATTAAAAAACAGTTCTGTATGCCACCTTTTCATTTCTTCAACAACCTCAGGTAAGCATGGAGTTGTTGCATTATAATCAAGATAAACCATGGTTATATCCTTTTTACGAGAAAATATTGTTTTTCAAAACTTAATCTTTATTGCTCTTACCATGCAGCCCTTAACGCAGACCATGCAGGTAATACATTTTTCATAATCAAAAACCACTTTTCTTGATTGTTCATCAAAATAAAATGCGCCTGTTGGACACAATCCAACACACACACCACAGTGTGTACATATTTTTTCATCCCTGATAATATCCTGCTTTAATTTTTGCAGAGAAACACCCTGATTTTTTAATTCCTTCAGCGCCTGCTTTACGATATTTTCTTCGCCAGAAAATACAACAACCATCAATCCTTCTTTTTGCGGTAAAACCTGTGCCTGAAGGATATTAAACTCAATATCATACTTCTTGATAAGGGTGGAAATTGTTGGCTTGTCAACAAGTTCCTTGGGAAATCTCAAAACCACCCGCTCACTTATTTTCATCAGCGTTTCTCCTTTATTTCAAGATTCTTAAGACGAATTCCTGATTCTTTTCCTGGGATATTTGCAACAGGATTTGTCAGTTCAAATCTTTTATCTGCAATCCATATCCGCAGTATTTCTGCAATCCTTCTTGCCATAAAAAAACTTGAAAGAGCCCCTGTCGGGATAGTTCTACTACCAAGTTTTATTCTTCCGGAAAAAAGTTCTGCATAACTGACCTCGCCAAGAATGTCTGGCTTTCTTTCTGGATAGGATGCGCTATAGTCAACGACAGGCGCAAATATTTTCTCTGCTGGCAATCCACACAAAAATGCGATTTTTTCGTCAAGAACAGGAATTGGGATTCCAATTCCTACAAGAAGTGTGGCACCATATCCTACAAATGAAGCTCCTCTAATAAACTCTCCGTTCATTTCTTTAAGATTTCCAATAACAGCGAGAGTTCCTGCGGGTCGTTTAGGAACTCCTTCAGGAGTTCTTTCTACACAGGGATTATGCTGGGTCCCATGCCAGACAACATAACCATATGCTCCACAGAGAAATATCTTTGTACCAATGCCAATTGTTTGATAATTTGGATCCCTTAATAAAGGAGAAAGTACCCCTGCTGAACAAAAATTAGCATTCCCAAGGTTTGGTTTAAGGATTCCCATATAGGTGTATAACATTCTTTCTGAAGAGTTAACTGCTACATTATAATTTTGATAACAATTGCGTGGATTAAAAAGAACCGCTTCATTGATGTCTTTAAGTGTAATATATGTTTTAATCTGTTTTCTCGGATAACAATCTGTTCCGTAGGATGTGGCTTCGAGAAGCACATGTTTCCCATTAACCAGTTCTTCAATAACATGCCCACCACCATAACTAAACTCACCAGGATAAAAAAGATTACCTGGATCAGTTGGAGGTAGGGCAGTAGCGCCGAGATAAACATCAACTGCAGCGAGCCCTGTGTACGCTGATACCCCATTTAGAAAACAAGTTCCCCCGCCTATTTTTATTCTCGGAGAGGAATGGCCAAAATTAAGATAAATACTGCTTGAGCACATTGGTGCAAAAGTTCCAGTTGTAACAACATCAATTTCTTTTGCTGCTTTTGTTTCTCCTTTTGCCTTTACAATATCAACCATTTCTTCAGCAGTAACAACGACCGCCTTCCCTTTCTTTATTTTTTCATTGATTTCTTCTATGGTTTTCATTATACCTCCGGCACTGTCTCGATTTCTTAAATTGAAAAACCAGTTGATTTCTTTGTCTTATTGATCTTTTTATGTTCTTTAATAAAATCTTCAAGGGTTATGCTTTTCAGTACACCAATTATTTTAACATTCAATCTATTCCATACAACTCTTGCACCACAGTGGTTGGTCCTTGGACATATACGGCTATCTTCAAGACATTCAATATTCCCTATACCTTCCAGGGCTTCAATAATATCATAAAGTGTAATTTCTTTTGGACTTTTTGTGAGTAGATACCCTCCTTTTTTTGCTTTTATCTTTCTTATAATGCCCCTTGTCCTTAATCTGGTAAAAATATGGTCAAGATATTTCAAAGAAAGATCCTGATTTTTACTGATTACCTTCAGCAAAACAGGTTGCTTATTATAGTTTATCCCGATTTCAATAAGAGCCCTTATTCCATACCTGACGCGCGTTGTTAAGAACATTATAGGTTCCTTTTCATTCTACTTATTCTATATCATTAGTATAATAAGATTGGTTTTATCTGTCAAATTTTTCTGTCTAAAGAACCATTAGATTGATGTTGAAGAGGATTGAATATTGTAATCCAGAATTAAATGGTTGAACTCAGGAAATCCACGAGTTCTTGAGAATTAAATAAGGTGGGGAGAAAGATGGGGGACGAATGCCTGGAGAGGAATAGGAAATTGCAAAATAGACAATGTAGTGAGTACCTTCAGGTGCGATATACTTATGCTGTTATGAAAACACACGGGACTGAAGTCCCTCACTACATTTCCCTTATAAAATCCTTTTTCTGTATATTTTTATTTATTTACAATTTCCTGATTATCTATTGACAAAACCTTTTTAGGTAGGTATAACAAAGGTAGAAGATAAGGAATAAAGATAGATAGTGTCAAAAAACAGATGAAACTTTTATGTAGGAAACACTAAAAAAAGTGGACAAAAATCCATTCCTGGCTTTCTTTTATAAGGGAAGGAGAAAATCTCCTCCAATCCTTCTTTAAGAAAGAGGGGAGAAAGTGTAGTGAGCACCTTTAGGTGCGATGTACTTATGCTGTTATGAAAACACACGGGACTGAAGTCCCTCACTACATGGGTTTTGATGATTGAATGCCCCGTCTCTATGAGACACCCCTCTAAAAGAGGGGAATTAAAATCTCCCCCTTTGAAAAGTCCTCCCCCTAATTCCCCCTTTTATAAAGGGGGCGAGGGGGATTTAGATGAGATGGATATAAAAACTTCTGAAACTATTGAAAAATAAACAAAAACACTACTAATATCTTAGCCAAGTTTGGCACTACCTGTTTCCGGTCAAGGGGGCTATATGATAAAGAAAGTACAAATATTCTGCTTAGTGGTATGGATATTATCCATTCAGTTTATTGGGTTTGGTGCAGATCGAATGATTATACCTATTCCTGAGATACAAACGCAGATTAACCAAATTGTTTTATTGGGAAAAACTGGGGCTCAAAGAGAGAAAATACCAGACGAAATTGCAAAATTAAAGCAAATGGGAACAATTGAATGTCTTTTACAGCAACTCATTTATTTTAGAACAAATACAATGAAGATATACAATGAAAAAAGAATTTCTTCCGACGAGATGGAAATTGCAATGAATATGGCTCTTTATATAATAGGGAATTTCTTAAAACCAGCAGATAATAGTTTTGAAAAAATTGCCTCTGAATCAGCACAGGATCTTATACGAGCAGTTTTTCCTTATCTTGATACCGAAGATACAGAGTTAAAAAGTCAACTTTACCGAATGCTTAAGATGGTTGACCTGAATGTTTCTGGTAAACAGATTCACCCTAAATATAGCGAGTATCCAGTTGATTATACTGAATACAAAAAATTCATTGAGACCAGCAAGGAAAAGATAGAGCCATTGATTCAATATATGTACGAAAGGGCACCTGGTGATGCTCTGATTACATTATCACAGGTATATATAAAAGACCCTGACGAAAGGGAAAAGATTATTAATGAAGAAAAGATAATAAGGGAGGATTTTCAAAAGCGATACTCAGGGTCTTTAGAAAGTGGACATAGTGTTAGCGAACAAGCCAAAAAGGCCATTAATCAACTTTCCATGTACCCGCAATGGTGGATCCAGTTATATGTTGCTGAAATAATATATCGGGAACCAAGATTTAAAGATTCTCAGATTTTAGAAAGAATAAAGAGTACTAATCATCCACTTGTTCTTAAATCTCTGGGAAAAGGAGATGAAAAATGAAATCAAAAATAATTAGATATATTATTTATTCATTTTTTGTTATGATATTGTTTTTAACATCATCCCTGTGGAGTGATTCTTTTACAACATCTCCACAGGTTGCTTGTGGATATTCTCATACTGTTGCACTTAAAAAGGATGGGACTGTATGGACATGGGGAAGTGGTGGAAGTGGTCAGTTAGGCAGACCTGTGGATAAAACAAGTCTTACTCGCCCTGCCCCGATAAAAAATTTTAATCTAATGGAAGTCATCATGGAAAAACCAGAAGAAATAAGAACAAACTCTGAATTAGATAGAAAAGATATACCCTGAACAAAAGTAAGACCAGAAGAAATACTGTGAGCAGATGGAGAAAGTCAGGCAGTCAACAATCTTCATCTGTATTATAAGACAAGGGGGATCGATATAAATATACCTGGACACACAATAAGTTGGGAATTCAAATTCTGGGATATAACCACCCTTGATACAGCGGCATACAATCTATACCGTGGTACTTATGGAGATGATGTAACATTTTTTGATTTAACAGAAGATGAACAGGAGAATATTTTCGATACAACTACACCTGATTACCAAGGGATAGATTCATCTGACTATGGATCAATAACAACCCCATCACAAACAGACACAGATGGTATAGCGACATCAATCTACACAGCAGGGACAGAGCCAGGGTATATTGAATTCCGGTATGAAGACCAGAGTATAAGGATAGCAAAAAGAGGTAGTATTATGTTTATCTTGCCATTGGGATTAAATAGATGGGGAAAAGCGTGGCTGAAATTAAGAATTTATGTTGATGGTAATTTGCCAGAAGGATCGTCACCACCTCTGAATATAGAAGATATAAAGGATAACATAAGGGATAGTTTTAGTATTATTCCGGATGCAAGATTCGAATGGGTATATACAAAGTTTACAAAATGTAATAAAAATGAATTCAATATAATCAATACAGACGAAGTAGGTATACCTGGTGAGATGGGTAAATACGAAGGTAATGCTGCCTGCAAAGTCAATTACAATAAAATAGTTAATTCTTATAGCAACAGATATTCTGAGCGTGCTGGTCGTACCGGGGCACACGAAGTAGGGCACAAGGCATCATCACATCATAGTAATTGCACGATGGATCCATACATAACTGATTTACCGGACAACTGTGAACATTTTTGTAATTCTTGCAAGAAGGTGTGGAATAAGATATTAGGAGGTGGGATACTGCCATGAAAAAAAAGATTCCAATTTTCTTTGTAGTTATTACTTTAATTTTCATCGGACACTCTGTAGAAGGCGGCAATGAAGAAAAAACGAAAACTGAGATTTTACAATTGATTGAACAGATGAATTTACCACAAGGTTCAGAAAACGCTGAATTCAGAATTGGATATAGTTATGGATTACAACCACTTCCTTATTTGATTGATCTGCTGAAAAGTGAAAATTTTCAGGTTAAATCTCGTGCATATAGTGCGATGAGCAGGATAATTAGAAATAATTTCAGAAAAAATGAACCGGTTCCGTGGAAAGAAATAGATTTAACTCTATTTGAAGAAAAATATCAAAAAATATTAGAAGAAGCAATGAATATTGCTACTAAAGATGCAATTACACATCCTGAAACCAATGTCAGGATTGAATCTATAAGATTTATTGCGATGATGGGAACCCCACAGGGAATATCTGTATTAGAAAAGTGTCTAGAAGATAAAGTTTTACTTGTTCGTAAATGGGCAGTTTACTATCTTTCACATTTTGGAAAGAATTACAGTTATTTTAAAGTACTGGCGGGCGAAGAGCCAAAAACCCCAGAAGAATATGGAAAATATTTATACAACCCCTATCTTTGGGTAGAATCTATAAGGAAACTCAGAGAATTTGGAAAGGAAGCACTGCCTGTTCTTATAAGTTGTTCTAACTCAGAAGAAAAGGAAGTAAGATTGAGGGCAATGATGTTATTGGCAGAGATGAAAGCAGAAGAAGCAATGCCAATATTCACAAGATACTTAAAAGAAGAGACAGAAGACGAGACGATGTTTGCAATTCAAACATACTGTATAAGTGGTCTTTACAATATAGGGACAGAGGAAGCGATAAAACAGTTGAAGGAATA
>ERZ795051.4146-NODE-4146-length-13904-cov-9.183768_pt1 | contig 13904 bp, 11 predicted proteins | sample MGYA00375135_ERZ795051 | MGnify/ENA primary metagenome ERZ795051 (study PRJEB30180, sample SAMN05720222) | activated sludge metagenome | isolation source: Anaerobic digester | place: Japan | collected 2015-05-26 ... | reverse complement strand
TGGCGCTCGCGAGCCCGAGACTTCTTTGCGGTGTCACGCTGCGCTCCGGCCGGGTTCGCCCCGGCAAACGGTTCACGCGAAGTATAGGGAAAGCGCTGCGGGGCGACAAGCGATATCTGCGCAAGGGCCCCAAAGTCGCTCCTTGAATCGGCCGGCGAGGTGGTTTACCATGGGGCCGCATGAAACCCGATCCGGGAGGGTACGATGAACAGGCAGGCCGCGATGCGTTCGATGGTTGCTCTGGTGGTCTTCGCTTTCCTGGCCGGCATGTCGGGACCGCAGGCCGCGGCGAAGGAGCCCTCGCCTCCCAAGACCCGGGGCGAGGCGAAGACGGCCCCGGCGGGTGCCTTGCCGGCATCCGTGCCGATCGTGAAGAAATGGGACGGCGATTTCCCCGTCGGCGCCCTCAAGAAACTGCCCCGGGGCCAGCAGAAGACCCCGGCGGGATACATCGGGGACGGGGCGGCCTTCGCCGACGTCTGGAAGTCCTTCAAGCCGGGCGAGAAAGTCCCCGCCGTCGACTTCAAGAAGAACCTGGTCGTGTTCACCCGCAACGTGAAGTTCTACAACCGCAAGGCGATCACCAAGGTCACCCTGCTGGACGGGGTCATGGAAGTCCAGGGCATCGAGACGGTGACCTCGGTGCCCGTGACGGACAAGGTGGCCATGGCCATGGCGGAAGTCCCCCGCCAGGGGGTGAAGACCCTTCGCGCGGGAGACAAGTTCATCCCGGTCAAGTGACCGGCCCCCCGCGGCGGAAATAAAGCCTTGACCTGCCGATAGGGCTGTAGTAGCTTGAGATTGCGTTTACGGCGGCCTTCAGGAAGAGGCCGGGGCGCGATCGTTTGCAGAGCAGCATTTTGAAGTGTAGGGGTTGGCCGCCATACTCTCAAAGTGTGGCGGCTTTCTGTTATCCGTCCGCGCCGTATTTCAGGGCCGGTTCGCGACGGCCGCGCGACGGGAGGCCCCAGCAAAGGAGACAGACATGAACAGGAAACTTTACGTCGGAAACCTCTCGAGCGAAGCGACGGAGGAGGAGCTGCGTTTCAATTTTTCCCAGGCCGGCAACGTCCTGTCGGTGAGCCTCATCAAGGACCGGATGACGGGCCTGAACAAGGGCTTCGGCTTCGTGGAAATGGACTCCGAGGAAGGGGCCCGCAAGGCCATCGAGTCGTTCAACGGCGGAGAGCTCCACGGCAAGGTCATCGTCGTCAGCGAGGCGAAGCCCCCGAAGGACGGTCCTTCGGGTGGAGGCTTCGGCCGGGACAGCCGGCCCCGCCAGGGCGGCTACGGCCGGGGCCCCGGAAGGCCGGGCGGCGGCGGGAGACGCTACTAAGCAATCCTTGTGCGAAGACCGGCCCGTCCTGTCCGAAGGGGGCCGGTTTGCTGTTTCGGGTCGCCCTCCCGCTTGGGCAAGCCAGGCCCTGCGGGAAGCGTCCCCGGCGGATCGGAGCCTGAAATGAAGAAACCGAGGCTGGTCCTCATCCATCCCGCACCCGACAAGGACCGCCTCATTTCCAGGCGGCGGACAAAGTCCTCCGTGGCCCAGCTGAACCTGCCCATTCTGGCGGCCCACGCCGATGAGCGGTTCGACGTGCGGATCCTGGATGAAAACGTCGAGGAGATCGACTTCGGCGCCGTCGGGGCGGATCTCGTCGGGATCTCCCTGATGACGAGCACGGCCCTTCGCGGCTACGAGATCGCCGACGGCTTCCGCGGCCGGGGCATCCCTGTCGTCCTGGGGGGCATGCACGTCTACTTCCTGCAGGACGAGGCGCAGGCCCACGCCGACGCCCTCGTGATCGGCGAGGCCGAGTACGCCTGGAACGATCTGCTCGACGACTTCCTGGCCGGACGGATGAACAAACGCTACCGGGCGGAGAAGCTCCACGATCTCAAGGGGCTGCCCCGGCCCCGCCTCGATCTGCTCAAGCCCGGCGCCTACTCCTTCCCGAATGTCGTCGAGACCTCCCGGGGCTGCCCCAACAAGTGCAACTACTGCGCCGTCACTGAGTTCTGGGGAACGAAGTTCCGGTTCCGCCCCGTCGAGGAGGTGATCGACGAGATCAGCGCCCTGCCGCCGGGGAACCTGCTCTTCATCGACGACAACATGTTCGGCCACTCGGAACGCTCCAAGGAGCTCTTCCGGGCCCTGATCCCCCTGAAGCGGCGCTGGGTCGGCCAGGGGGACCTGCGGCTGGCGCGGGACCCCGAGCTCATGGATCTCGCCTCCCGGAGCGGCTGCAAGTGGCTCTTCATGGGCTTCGAGACGACAAGCGTCGAGAACCTGCGGTCTCTGGGCAAGGCCAAGCTCAACCGGGCCCCCGAATACGAGCAGTCCATCGCCGCGATCCACAGGGCGGGGATCAAGATCCTCGGCTCCTTCATGTTCGGCCTCGACAACGACGGCCCGGATGTCTTCGCCCGGACCCTCGATTTCTGCGTCGAAAACCGCCTGGAGTGCGCGAATTTCTACATCCTGACGCCCCTTCCCGGGACGAAGCTCTTCGACGACATGAAGGCGCAGGACCGCATCGAGCACTTCGACTGGTCGCGCTACGACGCCAACCACGTGGTCATCAAGCCGGCCCGCATGTCCGGGAAGGAACTCACGGAGGGCTACATCCGGACCTACCGCGCCTTCTACTCCGTTCGCTCCATTGCCCGTCGGGCCCTTTCGACCAGGCGCGACAAGCTGCACACCGTCGCCATGAACGTCGGCCGCAAGCTCAACGCCCGCTATTTCGAGGAAGGCTGCCGGCTCTAGCGGCGTGACGGATGAAACCGGAAGAGGGATTCCCGCGCCTGCCGGAATCCCTCTTTTCGCTTCGCCGCCCCGACGGTGCCGTCATTTTCCCTTGAACCGGGCTTCTCTGCGCTCGACGAAGGACCGGATCCCCTCGGCGGCGTCCTGGCTCTTCATCAGGGGCGCAAGATCCGGCAGCAGACGGGCGATGGCCGCCGCGTCTCCCTCCGAGCGGGCCCGCCTGGCCGATTTGAGCGAGGCCTGCACGCCCAGCGGCGCCTGGCGGGCGACCGTCTCCGCGATCTCCAGGGCCCGGTCGAACTGCCGTCCGGGCTCGGCCGTCTCCTGCACGAGGCCCAGGCGCAGCGCCTCGGCGGCCGGGATCTCGTCGCCCGTGAGCAGGTAGCGCATGGCGTTGCCCCAGCCGATCTCGCGGTGCAGGCGCACCGTGGCGCCCCCCACGGGGTAGATCCCCCGCCTGACCTCGATCTGCCCGAGGCGCGTGTCCGAGGCCGCCACGCGGATGTCCATGGCCAGCATCAGCTCCAGGCCGATGGTGTAGCAGATCCCCTGGACGGCCATGACCATGGGCTTTCCGACCTGCCTCGCCTCATCGAGCCCGAAGGGGTCGCAGGCGCCCGCGGGCAGCTCGGGGAAGGTCGACCCCGCGAAAAACGGCGCCCACTTCGGCAGGTCGAGGCCCGCCGTGAAATGCCTGCCGTGGGCGAAGAGCAGTCCGCAGCGAAGCTCCGGGTCCCTGTCGAGCTCTCCCAGGGCCGCCGCAAGCTCCAGGTACATCTCCACGTCGAAGGCGTTCATCTTGTCGGGCCGGTTGAGCCCCATGCAGAGCACGTGGCCCCTGCGCTCCACGGTGATCCTTGTTTCGTTCATAGGCAGCCTCGCGTGTCCACGGATTGACAGCGCCGTTCGGGCGAAGCCAAACGTCCGTCGGCGGTCCGTCATGGATTTCTATTGTACCTCATTGCAGCCGCCCGGTCGCGACATTTTCCCTCTTGATCCTGCCCATCCAATCCCTTAGGCCCTTATCAGGGATTTGGACAGATCGTCTCCTCCTCCCGCCAATGGTGAGCGGCACCCGCCGTATTATAGTAGACGTGTAGGGACGACCCGGGAAATCTATCGAACGGACGCCGGACAAAAAAAGGAGGCACGCCATGTTTACACCGAAAACGATCCTGGTCCCCACGGATTTCTCCGAGTTCTCCGACCGTGCCGTACGGCAGGCGGCGGACATCGCCGAGCAGAGCAACGCGAAGATCTATCTCCTGCACGTCGTCGACAAGCTCGAGCAGTGCGCCATCGACTACTGCATCCCCCTGGAGACGATGATGAAAGTGCAGTCCGACAGCGAAAAAGAGGCCACCCGGAAGATGCAGGAAGAGGCGAACCGGATTCTGCAGTCGAAGAAAATCGATGTCGCCTTCGACGTCAAGTCCGGGGTTCCCTTCGAGGAGATCCTGAAGGCGCAGCAGGAACGCAAGGCGGACCTCATCGTCATCGCCTCCCACGGCCGCACGGGCATCCTGAAGAGCCTCATCGGCAGTGTCGCCGAGCGGGTCATGCGCGAGGCGAAGTGTCCCGTGCTGCTCGTGCGGTGAGCCCGGTTTCCGGCGGTCCGGCATGCGCCGCGGCGGGGATGCCTCTGCCCCCGCCGTTGCCTGGCCTCGGCCGGTCGAGATGGGGAGACGGGACATCCCGGTTCGCGCTGCGGGGACAGCCGCTCCCTCAAGCGGCCTTTTTCCTCGCCGCCGTGCACCTCAGGCAGATGGACAGGCCCTGGCGGTAGATGTAGTCCATCACGTCGCCCCTGAGGACATTCGACAGGTCCTCCTGATGGGCCCGAAGCCGCCGCCTTCGGCAGCTCTCTTTCGTGATGAGAAGGTTTCCGGGCTGATTCGGGCAGTGAATCATGTCCTGCCGGTTGCGGGAGATCCACTCATTGATCCGGTCTTGCTGGGTTCCCATGGCCCCCTCCTTTCGAAACGCCTCTTTTCGCCGGCTGGTGCGCCCATTTTGCCGCATCGGCCGCCGGGCGTCCATTTTCCGAACCATGATTCCGAGGATCGAAAGACCTCAGCGGCCTCTCGGGAAAAGGAGGAGACCGGATCAGGAGACACCCGACAGCCCATCGGGCGAATTCCCGTTCCGTTCCGGTCGCTTCGGTGATATAAATGCAATCGCTCGATGTTTTCCCCGGCCGGGCGGTGTCACCCGGCGTCGGTCGCGAACAACGATGCGGGCAAGGGGGGATGCGCGATGAACGCCATACGGGTGTTGCTTGCCGATGACCACAAGATCATCCGGGACGGGCTCAGGATGCTGATTGACAGGGAAGCCGGGATGGAGGTGGTGGCCGAGGCGGAGAACGGCCGGCAGACGGTCCGTCTCGCCCAGAAACTCAGCCCCCACGTGGTCATCATGGATGTGACCATGCCGGACATGAATGGGATCGACGCCACGCGGAGGCTCGCGGAAGAGGCGCCGGGGGTCCGGGTCATCGGCCTGTCGATGCACTCGGACCGGAGGTACATCCTGGGCATGCTCGAGGCAGGCGCCCGCGGTTATCTGCTCAAGGATTGCGCCTTCGAGGAACTGGCCGCGGCGATCCGGAACGTGGCCGCCGGAAACACCTATCTGAGCCCGAAAATCGCCGATGTGGTGGTCAAGGGGTATCTCGACAGGACGTCCGGCCCCTCCCCGGGGCTCGGCTCCGCCCTGACCCCCCGCGAGCGGGAGGTCCTGCAGCTCCTGGCCGAGGGGATGGCCGCCAAGGAGATCGCCTCGCACCTCAACGTGAGTGTCAAGACCGTCGAGACGCACCGCCGCAACATGATGGAGAAGCTCGACATGCACAGCGTCGCCGAGCTGACGAAATACGCCGTCCGCGAGGGGTTGGTGAGCATCGAAGGCTGAATCGTTTTCCCGGTGCGGGCGGCTCGCCGGTTCACGGTCTCACGATGCGGTCCCTGCCGCCGTTCCTCGTTTCCCTCCCCGCCGTTTTCGGCAGTACGACGGACACCCGGGAGCCGTTCCCGGGAGCGGAGTCGATCTCGATCCGCCCGCCATAGGATTTCACCCTCTCGCGGATGCTGAACAGTCCAAAACCGCCTTCGGAGCCCGCCGGGCCGATCTGCGCCGCGTCGAACCCCTCGCCGTCATCCGTGACGGTCACCCTCACGTCCTTCCCTTCCTCGGCGATGCGGATGCCCGCGCTGCGGGCCCCGCTGTGCTTGACGATATTCTGAACGAGCTCCTTGATCACCTGGAAAATCATCACGTCCAGCTCCTGCCCCAGGCCGGCGAGGTTCCCGGCGAACCGGCAGGCGAAGTCGATGCCCCGGCGGGCGCTGACATCCTCGGCCAGCGCCTCCACGGCCGCCCGCAGTCCCATGTCGTAGAGAACGGGGTTGGTGATGTCCGTCATGAGGGCCCTTGTCTGCCGGATGGACTCGCCGATGAGGGCCTCGGCCTCGGAGACGGCCCTGTGGAAGTCGTCGCTTCCCGGCATGTTCCGCAGCAGGTCGAGCCGCATCTTTGTGGCGGCCAGCGTCTGGGCCACCTCGTCGTGCAGGACCACCGAGATCCGCTTGCGCTCCCGTTCCTCCGCCATGACGAGTTCCGAGGCCAGCCGGCGCAGATCGCTGCGGCTCTTCTCGAGATCCTCCATGAGCAGCATCAGCTCCATCGTCCGCTCCCGGACCTTCTCCTCCAGTTCATCCCTCGCACTCTGCAGGGCCTGTTCGGCACGAACGCGCTCGGAGATGTCCTCGTTGAGGACGACGACGCCCCGGAGGCTGCCGTCGGGCGATTTGAGGGGAACGGCCGAATTGAGGATCGTCTTCCTCGTCCCGTCAAAGCACTCGATCTCGAGCACCTCGTTGAGGCTCGTCTCGCCTTTTTGCACGGCACGGCTCACGGCCCAGTCCTCGGGGGCGAGGGGCGTTCCCGTGTCGGCCCACCAGGCTCTGTAGACGTGGAATTCGCTCGGCTCGACGTAGCGCGCACCTCCCCAGATCCGCCGTCCGGCCTCGTTGCCGTAGAGGATCCGTCCCGTTTCATCCGCGAACCACACGCCGACAGGGAGATGGTCCGCGACGGCCTTCATCCTCATCTCGCTGGCCCGCAACTCCTCCTCGGCCTTCCGGCCCTCCGTCACGTCGATGCAGATGCCGGACATGCGCAGGGGGCTGCCGTCGTCGTCGTAGGACGTGCTGCCCAGGGCCCGGATCCATCGCTGTTCCCCGTCGGGCCGGACGATGCGGTACTCGTTCTCCAGGGGCGTCCGCTCTTGGATCGAACGGTGAATCCTCTCCACGGCCGCCTGCCGGTCGTCGGGGTGCAGGACGCCGAGCCAGGCATCGAAGGAGGCTTCCGCCCCGGGGTCCAGGCCGAACAGGGAATAGAACTCCTCCGACCACGTGAACTTCCCGGTCGAAATCTCCCAGACCCAGATCCCCGCCATGGCCGCCCTCTGGGCTATCCTGAGCAGTGCATAGGAGGCCCGGAGTGACGCTTCGGCCTGCCTGCGATCGGTGATGTCCATGAAAATCGCCGCGAACTGCCCCGATGCGGGCCGGTAGGCAAAGACCTCGTAGTCCCTGCCGAGCACCGAGGAGCGACTCTCGAAATGCGCAGGCTTTCCGGTGCGCACGACCTCGGCGTACCGCCTGACCCAATCGGGTTCCGTGCCGGGGAGAACCTCGGAGACGGTTTTTCCGATCACCGCCTGCCGCCCGAGCCCGGTCAGCCTCTCGAAGGCCGGATTGACGTCGAGAAAGCGGTAGTCGCAGGGCTCGCCGCTTTCGTCGTAGAGCATCTCGTGCAGGGCGAACCCTTCATTCATGCTCTCGAAGAGCCTCCGGTATCGCTCCTCGCTTTCCTGCAGGGCCGCCTCCGCCCGCCTGCGATCGGTCACGTCCCAGCCGTAGAGATTCGCGTAGGGGCCCTCCGGAATCGGCACCACGACAAAGGAGAAATCCCGGCCGGCGATGCGCATTTCGAGGTCCTTCGGGGCGCCCTCGTCCAATGCGGCCCGGACGGCCCGGTGCACCGGATCCGGAACGGGGCCTTGCCACTGCGCCAGGATCCGCTCCGCGGCGGGATTCGAAAAGAGAACGGTGCCGTCGCTGCCGACCCGCAGGACCGGTTGCGGATTCTGGACGGGGAAGAGGGATGCGCTCCGCACGGCCTCTTCCGCCTTCTTCCGCTCGGTGACATCGCGAATGACGATGGTCCTGGCCACCCCCGCCCCGGCTCGCGTCTCCGGTGAAAAGGACATCTCCACGGGCAGGATCGACCCGTCCCGGTTCCTGAGCTCCATCCGGACGCTCTTGCAGGGTTCCCCGCGCAGGCACGCCTGAAAGAGCTCGCGGGACGGCTCGGGGACAATCAGATCCCCCAGGTTTCGCCCGACGGCTTCCCGCGTGCCGTATCCGAACATCCCGCCGGCGGCCGGGTTCATCAGGAGGATCTTTCCCTCGCCGTCGATGGAGACGATCGCATCGGCCGCCATCTCGACAAGGGCCTTGAAGTGGGTTTCGGATGTCCTGAAAAAGGCGGCCAGGGCCTGTTCCACGGTCGTTCCCCTGCTCTTCGCCTCGCGCAGGGCCCCCACGGCGGCCATGACCAGGTAGACGTTTCCGAGGTACTGGGAAACCCGCCCAAGCCAGTTGATCGGGCTGCCGGGCGGGCCCAGGGCAATCCCGACGAGACCCATGCCGAGCAGCAGGATCGCGACGACGGTGTAGAGAAGAAATCCGGAAGGCCTCTTCGCATAAACCGTCAGCATCAGGGCGGCGGACACGGCCAGCAGCGTCACGGAGACGGCGAGGACGGCCTGCCGGAGTGCCGTCGGCCCCTCGCCGGGGACGAAAAACGGCGGGATCGAGCCGAGCATCGTCGCCGCGGTGAGCAGGGCAACCGACAGGAGCACCATCAGATAGGCCGCACCCGCCAGGGGCGCCCTGTGCGGCGGGGCCGGTTCGAACCCCTTTCCGATGGATATCGACAGGGAACTCAGAAAAAAGCAGACCGACGCGAAGAGAACCCCGCTGTTGTGAATGGTCAGGGCCTCGTTGGGACCGTGGGGAGGGCGGATCAGCCACCCGGCGGCCGATGAGGACAGCCCGAGCGCGAGCACGCCGCAGCCCAGCAGCAGGATGCTGACAAAGCCGCCGCGCAGATAAATCCGAACACTCAGCCCGGCGACGATCAGGCACAGGCCCGTGATGAAAACGGAGTTCAGGCAGAACAGCAGCCAGGGGGGTTCATAGACATATGTCCAGGATCGTAAGTCGGGTCCGGCCCGATACAGGATCGCAAGCAGAAGGGCAACTGCCGGGACGGGCAGGCACTCGGGTCTTCCGAAGAGGGTGTTCGAAAACCGGATCTTGTCCGTTTTCTCTGCGGGCTGTGACATCGTCCATCTCTCCGCCGGGCGAGCCGATTCCCGTCAAGAGGGGAGAAGCGGTTGAAAACGGCTGCAGGCGCATTCCCCGCGGCTTGCCGCGGGGGATGCGAGCATAATGACAGATAAAACAATGTCCTCGAGTTTCTGCCTTCCCGGCACCCCGGTGCGGGAATTTTACTCCGCGGGATGCCGGGATGGTTCTCGTGCGGTCTCCAGGTGAAGCGACCCGGAATGGATTGTATAGGATTTTGCCGCGGAATGCACCGTGAAAGCATGAAACGGCCGGGCCTCTAAGCAAAATGCGCATGCGAAATCAGGGTTTTCCTGATACCCTTTCACGGCCGGATGCGCTAATCAGAAAATCAGCAGCGGGGCGGCGCGATCCGATGCGGCCGTGTTTCCCGGAAGGAGCGGCATGGATACGAGAGTCATGCTCGTCGACGATCACAAGATGTTTCGAGACGGGCTTCGGGTGCTGATCAATGCCGAGCCCGACATGGAGGTCGTGGGCGAGGCCGTCGACGGCAGGGAGGCCGTCGAGATGGCCCGCAGGCTTCTGCCCGACGTGGTCGTCATGGACATCAGCATGCCGGGCATGAACGGGATCGAGGCGATGCGTCACCTGATCCGGGACAGGCCGGAGGTCAAGGTGATCATGCTGTCCATGTACTCCAGCGGCCCCCTGGTGCAGAGCGTCATCGCCGCCGGCGCCGCCGGATATGTCCTGAAGGGCTCCGACTTCGCGGAGCTTGCCGCTGCGATCCGCGGTGCCCGCGGCCGCCCCGGCCGCTGATCCGCAGGGGAGACGTCCCATGGCATGTCAGCCGGGACACGCCGGCGATGCGGTGAGCCCGTTTTGGCCCCGGACCGGGCGCACCCGCTGCCTTGCCGTCTGGCCGGGGCGGTACGGGGTGATTCCGTGCAGAACCATGAGGCGACTGCAATGCCGCGGATCGCGGACCCCTACACCCGGTTCTGGGCCGCCGCCGCCCCGGCGCTGACGCTTTCACTGGAGAGCACCGCACAGGGCCTGTCGAAAGACGAGGCGGCCCGCCGTCTCGCCGTCCACGGGAAAAACCTCCTCAAGACGAAAAAACGCACGGACACCGCGGCGCTGCTCCTGTCGCAGTTTTCGAGCCCCATCATCCTGATCCTTGTCTTTGCCGCCTTCCTTTCCTTTTTCCTCGGCGATCTCCCCGACGCCGTCATCATCCTGGCGATCATCGGGATCAGCGGCATCCTGGGCTTCTGGCAGGAGCGGGGGGCCGCCCACGCCATGGAGAAACTCATCGAGATCGTCGAGGTCAGGGCCACGGTGCTTCGCGACGGGTCCGAGGCGGAGATTCCCCTGGAGGCGGTCGTGCCGGGGGATGTCGCGCTGCTGCGGGCCGGCGACACCATCCCCGGCGACTGCCGGATCCTCGCGTCGAGGGATCTCTTCGTCGACGAAGCGGCGCTCACGGGCGAGACATTCCCCGTCGACAAGATGGAAGGGGTCCTCCCTGCCGACACCCCGCTTGCCGGGCGGACCAATGCCCTCTTCATGGGGACCCACGTGGTGAGCGGCACGGCCCGCGCCCTCGTCGTGCATACGGGGCTTGCGACCGAATTCGGCCGCATCTCGGAGCGGCTCCAGGCCCGGCCTCCCGAGACGGACTTCGAGACCGGTGTGCGCCGCTTCGGGTTTCTCCTCATGGAGATCACCCTGTTCATCGTCATGGTCATCTTCGGCTTCAACGTCTACCTCAGGCGTCCCGTCATGGAGTCCTTCCTCTTCGCCATGGCGCTCGCCGTGGGACTGACCCCGCAGCTCCTGCCGGCGATCATCACCGTCAACCTCTCCCACGGCGCCCGGCGGATGGCACGGCAGCGGGTCATCATGAAGCGGCTCGCCTCCATCGAGAACTTCGGCAGCATGAACATCCTGTGCGCCGACAAGACGGGCACGATCACCGAGGGAGACGTCCGGCTTCACGGCGCCCTGGACATCGACGGCAACCCCAGCGAGCGGGTTCTCCTGCACGCCTTTCTCAACTCCTCCTTCGAGACGGGATTCCCCAACCCCATCGACGATGCCGTCCGCGCGGCCGGCGGATTCGACATAACCGGATACGAAAAGCTCGACGAGGTCCCCTACGATTTTGTGCGCAAGCGCCTGAGCGTTCTCGTGGCGAAGGACGGCGGGCACCGGATGATCACGAAGGGTGCCTTCGCGCACGTGCTCGATGTCTGCACCACGGCGGACTCGCCCGGGGGCGGCACGCTCGACATGGCGGCCGCCTCCGGGAAAATCAGGGCGCGCTTCGAGGATCTGAGCCGGCAGGGGTTCCGGGTGCTGGGCGTCGCCGTCCGCGAACGGGGTGCCGCCGCCTCCATCGGGAAGGAAAGCGAAGAGGACATGACGTTCCTGGGTTTTCTGGTCTTCGAGGACCCCCCGAAGGCGGGTATCGCGGACACGATCACGAAACTCCGGGATCTCGGGGTCGGCCTGAAGATCCTCACGGGAGACAACGGGATCGTCGCCGCCTCCATCGGGCGGCAGGTGGGGCTCGACGACTCGAAGGTAATGACCGGCGTCGACCTCCGGACGATGAGCGACGAGGCCCTGGCGCGGAGGCTGACGGAGGTCCAGATCCTCGCGGAGATCGAGCCGAACCAGAAGGAGCGCATCATCCGCGCCCTGAAAAGAGGGGGTAACGTCGTGGGCTACATGGGCGACGGGATCAACGATGCCTCGGCGCTGCACGCCGCCGACGTGAGCATCTCCGTCGAGAGCGCCGTGGATGTCGCCAAGGAGGCCGCCGACATCGTCCTTCTGGGCCGCAGCCTCGACATCCTCATCGACGGCGTGAAAGAGGGCAGAAAGACCTTTGCCAACACGATGAAATACGTCTTCATGGCCACGAGCGCCAATTTCGGCAACATGTTCAGCATGGCCGGCGCGTCGCTTTTTCTGCCTTTCCTGCCGCTGCTGCCCAAGCAGATCCTGCTGACGAACCTGCTGACGGACTTCCCCGAGATGACGATCTCGACGGACAGCGTCGATGACGAGCTGGTCGAGCGGCCGCAGCGCTGGGACATCCGGTACATCCGGAACTTCATGATCGTCTTCGGCGTCCTCAGTTCGGTCTTCGACTACCTGACCTTCGGGGCCCTGCTCTTCGTCCTTCATGCCGCACCGGAGACGTTCCGGACGGGGTGGTTCATGGAGTCCGTCATCTCGGCCTCCCTGATCGTGCTGGTGATCCGGACCCGCCAGCCCTTCTTCCGGAGCCCGCCGGGACGCCTGCTCGTTCTCGCCACGATGACGGTGGCCGCCGCCACGCTGATCCTGCCGTTCACGCCGCTGGGGACCCTGTTCGGATTCATCCCGATCCCGATGGAATTCATCGGCCTCATGGGCGCCATCGTCGCATTCTACGTGCTGTCCGCCGAGGTCGCCAAGCGGCTTTTCTACGCGCGCCTGGAGGCACCCGGCCGCCGATGAAGCCGGCGGCAGGCCCCTCCGTCGCGTTGCCGGACCGGCGCTTGTGCTCGCCCGCGCAATGACGTATAGTGCAGAAAAACTCGACAGGGGGCATGCCATGGACCGGGGAAGACTATGCGTCAGCGGCCTGCTCCTGTGTCTCGCCCTCGCCCTGGCCGGCTGCGCCGCGCCCGTCGTGAGCCCCCGTGAAACGCCCGTCGTCAAGGTCGTCCGCGACAACGCCGCCTCGGTCGTGAACATCCGCACCGAGAGCCTCGTCGATCTCAAGGAGCACCCCGCCTGGGGGCAGTACGGCGAGCGGCTGGACCGCTTCTTCAAGCAGTACTTCGGCGAGGACTACTCGGAGGGCACGGTGAAGCTCAAGAGCGTGGGCTCGGGCGTCATCGTCGACAGGGCCGGCCTCATCGTCACCAACGCCCACGTGGTGCACCGCGCAAAGACCATCTACGCCGTGCTGCGCGACGGCACCGTGGCGGAGGCCGCGGTGGTCAAGGTCAACACCCTCGACGACCTGGCCCTGATCCGGATCCGGCCCGACCGGGAGCTCCGGGCCGTTCGGTTTGCCGACGTGAAGACCCTGATGGTCGGCGAGACCGTCGTGGCCATCGGCAACCCGCTGGGACTCGAGAATTCCGTCACCACGGGGGTCATCAGCGGCATCGACCGGGCCTTCAAGAACACGGAGTGCGACTACGCCTGCTCGGGGCTTCTGCAGACGGACGCTTCCATCAACCCGGGCAACAGCGGCGGGGCACTGCTGAACATGGACGGCGAGCTGGTGGGTGTCAATCTCGCCGTGGTGCTGGGCGCGCAGAACATCGGGTTTGCCATCCCGGTCAACAAGGTCATGCAGATGCTGGGTGAGCAACAGCCCTTCCCGGGCGTGTCAAAGTAGGCTGCCTCCGGGGGCCAGACGCGAAAAGCCCGGCCGATGCGGCCGGGCTTCGTGCATTCGATGAAGTCGCGTTCTCATCTTCCAACCACGAGTTTCTGCCCGGGCCTGACCGGGTCATTCTCGCCCAGGTTGTTGAGCTTGCGCAGCTCGTCGGGCTTCATCCCGTATTTCTTGCTGATGCCGTAGACGGTTTCCCCCTTCTGGACCGTGTGCGTTCTCTTCCCCGAGGAGGCGGCCGCCTTTTCCTTTTTCTCCTTGGCGGCGGGCTTCGGCTTTTCCGCGGCCGCGGCAACGGGCCTCTTCTCCAGGGCCTCGACGCGCTGCGCGAGCGTGTCGATCTTGCCGG
>ERZ795051.4144-NODE-4144-length-13904-cov-10.659975_pt1 | contig 13904 bp, 12 predicted proteins | sample MGYA00375135_ERZ795051 | MGnify/ENA primary metagenome ERZ795051 (study PRJEB30180, sample SAMN05720222) | activated sludge metagenome | isolation source: Anaerobic digester | place: Japan | collected 2015-05-26 ... | reverse complement strand
AAAATCCTCGTTCGCAAGGACGGCAAGCTGTTCATCGTCAAGGCTCGGCCGGATCAGAAGACCGACAAGCCCATGCCCACCAGCGGCATGGTGGTGAGCATCGATCCGCGGCAGGAGTGGCGCGAAGTTTTCAGCGAGGCCTGGCGGATCATGCGCGATTTCTTCTACGTGCCCAACATGCACGGCGTTGACTGGCCGGGCATCCGGTCACGATACGGCAAGATGCTCGAGGATTGCGTTTGCCGCGAGGACGTGAGTTTCATCATCAAGGAAATGATTTCGGAGTTGAACGTCGGGCACGCCTATTACAACGCTACGGATCCCGACCAGGGGCCGCGCGTTTCGGTGGGGTTGCTCGGGGTCGATTTCGAGCTGCAGGATGGCGCCTATCGAATCAGCAAGATTTACGCCGGCGGGCCGTGGGACCTCGATGCCCGCGGACCGCTGAGCCAGCCGGGCATTAACGTCAGGGAGGGAAACTACCTATTGGCGGTGAACGGCTTGCCGCTCGATACGCGGGCAGATCCGTGGGCCGCTTTCCAGGGTTTGGCGGGCCGCACGGTTGTCTTGACCGTCAGCGACCAGCCTGCCCTGAATGACGAGGCGCGTGATGTCGTCGTCGAGTTGCTGGTCAGCGATCGCGAGCTCCGCTATCGCGCCTGGATCGAGGCCAAACGGGCTTATGTGGATGAGCGCAGCGGGGGTAAAGTCGGCTACATCTACGTTCCGAACACCGGGCGCGACGGGCAAGCCGATTTGGTGCGTCAATTCCACGGTCAACGCTTCAAGCAGGCGCTGATCATCGACGACCGCTGGAACGGCGGCGGCCAGATTCCGGATCGGTTCATCGAGTTGTTGAATCGCCCGCTCTTGAGCATGTGGGCGCGGCGCCACGGGCGCCCGGGCCGCACGCCGCCACAAAGCCATCAAGGCCCGAAGTGCATGCTGATAAACGGCTTGGCTGGCTCGGGTGGAGATGCTTTTCCGGCGTACTTTCGGCAGACCGGTCTGGGCAAGCTTATCGGCACGCGGACTTGGGGCGGATTGGTCGGGATTTCGGGCAACCCCGATTTCATCGACGGGCGGCACATGAGCGTGCCCACGTTCGGCGCGTACAACCTCGACAGCACCTGGGCCATCGAGGGGCACGGCGTTGATCCGGACATCGAGGTGATCGACGACCCGTCAAGGATGGTCGACGGCGGCGACCCGCAACTTGATCGCGCGATCGAGCTGATGCTCGAAGAAATCTCGCTGCACCCGTTCATTGAACCTCCGCCGCCTCCGCCGCCGGACCGCAGCGGCATGGGCTTGGAGAACGAGCGCGGAAAGAACTAAGCGGAGTCCGCGGCTATCCGAGCCGGCCGCGCGGGTTCTGAGGTGCACGCCTGGGCAGGCTCGCTCAAATGAAACGCGCCGATACTCTCCGGTTCAGAGAGGATCGGCGCGTTCGGGAGAGCCCCGCGGCTGCGGGGCTCGAATCAGCGTAAGAGCACTGCTTGTAGACTAAGCCGGGATCAACGACGGGATCAGAAGCCCGAGAATCAGGCCGATGCCGCCGAAAAACAACAAACCCAGCAACCAAGTCATAAGCACACCTCACAAAGGGCTCACGGGGCATTGGGCCCGCGAGCCCTTTTGAAATCACCTCGGTAAATCAGACATTCTGACCGGCGAGCAGGGCAAGAACGAATAGGATGACGCCGGCCCAAGTCAGCCACCACCACCATCCTACCATGCTGTCCTCCTTCACATTAGGCTCCCCACATGCATGGGGAGCTCGTTCAGAAGTCGCTTGTCACTGGATAAAGTCGCAACCGCGACGTACCAGCACTTCTACACCTAGGCAGCCGCCTGGCCGGTGAGAATGAAAATAATGACCGCGGCGATTGCGCCCCAGAACAGCAACTCAATCCATCCACCAAACATTTGAACTCCTTCGAAAAAAAGGCAGGTCAAAGCGGCCCCCGCAAACCGGCGGGGGCCATGCTTCTCATCCGCGCCAGCGGATTCCTGTTAGACGGCCTGCGTGAACAGCCAGAACACGAGTGCCCCGATTCCGATCCAGATCAACAATCCCCAAAAATCCATCGCGCTTCTCCATTGCTGCGAGACTGAAAAAAGGGTTGGTTCCCGCCACAATGGCAGGACCGCGCAAACCCAACCAAAAAACATAATCCGGACCTATGGGCACTTCTGTCAAGAGAGTCAACAAGAAAATTTACGCCCGGGCTGCACGAAATCGGCCGACGCCGTAACATGGATCAAATGCGTTCGGCCCGGTTTCGCCCAATTCTGTCCGTCGTCGTCCCGGTGTACAACGAAGCCGCGAACGTTGCGGCCTTTCTGGACCGTACTCTCCGCGTTCTGCAGGCGTTGAACCGCGATTTTGAGCTCTTGTTCGTGGACGATGGCAGTTGCGATGAAACCGCCAGCCGAATCACCGCCGCCGCCGTCGATTGCCCGGCTGTGCGACTGGTGCGGCTCTCGCGAAACTTCGGACATCAGGCTGCTTTGGTGGCCGGATTGGCGCAGGCGCGCGGTGCGGCCGTCATCACCATGGACGGCGATCTCCAGCATCCGCCGGAACTGATCCCTCAACTCGTAGCCGCCTGGGATGCCGGCGCAGACGTTGTCCAAGCCGTGCGACGCGCCCCCGTGGACGACAGCCCCCTGAAACGGGCCGGGTCGCGCGCGTTCTACCGGCTGCTGTCAGCGGTATCGCGGCTGGCGGTCACGCCCGGAGCTTCGGATTTCCGGCTGATGTCTCGCCCGGCGGTGGACGCATTCCTAGCCTGCCCCGAGCGTTGTCGCTTCAACCGCGGTCTGGTGCACTGGATCGGCTTTACGCGGGACGAAATTCTGTACGAGGCCGCCACGCGGCACGCCGGGCGCTCCAAGTACTCATGGTCCGCCATGATTCGGCTGGCGGGCGACGCGATTTTTTCGTTTTCGTCCGTGCCCTTGCGGCTGGCGGGTTTGGCTGGGGCGTGCGTTTCGGTCGTGGCGACGTTCTATCTGCTGTTCGTGCTGGGAGCATACTTCTTCACGGATCGGACCGTCGCCGGGTGGGCATCGACGCTCGCCGCCGTTCTGGTTCTGGGTGGCGTGAATCTGACCGTAATGTGGATCTTGGGAGAGTACGTAGGGCGGCTGTACGAGGAGGTTAAGCAGCGCCCGATTTACATTGTCCGCCCGGAGGGTCGTGCGGACGCCCGTTCGGGGGCGGAGCGCGAACAGAAGCCTGAAGAACAGCCTGCCGACCGCCAAGAACGCGTCGGCGTTTAGTGGAGATCGATTTTCACTGCCAGCATGAAACTAATTCATGTTTGCCCCCGATTGCGGAAATTTTCGCACCGGCGGGCATATTCGGAATATTGGCCGTATTGCGGGCTTGGCACGATCTCTAACTGGCCGGACCAACACTGGTACGGCATTTGCAACGGCGAGGTTGGGTGGGACCGGGTTCGGTCTTGTCCTAATGCCACCCGCCACGGAGCTGGTACATGTTCAAGATTTTGGATGCCAGGCAGCTCGCATCGGACGTGAAATGGTTTCGCATCGAGGCCCCGTTAGTGGCCAAACACCGGCAGCCGGGCCAGTTCGTCATTTTGCGCCTGCACGAAACCGGCGAGCGTATCCCGCTGACCATGGCCAACGCCGACCGGAACACCGGCACGATTGAGCTGATCGTGAAGGCCATCGGCAAGACCACGCGTGAGCTGTGCCGGAAGCAGGCCGGCGACACGATCGCCGACGTCATGGGCCCGCTCGGCCGTCCCACGGAGATCATGCGTGTCGATCACGCAGTCCTGGTTGGGGGCGGCGTCGGCACGGCCGTGATTTACCCGTTGGTCACCGCTCTGCGGGAGGCCGGATGCTTCGTATCATCAATTACGGGCGGCCGAACGAAAGAGCTGGTCGTGCTTGAGGACGAGCTGCGCCGGGTTTCGAACGTGGTCTACGCGACGACGGACGACGGCAGCTACGGCTTCAAGGGCACGGTGGCCGACAAGTTGCGTGAGCTGATCGCGGACAAGCGGCGGCCGATCGGGGTCGTCTATGCGGCCGGTCCGGTGCCGATGATGCGCGCGGTCTGCGAGCTGACCCGCTCGGCGGGGATCAAGACGATCGTGTCCCTGAACCCGATCATGATCGACGGCACCGGCATGTGCGGCGGCTGTCGCGTGACGGTCGGCGACAAGACCAAGTACGCGTGCGTGGACGGGCCGGAGTTCGACGGCCACCTGGTCAACTTCGCCGAGCTGTCGGACCGACTGACCACGTATCGCAAGCAGGAACAGATTTCGCTGGAGCGCGCAGAGCACGCCGGCCACCAGTGCCGGCTCAATGAACCGGCCAAGGTAAGCCGCTGAGGCTAAATGGAAGGCGGCGCCGGTCGGCGATTTTGGAGGTCGGGTCCGCAGGCCGGACGCTTGAGAACTTAACACCGCGTCGCGGTTTAGAGAGCTATGCCGGGTCATTAATCCTGGCATGATTTTGAGGTTGAGTCCCATGTCGATGACCGCCAAAGAGCGTATGGCAATCACCCGGCAGCACATGCCGGAGCGCGAGCCCATGGAGCGCAATCGCGATTTCCGCGAGGTTAACCTGGGCTTTTCCGTGGCCCTCGCCCAACTTGAGGCTAACCGCTGCCTGCAATGCAAAGACCGCAAGTGCGTCAGCGGCTGTCCCGTCGGCATCGATATTCCCGGCTTCCTCGAGAAAGTCTCCGCCGGCGACTTGCGCGGCGCCGCCGAGCTGCTCCTCAGCGCCAACGCGCTGCCCGGCATCACCGGCCGCGTCTGCCCGCAGGAGGAGCAGTGCGAGCAGCTCTGCATCCGCGGCAAGAAGGGCGAACCGGTCGCCGTGGGGCATCTGGAGCGCTTCGTCGCCGACTGGGCCCGTGAAAACCTGGATATGAAGCAACTGATCGGCCCGCCCACCGGTTTCCGCGTGGCGGTCGTCGGCTCCGGACCGGCCGGGCTGACCTGCGCCGGCGAGTTGGCCCGCAAAGGCCACAATGTCACGGTTTTTGAAGCCCTGCATCAGCCGGGCGGCGTCCTGACGTACGGTATCCCTGAGTTCCGCTTGCCGAACAAGATCATCGACGCCGAGGTGGATCGCCTGCGGCAAATGGGCGTTAAGATCATCTGCAACGTCGTCATCGGGCGCACGTTTACGGTCGATGAGCTGCTGAACGAAGAGGGGTTCGACGCCATGTTCATCGCCAATGGCGCCGGGCTGCCGATCTTTATGAACATCCCCGGGGAGAACCTCAAGGGCGTCTACTCGGCGAACGAATACCTCACCCGTTCCAACCTGATGCGGGCTTACGACTTCCCTGACTTCGACACACCGATCATCCGCGGCGAGCGCGTGGTCGTCATCGGCGGCGGCAACGTCGCGATGGACGCCGTGCGCACCGCCAAGCGCCTGGGCGCCAAGGAGGCCACCCTCGTTTATCGCCGCAGCCGCAACGAAATGCCGGCGCGCGTCGAAGAGGTCAAGCACGCGGAAGAGGAAGGCATCATCTTCAAGTTCTTGACCAACCCGGTTCGCTACCTCGGTACGGAGGACGGCTGGATCCGCGGCGTTGAGTGCCAGCAGATGGAGCTGGGCGAGCCGGACGAGTCCGGCCGCCGTCGGCCTGTGCCGGTCAAGGGCTCCGAGTTCGTGATCGAGTGCGACGTTGCGATTCCGGCCATCGGCACGCGCGCTAACCCACTGCTGACCTCAACCACGCCTGACCTGAAGACGAACAAGTGGGGCTACATCGAGGTGGACGAAAACGGCGCCACGAGCAAGCCGGGCGTTTACGCGGGCGGCGACATCACCCGCGGCTCCGCGACCGTGATTCTTGCCATGGGCGACGGCAAGAAAGCGGCCCGCTCGATTGATCAGTATCTTGCAGGCAAGACGCCGAGGACTGCGAAGCGGTAGATGGTGCGCCCCGGTTAAGCCGGGCTCGCCGTCGTGCCTCGAAGCGGCGGCTACCGTTCTGCTTCGGCGAGCGCCGCGAATTCCTGCGCCAGCGCCGGATACAGCGCCTGATAACGCCGGTAGTACCGTGCGTACACAGCCTCGTCCGGTCCTGGTGCGCAGCGCTCGCTAACCTTGACGACCGCTTGGCAAGCGCTCGGCACGTCGGCGTACACACCAGTCCCCACACCGGCCAGCAGTGCCGCGCCGAAGGCGGCCCCCTGGGTCATGTTCACGGTGACGATTTCCGTGCCGAATGCGTCAGCCAGCATCTGGCGCCATACCGGGCTACGGGCTCCGCCGCCGGAAGCGCGAACCTGCCGGATTTCCAGGCCCAGCCCGCGCATCAGCTCCAACGAATCTCGCAGGCCGAAGGTGACGCCTTCCATGACCGCCCGTGTCAAATGCGCCTTCGTATGCCGCAGCGTCAGACCCACGAATGCCCCGCGTGCATGCGGATCCGGGTGCGGCGTCCGCTCGCCGCACAAGTACGGCAGGAACAGCAGCCCCTCGCAGCCGGCTGGCGCCTGGGCCGCCTCAGCGGTCAGGATGTCGTACGCATCGCCGCCGCCGGCCGCGGCCTGCGAGCGCTCCACCTCCCCCAGCGTGTCGCGATACCACCGGAAGCTCCCGCCCGCCGCCAGCATTACGCCCATCAGGTGCCACAGCCCCGGGGCGGCGTGGCAAAAGGCATGCAATCGGCCGCGCGGCTCCGGGCGATAAGCGTTGCGCGCTGCGAACACCACGCCCGACGTGCCTATGGTCACCGAAACTATCCCCTCGGATACAACGCCCGTGCCCACGGCTTGCGCTGCCTGGTCGCCCGCTCCGCCGACGACCGGCGTACCCGCCTTCAGACCCGTTTCCGCAGCCGCCGCCGCGCTTACGGCCGCGCTGGCCACCAGCGATTCGGTAACCTCCGGCAACCACTCTTGGGGCACATCCAACGCGGCCAACATCTCCTCAGACCAGCACCTCCCCCCGACGTCGAACATGGCCGTGCCCGAGGCGTCCGACACGTCGCTGAAGAACTCGCCCGTGAGCCGGTAACGGATGTAATCCTTGGGCAGCAGCACGTGCTTGATCCGCCCGTAGACCTCCGGCTCATTCTCGCGTACCCAGACGATTTTCGGCGCCGTAAAGCCCGGCAGCACGGGATTCCCGGTTAACTGCAGAAGCCGCTGTTCGCCCACTTGCCCGGTAATCGCGGCGCACTGCGGCCCGGTTCGCTGATCGTTCCACATGATGCAGGGGCGCAACACCTCGCCGTGCTCGTCGAGCAGCACCAGCCCGTGCATTTGCCCGGTCAAGCCGACCCCGGCTACCGCCTCCGCGGGCGCCGCCGCCTGGTGCAGCACCTCACGCACGCTGGCAACCGTCGCGCTCCACCAGTCATGGGGATTCTGTTCCGCCCACAGCGGCCGCCGCGTCGCCATGGGGTATTCGCTGGTAGCTTCGGCCAGAACGGCGCCGGCGGCAGTGATGAGAATGGCCTTAGCGCCGGTGGTACCGACGTCAATACCTAGCAGCAGAGGCGAGTCGGGCATGTGCATCTCTCGCGTATGCATCTTCGCGTGAGCATCTCTCGCGTGTGCAACTCGTGTGTGCATCTCTCACGTGTGCCACTGCTTGAAAGCGCAGCTTCAAGCAGTGCGGGCCCAGTTGGCAATCCGTCGTATGTGCGTGGTGCGCCCGGTCGCTTTCTGACCTACGTATGCAGCCCGCCGTCGACCACGAACACCTGCCCCGTGATGTAACTGGCCGCCGGGCCCGCTAAGAACGCGACCATGCCCGCCACTTCTTCCGGACGCCCAAAACGCTGCATTGGGACCACCTGCTTCACGCGGGCCTTCAACTCTTCCGGCAGCACATTGGTCATGTCCGTTTCGATGAACCCCGGCGCTACCGCGTTGCACGTCACGCCGCGCTTGGCGATCTCCTTCGCGACCGACTTGGTCAAGCCGATCAGGCCCGCCTTCGCCGCGGCATAGTTCGCCTGGCCTTCATTCCCCATTATGCCGGAGACGCTGGCGATGTTGATGATGCGGCCCCGGCGAGCGCGGATCATCGGCCGGCAGACCGCACGAATAGTCCAGAATGCGGCCCGCAGATTGGTGTCCAGCACGCTATCGAACTGCTCGTCCTTCATGCCCATTACCAGGCCGTCGGCGGTGATGCCGGCGTTGTTGACGAGAATGTCCAGCCGGTTGTGGCGTTCGAGCGTTTCCTCAATCACGCGTTCGACCGCGGCCCGGTCGGTCACGTCCAGGGCGGTAGGCGCGATCAGGTCAGCCAGGTCGGGGTGCTCGCTGATCCAGGAGCGCATGCGATCCACGTTGCGCGATGCGGCGATCACCTTCGCGCCCCCGCGGGCCAGCTCCAGGCATATCGCTTCCCCAATGCCGCGCGAGCTGCCGGTTACGATCGCCACCTGCTCTTTCAGATCAACGCACACCCTGCCACCTCCAGCAGACAGTAACGCAAGGCTCTGCCTTGCGAATCCAAAGCTTGTTGCGAGTCTCTGCCCTTGCGGATGCGAACCGAGGTCCGCACTACCGTGCTATCTTCATGCAAACCGCAAGCTTGCACTACCGCTGCCACACCCGGCCGCGGAAACCCGCACTGCTTGATGCTGCGGCCTCAAGCAGTGGCACACACGCTTGATCAGACCCGCGCGCCGCACATCGCACAGCGCTATTTAGCCCAGGTCGGCGGCTTTGCCAATGTTCACCGCCTTCGCATTTCGGTCGATCTTGCGCAGCAACCCGGCCAGCACGCGTTTCGGCCCGATCTCCCAGAATTCCTGGCAGCCGTCCGCGATCAGCCGCTGCACGCATTCCTGCCAGCGCACCGGGTTAACCACCTGGCGGTACAGCCAGTCGCGAATCTCGTTCGGACCGGCGTGATAATCGGCGTTGACGTTAGAGATGACGCGCACCCGCGGCGCGACGAACTCCGTCGCCCGCAGTGCCTCCCGCAACTCCTCCGCCGCCGGCCGCATCAGCTCGCTATGAAACGCCCCGGCCACGTCAAGCGGAATCGCGCGCCCGCCGGCTTCCTCCGCCGCACGGACCGCGGCCGCGCAGGCCGCCTTGTCGCCGGAGATCACGATCTGTCCGGGGCAGTTGAAATTGGCCGGACCGACGCGGCCGGACTCGGCCACCCGCTCGCAAACGGCCAGTACCTGTTCCTCGGTCAGCCCCATGATCGAAACCATGCCGCCGGGGCTGCTCTGAGCCGCCTGCTGCATGAGCTGCCCGCGCCGCTGCACCAGGCGCAGCGCGGCGTCAAACGGCACGCTGCCGGCCAGGTGCAGCGCCGTGTATTCGCCCAGGCTCAGCCCGCCCATCGCCGCGAACTGGTCCGGGCGAATCTTCTTGCGGTCCAGGGCCGCTCGGTACAGCGCGACACTGGTCGTGAAAATCGCCGGCTGCTGAATGTCGGTCGCGTTCAGACGCTCCGCCGGCCCCTCGAAGCAAAGCTGCGAAAGCCCGAACCCAAGTATCTCGTCGGCCTGGGCGAAAGTGTCGGCCGCGACGGCGCAAACCTCCGCCGCGTCTTTGCCCATGCCTACTTCTTGCGCCCCTTGTCCGGGGAAGATGGCTGCGCTCGCCGTCATCTTACATCCTCAGCAGAATCGAACCCCACGTCAGGCCGGCCCCGAATGCGACCAGCATCACCACATCGCCCGGCTTGATACGCCCCGCCATTCGCGCTTCGTGCAAGGCAATGCCGACCGAGGCGGCCGAGGTGTTGCCGTAACGGTCAATGTTGACCAGCACGCGCTCTGGCGCCACGCCGGCCTTGTGGCAGGCCAATTCAATGATCCGCAGGTTGGATTGATGCGGAATAATCAGCGCCACATCCTCAACGCGCAGGCCTGCATCCGCCGCGGTTTCGTGGATGATGTCGCACATCTGCGTCACCGCGAACTTGTATATCTCTCGGCCGCGCATGCGCATGTAGTGCATGCGTTCCGCCAGGGTCTGGGGGCTGGCCGGATACTTGGCCCCGCCGGCCGGAACGTTGATGAGCATAGCCCGCGTGCCGTCGGCGCCCTGGCGCATGGCCAGGATGCGGCGCTGCGGCGCGGTGGACGGGCGGAGGATGACCGCCCCGGCGCCGTCGCCGAAGAGGACGGCGGTGCCGCGGTCTTCCTGGTCAGTGATGCGCGTGAGCGTTTCAGCGCCGACCACCAGGACATTGCGCGCCGTGCCGGTCGCGATGTACTGCGCCGCTACGATGAAGGACCAGACCATGCCGCTGCAAGCCGCGGCCAGGTCGAATGCCGGGATCCAGCGGCAGCCCAGCTCCGCCTGCAAAAGGCTGGCGGTCGAAGGCAACGTGTGGTCCGGCGTGATCGTCCCGCAGACGATCAAGTCCAGCTCGGTGGGGCTCATTTGGGCCTGCGCCAGGGCCGTGCGCCCCGCGGCGGCGGCAAACGTCAGCGTGCTTTCGTCGGGCGCGGCGAAACGGCGCTCGCGGATCCCGGTCCGCTGAACGATCCACTCGTCGCTCGTATCGATGCGGCTGGCGAATTCCGCGTTCGTGACGATACGCTCGGGAACGCTGAACCCCGTGCCGGCAACCTCCACCTCCCAATCCACTTTCATTTGGCACCCTGTGGCCGCGGCTGTACGAACTGGGACGCAATCATGGCGGGAAGCCCCACCTTAACCTGCTCCTGGGCCACGCGGATGGCGTTGGCAATGGCCCGCTGGTCGCTGCGGCCGTGGCAGATGATGGCGACGCCATTGAGGCCCAGCAGGGGGGCGCCGCCATACTCGGTGAAGTCGTGCCGCCGCCAGATGCGATCGACGATGGGCTGGAAATTGCGGGCCAGCTCGGCGCTTTCCTGCTCGATTTCGTGAATGATCGTTTGGAACAGCCCTTCGGCCAGCCCCTCGGTCAGCTTCAGCACCACGTTGCCCACGAATCCGTCGCAGATGAAGACGTCGCAATGACCGCTGAATATGTCGCGGCCTTCCATGTTGCCGACGAAGTTCAGCAGCGGATCCTGCTTGATCAGCATGCGGGCTTCTTTCACCAAGTGGTTGCCCTTCACCTCTTCTTCGCCGATGGAAACCAACCCGACCCGCGGCTGCGCAATGTGCAGCAACTCGCGTGCATAGCAGGTGCACATGCGCGCGTATTCGTGAAGATGGTGCGGCTTCGGGGCGACGTTCGCGCCGACGTCACAGATCAGCACCGGGCCGTAAAACGTGGGCATGACCACGGCAATCCCCGGCCGCGAAACGCCCTCCACGGGGCCCAATTTGAGCTGGCAAGCGGCTGCGAAAGCGCCGGTGTTGCCCGCGGAGATGAGCGCATCCACCTCGCCGTGGGCCCCGGCGACCGCCATGCGCACGATTGAAGAATCACGCTTCTGGCGCAGCGCCTCGACCGGCGTGTCGTGCATGCCGATCGTCTCAGCGCAGTAGACAAACTCGACGCGCGGGTCGCTCAGCTCGAGGGCCCGGCATTCCTGCTCCAGCGGCTCGCGTAGGCCAAACAGAACGAGCTGGTCATCCGCTCCTAGCCGCTCCAGCCCGCGAATCGCGCCCCGGATGATCTCCCGCGGCGCGTGGTCGCCCCCCATGGCGTCCAGCGCGATCCGCATGGTCTTTATGACTCCTCTTTCTCGAGCTTGACGGAGGTATGAGCGTTGACGTATCCGCAATTGGGGCACGCCAGGTGCGGCCGCCGCGCCTGCCCACACTGTCGGCAGGCCACCAACTGAACCGCACGCAACGCGTGGTGTGAACGGCGAGTGCGTTTGCGCATCTTTGATTTCTTCGTTACCGGAAGCATTGCTACTCCTGCGGAAGCCGGATAACCACCCCGGCCGGCAAATGCCGGCTGTGCACGGCCCTGGATCAAGCCACAATTCGGATGACAGTACGCAGAACGCCCGCGCGTGTCAAGGTAGCAGGGTCGGCGGATTGAGGGATCTCGGCGGTTTAGGGACCAGGATTCGAGGGATCAACGGATCGGGGGATCGAGGGATCGAGAGTCGGCCGGCCTATTCCTTGTCTGGCTCCTGACCGGGCTTCCGGGCCTTTGCTGGCAACGGCGTCTGGCGCGGCTTGGTCAGACCGAACTCGCCCACCGGAGCGACCCGCCGGTAACCGAGGTACAGCACTACCTCGAGAATCTCGGTCCAACTCGGGAACGGCCGGTTATTGACGCGCTTGTATTCGTCGATGGCCTGGATGAAGTCGGACTGCTCCTCGTTCATGCACCCTTCTTCAGCCGCCCGGCGGTAGTCCGTGCGGCGGCGCCCCGGACCGCGGCGCCGGTCAAATTTGGACCGCCGCTCGCCCGAACGCCGTTCACAGAGGGCTGCTTGTTCCGGCTGCGACGGTTCGCAGCCCGAATAGTCCGCTTCTTCAGGATGAGTCTGCATATTCACATTATCGGCGCCGCTGCCGCCGACCCTGAGCGCAGCGCGCCCGCCCGGCCGCAGCTCGCGTTGACCGCCGCGCGCACCCCCCAAATCGCTTCCAGCGTCGCGTGGCCTCCCTGGCCACGCGACGCTGGCGTGATTGCGACAACTCTGTGCTAAGCTCGTAACGGTCAATTGCCTGGCCGCGACTGCCCAGCAGTCACAGCCGGCCCGATTTGCACCTGAATTGAAGCGGAGGTCCTAATCCTCGTCTTCGTCCTCGAAGTCGTCGAGGTCTTCGTCTTCCTCGTCCTCGTCTTCAAAGTCGTCGTCGAAGAACTCTTCTTCGTCTTCTTCCTCGTCCTCCTCGTCCTCGAGCTCGAAGAAGTCTTCGTCCTCCGGCTCATCTTCCTGGCTACCGCGGCGGCGCCCATCGGCCATCAGGCCTAGCGCGCCGGCGCTGTCGAACTCGATATGCTCCGTTGTTTCCACTGGCTCCTGGTCGGTTTCTAGCTCGAACAGAAGGTCCGTCCCGTATTCGGCGGGAACCGTAACGTCCGGTTCCACCTCGGGGGCGTGCAACGGCCGCATCTCCAATAACTGGAACATACGTGCGCTCCTTCCGATGATTTCCAGGCTCAACGCGCGGCTTAATACTTCCGGTCGGGAGATTCGTCAAGCGACTTTTTCGGAATCTCGCAGCAAGCTAATCAGCCGCGGCAATTAGCATAGGCGCCGCCAATTAGCTATACTGACAGAACCGGTTTCGTAAAGGGTCGGTCGATGGGCGTGTTCGATAAATTCGCGAAGAGATATCAGCGAAAACAGGAGGAAAAAAAGCTGCGCGACGCGGCGGTCGTGTCGGACGACGATGTTCCGATTCCCGACATGCCCGTCGAGCAGGCTAAGGCCGAACACGTTATAGGACGAAACGACCCTTGCCCCTGCGGCTCGGGAAAAAAATACAAAAAATGCTGCTTCCTGAAAGACGGCAAGAAGGCATGAACGGCTCGTCAGAACGCTCCTCGGTGGCCTCTTCACCGTCTTCGCCTGCTTCCTCCGCGGCCCCGGCTGACGCCCCCTGGTACAGCGCCGGCATCGCGTTCTCTTGCGCTCAATGTGGGAACTGCTGTAGCGGAGCCCCTGGCTACGTTTGGGTAACGCTTCAAGAAGCCGGTCAGATCGCGGACGTCTTGGGTCTTCAGCTCTCCGACTTCACCCGCCGGTACACGCGGCGCGTCGGAAGCCGCCTAAGCCTGATTGAACTCAAGGGCGGTGATTGCGTTTTCCTAGTGCGCACGCCGGACGGCCTTACAAACTGTAAAATCCATGCCGTCCGCCCCGTCCAATGCCGAACCTGGCCGTTCTGGCAATCCAATCTGAGTTCGCCCAAAGCTTGGGAACGCGCAGGCCGTGGCTGCCCGGGCATGAATCACGGCCGGATTCATCCGCTGCCCACTATCCGGACCTGCCTTAGCGCAAACGCTGATCTGCCGCTCTGAGAACGCTCGTTCCATCACGCGCCGTACCTTCCCAC
>ERZ795051.4143-NODE-4143-length-13907-cov-4.594860_pt1 | contig 13907 bp, 10 predicted proteins | sample MGYA00375135_ERZ795051 | MGnify/ENA primary metagenome ERZ795051 (study PRJEB30180, sample SAMN05720222) | activated sludge metagenome | isolation source: Anaerobic digester | place: Japan | collected 2015-05-26 ... | reverse complement strand
AAAAGTTGATCCCACAGAACCAGCTCCAACAATGGAAACTTTCCTCATTATGGCACTCCAGATAGATTATTAAAAAATATTACACTATCACTACTATGAATTCAAAAAAATGTAACGTTTATGAGCAGAACCTTAGAAATTGGTAGCGGGGGTTGGACTCGAACCAACGACCTTCAGGTTATGAGCCTGACGAGCTACCTCTGCTCCACCCCGCAATGAAAAAAGAAACAAAAGTAAGAGTTTAGTATACTTATTATTTAAAAAAAATCAAGTCAATAAAATAAAAATTTATTTGGAAAGCAAAATAAATATCCGTTTTTATTTTGGATAATTAATTTAGACAACTTATTTCCTTCTTGTGAAGAGTTCAGGATAGAAGTTTCATATGGGTTATTCATCACTCTAGAAAATAAAGAAAAACTAAAAGATTTAGCTTCCCTTCGCGAGCCTTAATGCGAGTCTTTCTGGAAGTCCTGCCTCTATTATGCTTTTTTGGGCTGATTCAATATCATACTGGAGTCTATATCTTGTAATTTTTCCAGCACTAACGTCATAGACTGAAAAAGATGCACGCGGATCTCTATTGCGAGGCTGACCAACACTACCTACATTAATCAAATATTTACAATTTTTCTCAATAATTATTTCGGGATCAGGATCATTTTCTGGATTGGTAAAATCCCCCTTCCAGGATAGAATTTCCTCTACTGATGCTGCCCCTCCCGCAAATCCTTTTTTGATAAATGCTATTGGAACATGTGAATGACCACAAAAACAAATTTGAGAAAATTGATAGTTGAAATTGTCTCTTGCTTGATGTATATCGAATATATATCCCCAACTTTCAGGTGAATCAAGAGTTGCATGAACAATAGTTATGGGGGCACCCTTTATGATAGTCTTGTATTGTAATCTTGCAAGGAAATTTCTTTGTTCTTCACTTAACTGAGCTTTTGTCCATAATACTGCAGCTTTTGCATGTTGATTAAAACCAAGCATTTCTTCATCATTATTTGATACATATTCATCGTGATTTCCCTTTACAACTCCAACGATATCAAGTTCACTCATTATCTTCATACATTCTGCAGGATTAGCATTGTAACCTACAATATCTCCAATACAAATATACTTTTCCACTCCCAATTCCTTGCATTTTTCAAGAACAGTAGTTAGGGCTTGCAAATTTGCATGTATATCACTTAATATTGCGTATTTCATTTTCCATCCTTTGTTATTCTACAACGACTATTGAGTTTATAGGATAATTTGATAAATTGTATCTACCTTTGAGAAAAGCAAGTTCAATAAGAAATTCTATTCCTAAAATTTCTGAACCAAGTTTTTCTATGAGTTTTATAGCTGCACCTGCCGTTCCCCCAGTGGCCAATAAATCATCAATTAAAATTACTTTATCTCCTTTTTTTAGTGCGTCAGAATGGATTTCAACTGTTGCTTTCCCATATTCAAGTTCATAACTGGCTTCTATTGTTGAATAAGGTAGTTTCCCCTTTTTTCTTACAGGAACTATTCCACAACCAAGCCTATACGCAAGAGCAGAGCCAAAAATAAAACCTCTCGACTCTATAGCTACAACATAGTCGGGTTTTAGTTTTAAGTACCGCTTTGACATTATATCAATAATTTCTGAAAAAGCTTCAGGTGATTTTAATACAGGTGTAATATCTTTGAAAATTATTCCCGGCTTTGGAAAATCTTTAATGTCTCTGATTAAAGAACTTATACTCTGAATTGACATTACTAAACCTCTAATCTTTTTATCTTTTTTACTCTTGACCTACGATTGTCAGCAGCTGTAAGCCGGATTCTGTTCCTCCATTCAGAAGGTGGCAGCCATTTATCTAAGCGGCCAGAACCCGAAGCTCAAGTGCTGCGGGCAACAGCATTGCTTCCTATTTGGCCTTGCTCCAGAAGGGGCTTGCCATGCGGCAAGTTTCTCAACTATGCCCGGTGGGCTCTTACCCCACCTTTTCACCCTTACCCCAAATATTCCAAATATGGGGCGGTATATTTTCTGTGGCGCTTTCCTTCCCGCAGAATATAGTCTGCAGTATCCAGTATTATTAGCACTGGACTTCCTGCCCTATGGAGTCCGGACTTTCCTCACCTAACAAAAATGCTCGGTGCGACTGCCCGCTGCTGACAAAAAAAAGTATAATGCTTAAAAAGAATTTTTCCAACTTTAATTTTAATTTATTTAGTAGATTTTTTTATTTTTTCGCTTATTTCGGAAAGTTTTCCAAATATTATAAGATAATCCCCCTTTTTCTATTTTCTCTCCAGCAGGAGGATTATAAATAATATTTCCTTTTCTTTCAATGGCCAGAACCTGACCGCCAAACTCTGTCCTGAAATTCAATTCAATCAGATTCTTATCACAGAAAATACTTTCCTTTTTCACTTCTACCTTAATTATCCCACAGTCATTTGCCCCTACAAGAAACTCCTCGAAATTCATTCGTGAAAATGAAGTCATCTCAGCCATTTTTTCTTTTATCTTAATTTGAAGATTTCTCCAGATAACACTTTTCGTAAAGAACAAATAAAAAAGACGAAAAAAAATGACAATTAGTATCACTTCAACCAGCAAAACCAAAGAGTAATGTATGCGAATTTCGTTTTCAAATAACGTTAAAGAAATGTGCTCCCTCAAATCACGATTTGATGCAAGAGTATTTACAACCGACCCTATCATAGTAACAAAAACTATATTACCGGCTACCATTAATGTAGATGCGATCCTTCGTCTAATAGGGTGATTCACCACAAGCTCTGATTTCCTTGTAGTAAAGCCAGTACCAGTAAAACATGATAGTGATTGAAAATTGGCTTGCTTTGTTGCCATACCAGTAAGCTCAAAGGCAATCCCTCCTATCCTAACTATAAAAAATGATATTCCTAAAATTATTAATATTATAAAGAAATAAATCATCGGATAAAAATTTTTCCGCTTTTAACCATTTTATTAACTTGACGCGTAAATAAAATATAATATAGTAATGCTTCCCGAAAAAAACAAACTAACTAAGCAGGTAATTTCAACATGTTTATAAGCGGATTAAATAGGTTCTTTGAAAAACATGGCAGAAAAACTTTTGCCATATTCACCGGAATAATTATCGTATCATTTGTGCTTTACTTTTCTCCAGGCTTTGATATTACACACCTCTTCAATAAGAGAATACCCTCAGATGAAGAATTTGGCGGATTAATTTCAAAAGAAGATTTTAATAATGCATTTAATAGCAACCTCATCCTGATATCTCTTCAACTTGACGGAGCTTCATTGAGAGAACAATTCGTACAACAAATGGCATATTACCGTGCACTGGAATGGGCTCTCGCTGCGAAAATCGCAGAAATAAATGGTTTCAAAGCAAGTGATCGAGACGTTATTAATTATATAAAAAAACAAAAAGTTTTCAATGGAAAAAATGGCTTCGACAAAAATGCCTACAACCTCTATGTAAAAAATATCTTAGAGCCCTTAAAATTTTCGGAACTTGACCTCGAAAATGCAATAAGAAAAGATATTGAATTAAATAGATTGAGAGAATCTGTCATAAATTCAGTAATAATCAGCGAAAAAGAAGTTGAAGATGAATATAATTTATTAAATACCGCATTTGATTCTATTCTTTTTTCTTTCAAAAATTCAGATTTTATTCCAGAATCCGTAAGTGAAGAAGAAGTAAAAGCATATTTTAATGCAAATAAAGAAAAATATAAAATTCCTCCAAAACACAAAGCCATTGCAGTCAGATTTAACTATATAGATTTCGAATCTGAAGCCGAAAAAAATACTTCCGAAAAAGAGATTGAAGAATATTATAATTCGAATAAAAATGAATTCACAAAAGATGGAAAAACCGAAGAACTCAGCTCCGTCAAAGAAAAAATAAAAGATATCATCAAAAAGAAAAAAAGCACTGAATTGGCATATCAAAAAGCAGAAAAATTTTCATTGGATACCGATCAGAAATATATGGATCAACGGGCAAAACCCATAAAAGAAATATTTTTTGAAAATGCTCAGGAACAAAAAATTCAACCAATAGAAACAGATTGGTTCGATACCGAGACAAAAACAATTAAGTACATTGGCAATGAACCTGATTTCGTAGATTCCGTCGCAGATCTCATACTCGACCAACCACTATCCGAAGCAATAAAAGGCCAACGAGCTGCGTTTGTTGCATTACTCATCGGCAGACAGGATTCAAGGCAGGCTGATTTTGAGGAAGTTAAAGAGAAAGTTACATCAGATTTTAAATCAATCAAAGCTGCGAAAATCGCAAACCAAAAAGCGTCTGAAATGGCTATGGCGATACTTGAAAAACTTGGCGAGGGCGCTCCGATAGATAAAATCGATGAATTCAAATCAAAATTTTCATCTAATATTCCATCTTTTTCGTATGAAAAGCCACCAGAAATACCAAATTCCTACGAAGTTCTCAATCTCGCAGCAAAAACTCCTGCAGGAAAACTATCAGAAATAAAGGAACTCCCATCTGAAACAATCTTCATATTCGTGAAAGCAAAAAAAATTCCAGATAAAAACACGATAGATTTAGATGATTTTACAAAATTTAAACAGCAATATAAAATAAGACGACAAAATTCAGTGTGGAACAGCTTCCTGACATCAATGATAAAAAAAATAAACAAGAACACTAAAAAATAAAGGGTAAAGAATATGGAACCAGATTTCAAGAAATCCGAACTAATCCCTGTAATTGCGCAGGACTATAAAACAAATGAAGTCCTGATGCTCGCATATGTAAATGAAGAAGCATGGAAAGAAACAATTAAAAATGGCGTTGCTACATACTGGTCTCGCTCCAGAAAAAAGCTTTGGAAAAAAGGAGAGAGCTCAGGGAACGTACAGATAGTCAAAGAAATTTTTATCGACTGCGATAATGATACAATCCTGCTGAAGGTAGAACAAGTTGGCGGCGCTGCCTGTCACGAAGGCTATAAATCATGCTTCTTTAGAAAATACAAAGATGGAAAACTTGAAATTTGCTCGGAAAGAGTATTCGACCCAGAAAAAGTTTACAAAAAATGAGATGATTAACAAGTTAAAAAAAATCCCATTCAACTATAAAAAAGTAAAGTGGAGAGAAATTACAACTCTCGGAATAGGTAATGCTGAACTTTATCTTTGCGAACCAGATAACGACCTGGAATTAAAAAAAATACTCCTTTTTTGCAAAGAAAAAAATTTAAATTTTTACATTGTAGGAGCCGGCTCAAATTTAGTTGGCACTGATAAAAAGATTTATGACTTCGCAATAAAACTTTCTGGAAAGTTTTTCCGCGCAATAAGCTTCGGAAGAGAACACGTCACTGCAGGCGCAGGAGTACTTCTAAAAGACCTTGCCATAGAAAGTGCAAAAAAAGGATTTGGCGGACTGTCCGATTTAGCTGGAATTCCCGCAACATTAGGCGGTGCAATAAAAATGAATGCAAGCTGTAAATCCACGAAGATAAGCGATTTTATCGAAGAACTTTGCGGATTCGACTTAGACGGTAATATCTGGAAAGCAACAAAAAATGAAATCTCATTTTCTTACAGAACTTCCTCCATATCAGATGATAAAATAATTTTAGCTGTAATTTTAAGCCTACCTCACTCGAAAACAGAAAAAGAATTAACTGCAATTGAAAATTCTCTAAAAGAACGAAAAAAAATTAGATTTGAAGGAAGAAATGCTGGATGCGTTTTTATGAATCCAGGTTCCGCGAAAGCTGGAATTTTGCTTGATAAATCGAATTGTAAAGGACTTTCCATTGGAGATGCTATAATAAGTTCAAAACACGCCAATTACTTCATCAATAAAGGCAATTGCACCGAAAATGACTTCCTGAAATTAATATCAAAAGCAAGAAAGATTGTTTTCAATAAGACAGGAATACTCCTTCGGCCAGAACTTAAATTCGTCAATAAAAAATCATTTGAGAAGATTTTTTCAAAGCCAACCTCTTTAAAAGTAGCCATTCTAAAGGGAGGAAATTCAAGAGAACGAGACATTTCATTAGTATCGGCTTCATTCGTCTCATCAGCCCTCAAAGATGCCGGCTTCATCGTGAGTGAATTTGACATAAAAACTCCTGAAATTCCGGATGAAGCAAAGAAAGCCGACATAGTCTTCCCTGTCCTTCATGGAGGATTCGGTGAAAATGGTGAAATTCAAAAAAAATTAGAAAACTTAAATATTAAGTTTGTTGGCTCTTCAAGTAAATCATGCAAAATAACGATAGACAAAATCGAAAGCAAAAAAATAATGCTTAAACATAAAATCCCTACTCCGGACTTTAAAGTAATAACAAAACAAAACTTAAACGAAATTGAGAAAATCGCAAAAAACTTTGGATTTCCTCTCGTCGTAAAACCCCCACTTGAAGGCTCAACTTTTGGAATAACTATAGTTGAAAATATGGATAATCTTCGTTCTGCAGTGGAAGAAACTTTTTCATATGGAGAAAATATATTAATAGAAAAATTTATTTCAGGCCGCGAAATTACAGTCGGAATACTTGATGGAAAACCTTTGCCTGTAATTGAGATTGAATATCCTGGAAAAACATATGATTTCGATGCAAAATACACTCATACTAAGGGAGAAACAAAATATCATTGCCCTCCAGTAAATATTTCTAAAGACCTCCAGAAAAAAGCCCAAAAGTACGCATTAAAATTCTACAGAGCAGTTAAGGCAAGAGATATGTTAAGAGTAGATTTCATATGTTCTCAATCAATCCCATATGCATTAGAAGGAAATAGTATTCCAGGTTTCACTGATAGTAGCCTCCTCCCAAAAGCTGCTGAAAAAGACGGATTAAGTTTTACGGAATTATGCGCTAAATTAGTAATAAAAACTTACAAAAGAAAATAAAATATTTCAATAAAGATTAAGGAGTAATATAAAATGCCTGTTTCTCTTATTGTCGGAATTCAATGGGGCGATGAAGGAAAAGGAAAAATTATTGACTTTCTAACAGAAAAAGCCGATGTTGTAGCAAGATTTCAAGGAGGAAATAATGCTGGACATACCGTCGAAATTGGAGATAAAAAATTCATTCTACATCTTGTTCCATCAGGAATTTTCAGAGAAAATACCCTTTGCCTGATATGCAATGGCGTAGTAGTAGATCCCATCGCTCTAATGATAGAAATGAAAGAATTGGAAAAACAGGGAATCCAATTCAAAAATAGAATCCAAATCAGCACAAGAGCCCACCTCGTTATGAGTTATCATAAGTTAATAGATGGACTCTATGAGCAAAGGAGAAAAGAAGGAGAAAAAATTGGAACCACAAAACGAGGTATTGGACCTGCCTACGCTGATAAAGCATCAAGAACTGGAATACGCGCCTGTGATATTCTCGACAAAACCTTACTCCGCGCAAAATTCGCGAGACAATTCGAGTATTACAATAATATCTTTGAATCTTATTCCTCTCAAACTCTCTCTTTTGAAGAAGAATGGGAAAAATTAAAGGAAGCTGCAGACTATATAAGTCCTTACATCGAAGACACAGTATTAACAATAAATAAAGCCGCAAAAGAAAATAAAAACGTTGTCCTTGAAGGAGCTCAGGGAATGTGGCTCGATGTCGATTACGGAACATATCCATTCGTAACAAGTAGTAATACAACCGCAGGAGGTGCATGCACCGGATCAGGACTTTCCCCCAAATACATAAATAATGTAGTCGGCATAATGAAAGCATATACCACTCGCGTCGGTGAAGGCCCCTTTCCCACAGAACTAAATGACAGCATTGGAGAGTACATACGCTCTAAAGGAAATGAGTTTGGAGCATCTACAGGAAGACCCCGCAGGTGTGGCTGGTTCGATGCAGTCTCAGCAAAATATTCATGCATGGTAAACGGAGTTGATTCTCTCGCGATAACAAAACTCGATGTTTTAGATGAACTCGACGAAATAAAAGTTTGCACAGCATATGAAATCAATGGCAAAATTAGTTATGATATGCCTTCGATTACTGAAAAAATTGCAATCGCAAAACCAATCTATGAAACAATTCCAGGATGGAAAACTAAAACTTCCAATATAAGCTGCTGGGATAAAATGCCCTCAAAAACAAAAGAATACATACAATATATCTCTAAACTGGTAGGTTCAAAAGCTTCAATAATATCTATCGGACCACGCAGAGATCAAACATTCATATTATAATGAAACACGATATAACAAATATTATAAAGGAAAAAATACTCGTCTTTGACGGCGCTGTAGGCACAGAAATTTATAAAAAAAATTTCTTCGTAAATACTTGCTTCGAAGAACTCTGTCTCTCATCACCAAACGTAATAAAATCAATACATAATTCATATATCGATGCTGGAGCCGACATCATAACAACAAATAGCTTTGGGGCAAATCGAAATAAATTATCCAAATTCGGACTGGCAGAAAAAATAAAAGAAATAAACCTGGCAGCTGCGAAAATCGCAAGAGAATGCGCAGGCGAAAAAATCATAATCGCCGCTTCTGTAGGACCATCTGGAAAAAACGATACCCCACAAAATAACTCAAAAATCCTCGAAGAACAAAGCTCTATCCTCGCAAAAGAAGCTGATTTTATACTATTCGAAACTTTCTCCTCTCTTGACGACCTCGAATCAGCTTTAATCGCAGCTCAAAAACTACCAATACCTTTCGCAATAAGTCTGGCTATAGACGAAAATTGTGAAAGCTCTTTAGGTGAACCCCTAAATCTCTTCCTTGCGAAAATCGCAAAATTCAAAAATCAACCATTCGCAATAGGATTAAATTGTGGAACAGGGCCCGATGGAATGCTGCATTCAGTTGAAACATTAACGAAAATGACAACGCTACCTACCTTTGCAAGACCTAATGGTGGGCTCCCCAAAAATATCGATGGCAGAATGATTTATATGACAAGTCCCGAATATATTAGCACCTACTCTTTAAGATACGTAAATCTTGGAGTAAAAGCCGTAGGCGGATGCTGCGGAACAGGTCCCGAACATATCCGCGAAATAGCAAGAGCAATAAAACCTCTCAGAAAAATTGAAATCACATCAAAAATCACAGATTCAAAGGAAAGCGTCACTCTCCTCAAACCAGTAGATATAAAAGAAAAATCAAAATTATCCGCTAAGTTGGCAACAAATCAATGGGTTGCATCAGTTGAAATCGTTCCGCCTAAAGGATTTGACCTCACACAAACTATCCAAAAGGCAAAACTCTGTAAAGAAGCAGGCGTGGACGCAATAAATATCCCCGATGGCCCCCGTGCAAGTTGCAAAATATCACCCCTTGTTACTGCACTGAAAGTCCAGGAAGAAGCAGGAATAGAAGCTATCCTCCATTTCTGTTGCAGAGATAGAAATCTCATAGGAATGCAGGCAGACTTACTTGCATGCGCCTGCCTTGGAATAAGAAATCTCCTGTTTATTACGGGCGACCCCCCAAAACTCGGCGAATATCCATTTGCCTCTGGTGTCTTCGATGCAGATTCAATTACAATGGCAAAAATCCAAGATCGCCTCAATCGCGGCGTTGATATAGGAGGAAAATCAATTAACGGCCAAACAAAAGCTTTCATCGGCGTGGGCGCCGACCCTAATGCGATCGACATAGAACGCGAAATTCGCAGATTGAGAGAGAAAAAAGAAGCAGGAGCTGAATTTATAATAACCCAACCGGTATTTGCAGTAGAACCATTATTGAAATTCATAGACAGAATAAAAGATTTGAACCTCTTTATAATCGCAGGAATATGGCCACTGGCAAGCACTAGAAATGCAGAATTTATGAAAAATGAAGTCCCGGGCGTAGTAGTACCAGACGAAATCATATATAGAATGAGATCGCACGAATCAAAAGAGGCTCAATTCAAAGAAGGCATAAAAATAGCAATAGAAACTATTCAAAAAATAAAGGAACATATATCGGGAATACAGGTAAGTGCGCCATTTGGAAGAATTGAGGGCGCTCTGGAAGTCATAAACGCCTCAAAAAATTAAAAAAAAATTTTTTATAACTTGCTTTTTCCGTTTCATACTGTAAAATACATTCCTCGAATTTGATTGCAAAAATCACTCCGGCATAGCTCAGCGGTAGAGTAGGTGGCTGTTAACCACTTGGTCGCAGGTTCGAATCCTGCTGCCGGAGCCATTTTATCGACTCTTTCAAATCCATTCAAATACCCCTTCCAACTTATCCAGAGAAGGAAGAAAAATAAATCTTTCTTTTCCTCCATTGGATTGCTGACAACTAAGCCTACCCGCATCCATTTAAAAAAGGAAAAGTTTTCTAAAAAGAAGCTTGATTTTTTGTTTTCTTTTACTATTATCTGATTTAAAGAGATAATAAGCACCGCCATGCACAAAATGGCTTAATAAAAAAATGAAGGTTTTGGAAAATTTTGGAAGTATATACGCAATACTGCAGATTACCACCAATATGGAGAATATCCGCAATGTCATACAAAAATAAGAAGGACTGATTATGAGAAAATATAAAGAAAGTCAATGCGAAGTAAAGAATCTTGATCCGCTTCCCAAATTGGCAGACAGCCTTGTTTCAGGAACAAAAAATCTGCTCCGCCAAGCCAAAACCGAAGAGGATTTAAGAATTGGCTTTGAAAAACTTTTAGAGCTGATAAGAACCGAATTAAACCTCAAATCAACTCCCAAATACGAGAAATCTGTTTATAGCGGTCGTCCCGACGCCGTACACGGGAAAGTAATAATTGAATACAAGCTGCCAATGTCGTTTTCTTCAAAAAGAAATATAGACCACGCCTACGAGCAGTTGGTAACTTACTTGCTTAATGAAGCAAAAGAAACAAAACTAACTCAATTGGTGGGAGTGGGTTTTGACGGCGATCAAATTTTCTTCGTTCAATATCAAGATAAAAATGGCAAAAATATAGATGAAACAAAGTTTTTTATTCGCGGCCCTTATGATTTTAATCCGGAAAGCGCCAGAACTTTTTTATTTCATTTGCGAGGGTTGTCTCGTCTTCCTCTTACTGCTGAAAACTTGGCCCAAAAATTTGGCCCTCAAAGTGTACTTGCACCAAAAATGGTTTCTGCCCTTGCCAATGCCCTGGAGCACTGGGGCAATCAAACGCATATCCGCACATTCTTTAACGAGTGGAAAAGATTATTTGGTATCGTCTATGGTGAACAATTTACCGGTGGTCATCAGGAAGAAGCCGAAACCCTTTCAAAACTTTACAAAGTCGGTAAAGAAACAGATTTTCAAGAACTTTTATTTTCCGTCCATACTTATTTTGCTTTTTTAATGAAGCTCATAGCCGCGGAACTTTTAACTTTACGAGAAACATCTTTTGGCTCTTCACTTGCATCCCAACTTGCCCATATTTCTGATGATGAACTAAAACGACAACTTGAAGATATAGAAAACGGCGGAATCTATGCCCGAAAAGGAATTACCAATTTTTTGGAAGGCGACTTTTTCCGCTGGTATCTTGATGCTTTTGATTCGCCAGAACTAACAGAAGCCATCAAAGAAATTGCTCGCGATCTTTCTGAGTTTGAACCGGCAACCAGCACTTTAGATCCCGTTTCAACACGCGACCTTCTCAAAAAACTTTATCAATACTTAGTCCCCCAGGAAGTCCGCCATCGTCTCGGCGAATATTATACGCCTGATTGGCTGGCGGAATTATTGCTAAATAAAGTCGGCTATTATGGCAACACGCTTAAAAGATTTTTGGACCCGGCTTGCGGTTCGGGTACGTTCCTTGTGTTAGCAATCCAAAGAGCAATAAAACACGGAAGAGAAAAAGAAAAAATGCCAGATCTTGAAATTGCAAAAAGAATTCTTGCTAATATTTGGGGCTTCGATTTAAATCCTTTGGCAATTATCGCCGCCCGCACAAACTATCTTTTTGCTTTGGGCGATTTGGTAAATGAACTTGAGCGAGTGGAAATCCCAATTTATCTTACTGATTCTGTTTTAACTCCTACAAGGACAACCAGAGATCTTTTTGGTGAATTTTTGGAAGTTTCAACCTCCGTCGGCAAATTCCAGGTCCCGGCCGAATGGGTGCGAGATGGCGGATTTTTGCTGGCAGACGCCGCGCCGCTTGTTGAAGAAATGGCAAAAAATCAATACTCGGTTGATGAAGCAATTAAAAGATTTAAGAAAGAAGGATTAGTATTTCCAACTAACGAGCAAGTCGTCAAAGATTTTTACAATCAGATTTTAAACCTTGAAAAACAAAATAAAAACGGCATCTGGGCAAGATTTTTGAAAAACTCTTTTGCGCCAATGATGGCTGGGAGATTTGATTTTGTCGTTGGTAATCCACCGTGGATTAGGTGGGATTATCTTTCACAAGAATATCGTACCGCTACACTTCAACTCTGGAAAGATTATGGATTATTTTCGCTGAAAGGTTTTCAAACTCGGCTCGGCGGCGGTAAAAAGGATTTTTCAATGCTCTTTACCTATGCCTCTGCTGATTATTATTTAGAAGACGGAGCTAAATTGGGATTTCTCATAACTCAGGAAGTTTTTAAATCAAAAGGAGCTGGTGAAGGATTCAGGAGGTCTCAGCTTGGCGATGGTAAATATCTAAAGGTACTAAAAGCCCATGATTTAGTTTCTATTCAGCCATTTGAAGGAGCGGCAAATAAAACCGCGGCAATTATTCTAAGGAAGGGAGAGAAAACCGAGTATCCAGTTCCTTATATTCTTTGGACCAAGAAAAAAGGCGTCGGCAAAATTGCTACCGATAAATTATTAGACGAGGTTTTACCTTTATTGCAGAAGAAAAAATATAGTGCTAAACCGATTGGCTCAAGCGTTGGCGCTTGGCAAACTCAACTTGCTGAATCAGAAGGATCATCAGGCGTTGAAGGCAAAAATTCTTACAAAGCCATTTTAGGTGCAAATCCAAACCCCTATGGCGTCTTTTGGCTTGAAATAAAACAGGTATCATCTAACAAGAATTTAGTCATTCGCAATTTAACCGAAGAAGGAAAATTAAAAATTCAGCAAGTTGAAGAAACAATAGAACAGGATTTAGTTTTTCCAGCTATTCGTGGTTCAGATATAGAGAGATGGAAAATAAACCCGCGGATTTTTATGTTAGTGGTCCAGGACCCAAAAACTCGCCGTGGCTACCCAGAGGATTTTATAAAAAAAGATTATCCGCGAACTTATAGTTATCTTTTGAAATTTAAAGATATTCTTTTAGACCGTCCTTTATATAAAAAATATCACGAGCAGGTTAACGCCCCATTTTACAGCCAATTCAACATTTCAGAAGAAACTTTTGCGCACTATAAAGTTGTTTGGAAGCGAATGACAAACGATTTAATTGCTACTGTAGTTTCGCAATCAAAAACACCTTTTGGATATAAAACCATTATTCCATTGGAAACCACAGCTTTAATTGCCACGGACAACGAATCCGAAGCCCATTATCTCTGCGCCATTATCAATTCAAATCCAGTTCGTGATTTTATTAAATCGTTTTCTTCTGCCGGTCGTGGCTTTGGCACGCCATCGGTAATGGAGCATGTCGGTATTCCAAGATTTGACCCCAAAAATCCGCTTCATCAAAAAATTTCTGAAATCTCCAAGATCTGCCATCAACTCAAACCAAAAGGCCAAGAAACAGAAATTGAAAAATTAGAAAAAGAAAATGACAAGCTAGTAAAAGACCTATTTCAAACAAAATGATATAGGAAAATTTTATGAAAAATAACATTATAAAATGTCAGATGTGTAATCATACATCATTCTTAGTGGTTAAAAAATTATTCATGAAGCTGAATTTTCAGAAGATGATAATGATTTAACGGCATATAAAGTGGCAAATCATAAAATAATTGAAATCATTTGTAA
>ERZ795051.4136-NODE-4136-length-13928-cov-12.086211_pt1 | contig 13928 bp, 17 predicted proteins | sample MGYA00375135_ERZ795051 | MGnify/ENA primary metagenome ERZ795051 (study PRJEB30180, sample SAMN05720222) | activated sludge metagenome | isolation source: Anaerobic digester | place: Japan | collected 2015-05-26 ... | reverse complement strand
TTGCATTTTACGAAAGGTATATATACCCTAAAATTTATTTTTAATACAGGATCTTAAAGATCCAAGAAGGTTAAAAATGGAAATCTGGTATAGCCATATTAAAAACGGAGTTGGAAAACATTTTTTTAAGAACGGAGTTTTAAAAAAGATCGTAGAATATGATCTTAAAGGAAAAAAGAAAAAAGTAATTTTTAAGAATTTGAGAGGTGCTAAAAATGTTTTGGGATAAGAAAAAGGATCAAGTTGCAGAAATGCACGAAAGGATAATAAAAATATCTGGTGAAAAAGAGAAAACAGCAATAGAAGTTATCAGGGAATTGAGAAAAGACAAACCTATAAAGGTTATAGACGTTATGATAGAGAACACAACACAACGAGAGGGAACAGCATTTATTTATAATGTGATCAACGCGGACACAGGGAGGTTTATTGGAACTATTAAAGCTAATGGGTTTTTACATATACCACAGGCATTAAAAGAGAAATCGGAACAGGATAAGATCCTTTATAGGTTCAAAGGAACGGTTTATATTAATTGTAAAGACTATAAGAACCGCACAATAATCGAAAAATGCAATAACTGTAAAGACTACAAGAACCGCACAATAACCGAAAAATGCAAATGATCACAATGCTAGATAATTTAGACTTATGGGTTGAGCAGTTGCATAAAATAGCAGATCAGATAATAACCGAAGGTGAAAATGCCAAAGATCCAATAATCGCTTTTAGTCTTTCAGATATTACTTTATGCATAGGTATGGCAATAGATGGTTTAAATGAGTTGCAGGATCTAAAAAATAAAGGTGCTTTAAATGAAATTGTTTAATCTGGACAACATAAAAAAAGAGTTTAACCGTTCAGGATATTATAAGCTATTTAATTACAACAAACGGTTAATTTATACAGGATCTAGTAAGAGAATACAAAACCGACTTATGGCCTGTTTATATGGCAGATCTGATTATGCGACAAACGACAATAAGATAAAAGTCAGAAATTCAACGGTTTATTATACCGTAGAATATATGACTTTAAGCAAAGCTAGGGAAAAAGACAGATCCAATAAAGCAAAATACAACATTTATTGAGGTGATCTTATTAAAAAAGGTGAACCATTAACACAGGAACAGAAAAACGAGTTAACGCGGAAAGGGATTATAGAATACTGGAAAGATCCCAATAGATCAGCAGAACACCGTTTAAAATGCCGTCAGGGTATGCTTAAATTTTGGAATAGCATAAAAGGTGAGCAAAATAAGACTTAAAAATAATATTTTACTCTTTTTTTTTATCTTAAAGGTATTATTTTTTAGGTTAAAAGTATTATTTGGTAATACGTTATTTATAAAGAGGTATTATTTTAAACGTGTTAGGTATTATTTTAAGGTTAAAAAGTATTACAGAATAATACAAAATGCGGTTAAAATAATACGCAAAGGTGCTTAAATGATTAAAATAAGTGCAGATTTAAGAGAGGATCAATACGAAAAGCTAAAAACGATAAATTTAACAGTTTCCGAGCAAATAAGACGAGCAACGGACTTATATCTAGAAACACACAACGACACAGAAACAAAACTAAAAAGAGAACGAGAATATCATTTAAACAGAATTTCGGACATAGAAATAACTCTAAAAAAGTTAAAAGAGCTACAAGAATTAGAGATCACAAACGAATTAAAACAAAGGCAAATTGAGAGCGCATTTTTAGAAATAAAACCAGAATTAGACAAACGATTTAAAACAGAACCGCTTAATATTTGTTTAACAAATCCAAGGTTTATTAAGTATTATTCTGAAAAACTAGGGTTAGAGAGAACAGAATTTAAACATTTTTTAATATCTAAATATCAGTAGTTTTTATTTATTTATTTATTTATTTATTTATTTTTATAAGTATTATATTATATTATAATACCCTTATTATTATTATTATTATTATTATTATTATTTCCACAGGAAATGAAGGGGTATATATACCTTAAAGATAATGATTATAAAAAAAGACATTAAAAAAGCATTAAAAAAGTGGTAATATGGCAGATCTAGAAACTAAAAAAGAAAATAAGGGATATTGCGACAGTTGTAAAAGATATAGGATCTTACAACCGCCAACGTTTTTATTATGTAAAACGTGCATAAGATCTTTTAGGTATTGGGAAAAACAACACAGCAAAGAACCAATAAAGGAAATTGAAAAAGATCAATCGGTGCAGGAAACACCGAAAGAAAAACCGACATATATTAAGATAGAGAAGGAAACCGAGCAGAAAACACCAATTTATAGTTGTGATCTATGCGATCAAAAGGTTAATTATTTACAAGTCAAATGTATAAGTTGTAATAATATTTTAAATTGGAAGGGAACACTAGCAGAAAACGATCCAAATGTAGTTATATGTAATAAATGCGGTGCAAATCTAGGGAAAAATGCTACATATTGTAAATATTGCGGGTTTGGTGCAAATATTTATTAAATTAGATCTAGGAAAAGAAAAATCTTATTTATCAAGACGAAAAATATGACGAAGGTGCTATTTAATGGTAAAAATAGACGGACAGATAATAAAGATCAATCCAGAACCGATAAACAACACAGGATTTAACCTTAATAATCTTTTATCGTCAGATAATCAGAAATTTATTTTAGACGTTATAAATGGTATAAATGAAATATTAAAAAATCGTATGGCATTATCCATTAATGGAGGTTTAACAATGGAAAAAACACCAATTAGAGAACAGGTTAATATAAATCAAGATAGAACCGTTAAAAACTTACAAATAGCAGAAAGTAACGAGAATAAACAACCACAGCAACCGATAAACGAAAAGGATTTAATAACAGATTTAATCAACGGTTTGGACGATCTTATTAAATTGCTAGGTGAGAATTTCACACTAGGACAGTTAAAAAAGCTAGTTGTAGAAAATCCAGATCAAGTTATAATGATCTTAAAGTTAAAAGGGGTGCTTAAATGAGCAATCAAGAATATATCAGGACAACGATCGTAGGGATCGCGGGATCTGGGAAAACAACTTATCTAAAATCGCGGATAGGGAATAAAAGTATAATATTTGATCCTTTAAGGGAATTTAAAAAAGGGTTTATATTCCACCCACATAACAGGGTAGATCCAAAAGATGAGTATGAAAAGATCTTATACCAAGAAATCATAAAACCTTATGAGAGAGAGGGGAAACAACCTTATGAGGATCTAATTATAGACGAGTGCAACCGCCCTTATCCGAATAAGATCCCATTACCGCCAATGATGGCTTATATAAACGATTTTAACAGGCATTTAAAATTAAATGTTTTTATAGTAGCTAGAAGGTTAAGCCAACTGAACACAGATCTAGTTGAGTTAAGCCATAAAGTAATTATTTTTAAACAAACAGGGATAAACGACATTAAAAGAGCAAATGATATTATAGAAGGTGCAGGGGATCAGTTAAGGACATTAAAAAAATATCATTATATTGAGATTTATGAAGGTCAATACAGCATAAACGAACCGATAAGTCTAAAAAAGAAAGTGTAAAAATAGACTATTAACGAAAAATTTTAATCAGATCTTACTAGATCTTATCATTTTTTATCGTCAAGTGTATATATATCTTATAGGATATATTTAAATAATTATTGCAATAATTGTTTATTGCCTATAAAGGTGTATATTATGACATTACTTAAAGAGAACGTTAGTGGATCGGTGGATATGCTTGATCTAGTAACCGCAGGTGCAGTTAAATATTTTGGTGAAAAAACACTTCAACCAATAATCGGAAATGGAACGGTTATGTCAGGTGGGATCAAACTAGGTACAGCAATAGCCATAAGATCATTAATGCCAAATGGCAGGATCAAAGACGCTTTTAGTCTAGGTTTAGCCATTGATGGTATGGAGGATATTCTATTCAACCTTTTAGGTGGAATAGGTAATAACAATTTAGGAGATGGATTTTAATGGGAACAGCACAACAGGTGGGGAAATTCAGATTAGTCCACTTGGATTATAACGATAATACACTTGCAACTTTAACCGAGAAAAATGCTTACGAATTTGCTGTTGGAACAACAGCACCAACTGATAGACAAACACAACCAAGTATTGATATAAGGCAATCACCAGTTCTTAAAGAAGATGATAAACTAGCTGTATTTGTTAAAATGGATACAGCTGTTACAGAAGCAGCAACAACAAATGCTACTTTTACATGGAGTATTCCAATAACATTTAAGAATTTGAGAACAGGAAACAAGTTTAAGCAAACACTTTCTTATTCAGATTTCACAACAACAGGTTGCGAAGTTCCAACAAACGCAAAGGTTTGGGCTGCTGGAAAATGGTATAAACTAGGTTACTATCAGATACCTGCGCAATCAGCTATTAAGTTAGGTCATGATGTCCAAGATGTCAGGGTAGATAGTAAGATAATTATACACAATGTATTCACAACTTAATTTTAAGGAAATTTATTTTATTTTTTCCTTATTAATAATTGGAGTTGATTTAATTGTATAAAAAATCATTAATATTAAATACACCACCCGAAACTAGAAGTTTTTTAAGTGGATATAAGGGTTTAATTGAGATACCAGAATTAACAGCTGGTGCTATGGTGCAATATGACCAGATAAACAGCAATGTAATTAAAACAGGTATAAAAAGATACGGTTGGTTCAATTCATTTAATTGTTTAAATCAATCTAACCAAGATTTAACAGTTGTATTAGATTATGAAAGTTCAAAAACTTTTATTATACCAGCTGGTAATTCTATGACAGTTACTGATGTTATGTTTGAGAAACTCCAATTAGAAAATAACGATAATTCCACAATATCAAGTGGACTAGCAAAAATATATTGCATATATGAAAGACCACAAGTTAGAGAGTTGATTTAATGATAGAAATAAACGATAAATGGAAATCAAGAAAGTTTTGGGCTTTGATAGTGGGGTTAATAGTCTATACTATAAACGTATTTATACCAAGTATAGATCCCGCCCAAGTTGAAGGCATAGTATGGTTAATAATAATCTATATTCTAGGTCAATCTGGTATTGATATTATAGACACAGTTAGGATAAAAAAAAGGTGATTTAAAATGCCATTACCACTAATTCCGATATTAGCCGGGGCTGTTGGTGGAACAGTTTTGGGTGGTTCTGTATTGGGTAAAAAAGAATATACCGTTAACAATCAAGCACCTTTCAACACTTATGCACCCGTTATGACTTATGCACCACAAACAAGTATAGCCTATACAAGTGGTGCAAGAATTTTAAATAGTCCTTATGCTAGATCTAGTGAAAGTGTTGGTCTAACAACTAGTAACACGCCAGATATAAACTCAATGCCAAATACCAATTTATCAGGTCTTAATCCTTCTCGATTTATTCCAATTATTCTAGTAATCGGTGGGGTTGCTGTTGCTGTAAATCTAACTAAAAAAAGGTGAGCAATACGGTTAAAAGAAAATCTGTTAAAACTGATACAGCTATAAAAGTCATAGCTATTGGAGTTTTAGGGTATATAGGATTAAAAACTATACCATCACTAGCTAGTGGTTTAGGTGGTGCAACTGGTGGTAGTGGTGGATATATGGGTTCAGGAACAGATTTATCATCAATACCAGCTGGGTTTTTTACAGAAACACCACCAGTTTTTAATATAACAAATACACCACCGAGTAATTTTTTCACAACTCCTAATATAATAGACGAAAGTGGAAATATTGTATCTACCGAAACAACTGGTGAAACAGTAACACAAACTAAAAAAGAATTTACAACCTCTAAAGTTCCAGAAAAAAAAGTTGGTAATACAAGTTCAAGTTTAATATCTAACTTATTTAATCCCGATTATTGGCTTGGTTCAGTTGGAAAAGACTTACCCCAAGATGAATATAATTTAAGAAGTCAAAATAATTCAAGATACGCATTATTCAGAACTCCAGCAGAATTTATAAATGCTGGTGTAAATCCAATAGGATTTATAATTAATAGATTTAAGTCAACTTCTGGATCTGGTGGTGGTGGGGGTTGCCGTTCTGGTAATTGTCCAAGAACTAATGATACACCTTTTACAATAGATTTAACAACTAAAAAAACAGCTATTATAAATTCTGGTAATACCGAAGTTACAGCACAATCTTTTTTAACAAGTTTAAGAAATGAGGGAATAGCACCAAGAACAATAACTTATACCCCAAATATTATGACACCTATGGAATATGCTGATTATTTCAATAAGAAACTAGCAGTTATTGAACAAAACGCACAAAATGAATTAGCTACTAGTCTAGCTAGTCGAAATTGCGGTCCAGCTATAGTAACTAATGCTTGTAGTGGTAAAACAAGAACAGTTAATTTTAGTGACATAGTTTCTAATACTGCGAATCAATCAACTAGATATTATGAAAATACAATAGCAAACACAAAGAAAGAATTAATAAGAGTTGAAATGAGGTAATTAAATGATAGACGAACAATATATAATTCAATCAGTTATTCAAACAGGAATAATTGTATTTATCCTATTAGATATGAGAACTAGACTTAATACTATCGAAAAAAATTGTAAGGATAGATTACAATTCTGTTTAAGTTATAATAAAGATGGGGTGAAATAAAAATGCCTATTCAATCAACACCAGTTACAACTCAATCAACAATTAATTTAAGTGATATTAATATTGATACTGATTTAAATCTTGGAACAAATAATTTAATTATTAATGGTAAAACACTAGGAAATTTAAATATAATGCAATTCAATCATAATATTTATAATGTTGAATTATTGCAAACTGTAACAGATACAACAGCTAGAACAGCTACAGGAACAACTTGGGCAGAATTAACAACTATAACTATTGGTAGTGGTATTTCAGCATTACCGGTTTTAGTTACTTTAAGCACAGATTTTAAATCGACTTATAATACTGCTAGGGGTCAAATAGCATTATGTAAAGGTGGAACACCAATAATTAACGAAAATTGTAATTATGATGATATTCAACAGAGTAGATTTTTATCTAATTCAACAACTTATGCTACTAATTGTCTTTTAAAAGGATATACAACAGTTTCAACAGGTGATAAAGTCGGTTTATATTGTAGATCCAATGTGCATTCAAGTTATGGTGTAACTTCTACAAATACAACCATCAATATTTGGAAAATATTAACTACAATAGTTTAATTTTTTAAATCTTTTTTTACATTTTACGAAAGGTATATATACCCTAAAATTTATTTTTAATACAGGATCTTAAAGATCCAAGAAGGTTAAAAATGGAAATCTGGTATAGCCATATTAAAAACGGAGTTGGAAAACATTTTTTTAAGAACGGAGTTTTAAAAAAGATCGTAGAATATGATCTTAAAGGAAAAAAGAAAAAAGTAATTTTTAAGAATTTGAGAGGTGCTAAAAATGTTTTGGGATAAGAAAAAGGATCAAGTTGCAGAAATGCACGAAAGGATAATAAAAATATCTGGTGAAAAAGAGAAAACAGCAATAGAAGTTATCAGGGAATTGAGAAAAGACAAACCTATAAAGGTTATAGACGTTATGATAGAGAACACAACACAACGAGAGGGAACAGCATTTATTTATAATGTGATCAACGCGGACACAGGGAGGTTTATTGGAACTATTAAAGCTAATGGGTTTTTACATATACCACAGGCATTAAAAGAGAAATCGGAACAGGATAAGATCCTTTATAGGTTCAAAGGAACGGTTTATATTAATTGTAAAGACTATAAGAACCGCACAATAATCGAAAAATGCAATAACTGTAAAGACTACAAGAACCGCACAATAACCGAAAAATGCAAATGATCACAATGCTAGATAATTTAGACTTATGGGTTGAGCAGTTGCATAAAATAGCAGATCAGATAATAACCGAAGGTGAAAATGCCAAAGATCCAATAATCGCTTTTAGTCTTTCAGATATTACTTTATGCATAGGTATGGCAATAGATGGTTTAAATGAGTTGCAGGATCTAAAAAATAAAGGTGCTTTAAATGAAATTGTTTAATCTGGACAACATAAAAAAAGAGTTTAACCGTTCAGGATATTATAAGCTATTTAATTACAACAAACGGTTAATTTATACAGGATCTAGTAAGAGAATACAAAACCGACTTATGGCCTGTTTATATGGCAGATCTGATTATGCGACAAACGACAATAAGATAAAAGTCAGAAATTCAACGGTTTATTATACCGTAGAATATATGACTTTAAGCAAAGCTAGGGAAAAAGACAGATCCAATAAAGCAAAATACAACATTTATTGAGGTGATCTTATTAAAAAAGGTGAACCATTAACACAGGAACAGAAAAACGAGTTAACGCGGAAAGGGATTATAGAATACTGGAAAGATCCCAATAGATCAGCAGAACACCGTTTAAAATGCCGTCAGGGTATGCTTAAATTTTGGAATAGCATAAAAGGTGAGCAAAATAAGACTTAAAAATAATATTTTACTCTTTTTTTTTATCTTAAAGGTATTATTTTTTAGGTTAAAAGTATTATTTGGTAATACGTTATTTATAAAGAGGTATTATTTTAAACGTGTTAGGTATTATTTTAAGGTTAAAAAGTATTACAGAATAATACAAAATGCGGTTAAAATAATACGCAAAGGTGCTTAAATGATTAAAATAAGTGCAGATTTAAGAGAGGATCAATACGAAAAGCTAAAAACGATAAATTTAACAGTTTCCGAGCAAATAAGACGAGCAACGGACTTATATCTAGAAACACACAACGACACAGAAACAAAACTAAAAAGAGAACGAGAATATCATTTAAACAGAATTTCGGACATAGAAATAACTCTAAAAAAGTTAAAAGAGCTACAAGAATTAGAGATCACAAACGAATTAAAACAAAGGCAAATTGAGAGCGCATTTTTAGAAATAAAACCAGAATTAGACAAACGATTTAAAACAGAACCGCTTAATATTTGTTTAACAAATCCAAGGTTTATTAAGTATTATTCTGAAAAACTAGGGTTAGAGAGAACAGAATTTAAACATTTTTTAATATCTAAATATCAGTAGTTTTTATTTATTTATTTATTTATTTATTTATTTTTATAAGTATTATATTATATTATAATACCCTTATTATTATTATTATTATTATTATTATTATTTCCACAGGAAATGAAGGGGTATATATACCTTAAAGATAATGATTATAAAAAAAGACATTAAAAAAGCATTAAAAAAGTGGTAATATGGCAGATCTAGAAACTAAAAAAGAAAATAAGGGATATTGCGACAGTTGTAAAAGATATAGGATCTTACAACCGCCAACGTTTTTATTATGTAAAACGTGCATAAGATCTTTTAGGTATTGGGAAAAACAACACAGCAAAGAACCAATAAAGGAAATTGAAAAAGATCAATCGGTGCAGGAAACACCGAAAGAAAAACCGACATATATTAAGATAGAGAAGGAAACCGAGCAGAAAACACCAATTTATAGTTGTGATCTATGCGATCAAAAGGTTAATTATTTACAAGTCAAATGTATAAGTTGTAATAATATTTTAAATTGGAAGGGAACACTAGCAGAAAACGATCCAAATGTAGTTATATGTAATAAATGCGGTGCAAATCTAGGGAAAAATGCTACATATTGTAAATATTGCGGGTTTGGTGCAAATATTTATTAAATTAGATCTAGGAAAAGAAAAATCTTATTTATCAAGACGAAAAATATGACGAAGGTGCTATTTAATGGTAAAAATAGACGGACAGATAATAAAGATCAATCCAGAACCGATAAACAACACAGGATTTAACCTTAATAATCTTTTATCGTCAGATAATCAGAAATTTATTTTAGACGTTATAAATGGTATAAATGAAATATTAAAAAATCGTATGGCATTATCCATTAATGGAGGTTTAACAATGGAAAAAACACCAATTAGAGAACAGGTTAATATAAATCAAGATAGAACCGTTAAAAACTTACAAATAGCAGAAAGTAACGAGAATAAACAACCACAGCAACCGATAAACGAAAAGGATTTAATAACAGATTTAATCAACGGTTTGGACGATCTTATTAAATTGCTAGGTGAGAATTTCACACTAGGACAGTTAAAAAAGCTAGTTGTAGAAAATCCAGATCAAGTTATAATGATCTTAAAGTTAAAAGGGGTGCTTAAATGAGCAATCAAGAATATATCAGGACAACGATCGTAGGGATCGCGGGATCTGGGAAAACAACTTATCTAAAATCGCGGATAGGGAATAAAAGTATAATATTTGATCCTTTAAGGGAATTTAAAAAAGGGTTTATATTCCACCCACATAACAGGGTAGATCCAAAAGATGAGTATGAAAAGATCTTATACCAAGAAATCATAAAACCTTATGAGAGAGAGGGGAAACAACCTTATGAGGATCTAATTATAGACGAGTGCAACCGCCCTTATCCGAATAAGATCCCATTACCGCCAATGATGGCTTATATAAACGATTTTAACAGGCATTTAAAATTAAATGTTTTTATAGTAGCTAGAAGGTTAAGCCAACTGAACACAGATCTAGTTGAGTTAAGCCATAAAGTAATTATTTTTAAACAAACAGGGATAAACGACATTAAAAGAGCAAATGATATTATAGAAGGTGCAGGGGATCAGTTAAGGACATTAAAAAAATATCATTATATTGAGATTTATGAAGGTCAATACAGCATAAACGAACCGATAAGTCTAAAAAAGAAAGTGTAAAAATAGACTATTAACGAAAAATTTTAATCAGATCTTACTAGATCTTATCATTTTTTATCGTCAAGTGTATATATATCTTATAGGATATATTTAAATAATTATTGCAATAATTGTTTATTGCCTATAAAGGTGTATATTATGACATTACTTAAAGAGAACGTTAGTGGATCGGTGGATATGCTTGATCTAGTAACCGCAGGTGCAGTTAAATATTTTGGTGAAAAAACACTTCAACCAATAATCGGAAATGGAACGGTTATGTCAGGTGGGATCAAACTAGGTACAGCAATAGCCATAAGATCATTAATGCCAAATGGCAGGATCAAAGACGCTTTTAGTCTAGGTTTAGCCATTGATGGTATGGAGGATATTCTATTCAACCTTTTAGGTGGAATAGGTAATAACAATTTAGGAGATGGATTTTAATGGGAACAGCACAACAGGTGGGGAAATTCAGATTAGTCCACTTGGATTATAACGATAATACACTTGCAACTTTAACCGAGAAAAATGCTTACGAATTTGCTGTTGGAACAACAGCACCAACTGATAGACAAACACAACCAAGTATTGATATAAGGCAATCACCAGTTCTTAAAGAAGATGATAAACTAGCTGTATTTGTTAAAATGGATACAGCTGTTACAGAAGCAGCAACAACAAATGCTACTTTTACATGGAGTATTCCAATAACATTTAAGAATTTGAGAACAGGAAACAAGTTTAAGCAAACACTTTCTTATTCAGATTTCACAACAACAGGTTGCGAAGTTCCAACAAACGCAAAGGTTTGGGCTGCTGGAAAATGGTATAAACTAGGTTACTATCAGATACCTGCGCAATCAGCTATTAAGTTAGGTCATGATGTCCAAGATGTCAGGGTAGATAGTAAGATAATTATACACAATGTATTCACAACTTAATTTTAAGGAAATTTATTTTATTTTTTCCTTATTAATAATTGGAGTTGATTTAATTGTATAAAAAATCATTAATATTAAATACACCACCCGAAACTAGAAGTTTTTTAAGTGGATATAAGGGTTTAATTGAGATACCAGAATTAACAGCTGGTGCTATGGTGCAATATGACCAGATAAACAGCAATGTAATTAAAACAGGTATAAAAAGATACGGTTGGTTCAATTCATTTAATTGTTTAAATCAATCTAACCAAGATTTAACAGTTGTATTAGATTATGAAAGTTCAAAAACTTTTATTATACCAGCTGGTAATTCTATGACAGTTACTGATGTTATGTTTGAGAAACTCCAATTAGAAAATAACGATAATTCCACAATATCAAGTGGACTAGCAAAAATATATTGCATATATGAAAGACCACAAGTTAGAGAGTTGATTTAATGATAGAAATAAACGATAAATGGAAATCAAGAAAGTTTTGGGCTTTGATAGTGGGGTTAATAGTCTATACTATAAACGTATTTATACCAAGTATAGATCCCGCCCAAGTTGAAGGCATAGTATGGTTAATAATAATCTATATTCTAGGTCAATCTGGTATTGATATTATAGACACAGTTAGGATAAAAAAAAGGTGATTTAAAATGCCATTACCACTAATTCCGATATTAGCCGGGGCTGTTGGTGGAACAGTTTTGGGTGGTTCTGTATTGGGTAAAAAAGAATATACCGTTAACAATCAAGCACCTTTCAACACTTATGCACCCGTTATGACTTATGCACCACAAACAAGTATAGCCTATACAAGTGGTGCAAGAATTTTAAATAGTCCTTATGCTAGATCTAGTGAAAGTGTTGGTCTAACAACTAGTAACACGCCAGATATAAACTCAATGCCAAATACCAATTTATCAGGTCTTAATCCTTCTCGATTTATTCCAATTATTCTAGTAATCGGTGGGGTTGCTGTTGCTGTAAATCTAACTAAAAAAAGGTGAGCAATACGGTTAAAAGAAAATCTGTTAAAACTGATACAGCTATAAAAGTCATAGCTATTGGAGTTTTAGGGTATATAGGATTAAAAACTATACCATCACTAGCTAGTGGTTTAGGTGGTGCAACTGGTGGTAGTGGTGGATATATGGGTTCAGGAACAGATTTATCATCAATACCAGCTGGGTTTTTTACAGAAACACCACCAGTTTTTAATATAACAAATACACCACCGAGTAATTTTTTCACAACTCCTAATATAATAGACGAAAGTGGAAATATTGTATCTACCGAAACAACTGGTGAAACAGTAACACAAACTAAAAAAGAATTTACAACCTCTAAAGTTCCAGAAAAAAAAGTTGGTAATACAAGTTCAAGTTTAATATCTAACTTATTTAATCCCGATTATTGGCTTGGTTCAGTTGGAAAAGACTTACCCCAAGATGAATATAATTTAAGAAGTCAAAATAATTCAAGATACGCATTATTCAGAACTCCAGCAGAATTTATAAATGCTGGTGTAAATCCAATAGGATTTATAATTAATAGATTTAAGTCAACTTCTGGATCTGGTGGTGGTGGGGGTTGCCGTTCTGGTAATTGTCCAAGAACTAATGATACACCTTTTACAATAGATTTAACAACTAAAAAAACAGCTATTATAAATTCTGGTAATACCGAAGTTACAGCACAATCTTTTTTAACAAGTTTAAGAAATGAGGGAATAGCACCAAGAACAATAACTTATACCCCAAATATTATGACACCTATGGAATATGCTGATTATTTCAATAAGAAACTAGCAGTTATTGAACAAAACGCACAAAATGAATTAGCTACTAGTCTAGCTAGTCGAAATTGCGGTCCAGCTATAGTAACTAATGCTTGTAGTGGTAAAACAAGAACAGTTAATTTTAGTGACATAGTTTCTAATACTGCGAATCAATCAACTAGATATTATGAAAATACAATAGCAAACACAAAGAAAGAATTAATAAGAGTTGAAATGAGGTAATTAAATGATAGACGAACAATATATAATTCAATCAGTTATTCAAACAGGAATAATTGTATTTATCCTATTAGATATGAGAACTAGACTTAATACTATCGAAAAAAATTGTAAGGATAGATTACAATTCTGTTTAAGTTATAATAAAGATGGGGTGAAATAAAAATGCCTATTCAATCAACACCAGTTACAACTCAATCAACTATAAATTTATC
>ERZ795051.4132-NODE-4132-length-13938-cov-4.204999_pt1 | contig 13938 bp, 6 predicted proteins | sample MGYA00375135_ERZ795051 | MGnify/ENA primary metagenome ERZ795051 (study PRJEB30180, sample SAMN05720222) | activated sludge metagenome | isolation source: Anaerobic digester | place: Japan | collected 2015-05-26 ... | reverse complement strand
AAAATTTTTGAAGAAGTTTTTTATAATATTATCAAGAAAAAATATGATGCTAATTTATCAATTTTGACAAAAATTGAGAGTAGTAATATTATTGAAGAAAAAAATGTAAAAAACTTTACTATTTCGAATATTCTAACTATAAATCCTCAAATACTTTTCTTAAATAATTCTATAAATTCCTTTTATATTATTAAAACCTTTGAATCATTGATTGAAAATATAAAAAAAGATAAAGACTTAATTTATAATATTGGTCAAGCGCAATATTTAAGTGTAATTGAAAAAGATAAACCCCTTTTATTTAATGAAATAAAAAAAATCTATAATACTAATAACATAAGTACATTTGGTGGTTTCTGGGCCGATGTTGATTTGTTTAAAATAAGTGGTGAATTATTGTTTAGAAATTATTTATATGGTAGTAGATATTTTAAAGAAAAATTTGGTAAAGATTTAAATTTAAGTTATTCTTTAAATACATCTTCTTATACAAATAACTTCCCTTATCTTATGAATTTATGTGGAATAAACAAATTTATTTTGTTTAAGCCAATTGAACAGTTCTCATTTTTAAAATGGGAATCAATAAACAATTCAAGTTTGATTATCCATAGACCATTTGGCAATTATAATTCACAAAGTTATTCGACTGAATCTTTTTTCTTTCCTGATAAATATTTTTACCATTATGCACAATATTCAAAAGAAAAATATAATCTTAATAATATTCTGCGATTTTGCACTGGAGATGAAAAAGGATTAGGACCATCTACAAAGGAGATTTATAATATAAAATTTCTTGATACTTTAAAAAGTTATCCAAGTAATATAGTTGCTGATTTGAATGATTATTTTGATGATAATAATATATCTTCAATAAAAATTGATACTATTAACGAAAATATTTTGAATAACAATTCTAATGAAAAGATTAATAGTTTTATCTTTCCTGATGAAAATAGTTTTGAATCTTTATTATCTTCTTTAGAAATTTTTTCAATTTTTAATAATATTGAAGATTCACATGTAAAAACAATAAACTATAGAGATTTTTGGTGTAATTATTTAACCTTAAAATATTCTTTAAATAATGAAAAAATATATTTTTTAAAAGAGAGAAATGTCTTATTAAATAATTATTATTCTTTGTTTAATAATGTAAAAGATTCACTTTTAATTACTCTAAAAAATATAGCAAGAAAAATTAATACATTAAATAAAGATAAAGAATTAATACCTATTGTAATATTTAATAGTTTAAACTGGAATAGAAAGTATTTTTGCCAATTCAAAATTAAAAAAAATAAAAATAATATAAAATTATTTAATGATAGATTAATTGAAATACCTGTTGCTGTTTTTGAAGATGGTAATGATAGTTTAAATTGTATTTTTGTTGCTGAGAATATACCATCTTTAGGTTATAGTGTATTTTGGTATAAGTATTTTGAAGATAAACAAAAAATCTCTAAAAATGAAAGAAATGGTAACTTTATATTAGAAAATAAATATTATAAAATCGCTATTGATAAAATTTCTGGTTCAATTTATTCTATTTATGACAAAAATATTAAAAAGGAAATACTTATTGAAAGTTCATTGGGCGGTAGAATTTTTTTAGTAAATGAAGATCTTTATGAAAGTAATCTAGATTTTGAGAATATAGATTATTGTATTAATCCTAAAAATATTGATATAATAGAAAATAATGTAATTAGAAAAATTGTTCAATTAACATATGAAATTAATAACTCAATTATACAACAACAAATTACTTTATATGAGAATTTACCTTCTGTTTTTTTAAATTATCGAATATTTACAAAAGAAAAGTATAACTATTTTGGTATAAAGTTCGATTTAGAGATAAATGATTCAAGTAGTATTTCCGGGTTACCTTTTTATTATAAGACTTCAAAAAATAATAGTATGTTTGATAATGGTAAAAATTTTGTATTACTTAATAATACGAAAAATGGATTATTATTTTTAAGTGGTAATGATTTCTTGTACTCTATAAACGGAAATTCTTTATACATTTTGTATAATCCACTCGTTTTTAATGATAATAATGAGTTTTCACTGGTATTTTCATCAATAAAAAGAAATGATTTAACAACTTCCATTAAATCTTGCTTTGAATTATTTTCCCCTCCTATAACTCTAATAACAGATCAACATACCGGTAAATATGGTATAAAAAAATCATTTATTCAGACAAGTAATAATATTATAATTTCTGCATTAAAACAATCTGAAGATTCAACTGGTATGGTGATGAGATTTTTTGACATAACAGGAAAGAAATCTGATGTAATAATTAATAATTTTGTAAATTCCAAATATTACTATTTAATAAACTCAATAGAAAACAAGATATCATCAAAAAAACAATTAACAAATAAATTACTTCTTAAGTTGAAACAAAATGAAATAAAAAGTGTATTATTTGAATATAATTTAAAATAATAGTGGTTTTTAAACTTTTTATTTATTAAAATATACAATAATATTTAAGGATCATATGAAAAAATATTTTGTTTTGGTTTTGTTTATCCCAATTTTATTTCTGAAATGTTCTAAGGAGAATTATCAAATGGAATTTGCTGGTTTTGTTGAAAAAAAACTACCAATTTTGAAAGAACTCATTGAAAAGGAAGCATTAGCCTTTTGGAATGCTAATGCAACAGGAGAAAAAAAATATTTTGATGAACTTGAAAAAATCGAATTAGAAATTAAAAAAATATATTCCAATAAAGAAGATTTTGAATTTTTGAAGAAAGTAAAATCATCTGGTAAAATAACTGATCCATTACAAAAAAGAGAATTAACGATTTTATATAATAATTATGCATTTAATCAAATCGATTCTTCGTTAATGAAGAAGATAGTATCTTTAAGTACTGAAATTATTAAGAAATTTAATAATTATAGACCTAAAATTGATGGAATTGAAAAAACTGATAATCAGATATTAGATATTTTAAAAGAAGAAAAAGATAGTAATTTAAGAAAAAAGGCATGGGAAGCCTCAAAACAAGTTGGTAAAGTTATTGAAAAGGATCTTTTAACACTTGTAAAATTGAGAAATGAAGCTGCAAGAAATCTTGGATATAAAAACTTTTATGAAATGTCAATGGAACTTTCTGAACAAAATGTTGATGAAGTAGTAAATATTTTTAATAAAATAAAAGAATATACTGATGAATCTTTTAGTATAATTAAAAAAGAAATTGATTCAAAACTTGCTAAAAGATTTTCTATATCTATAGATAATTTGCGACCATGGCATTATGCTGATCCTTTCTTTCAAAATGTTCCACCAGTTACAGAAATTGATTTTGATAAATATTATAAAGGTAAAGATGTTGTAAAATTGACAAAAGAATTTTATGAAAGCATTGGTCTCGATGTAGAAGATATTTTAAAGAATAGCGATTTATATGAAAGAAGTGGTAAATATCCACATGCTTTTTGCATTGATATGAATAGGAATGGAGATATTAGAACAATGCAAAATATTAGAGATAATGTGCAATGGATGGAAACAATGTTGCATGAATTAGGGCACGGAGTTTATTCAAAATATATTGATAGATCTTTACCATATTTTTTAAGAACTGAATCACATTTATTAACAACTGAAGCAATTGCCCAATTGATGGAAAGAGAAGCAAAAAATCCAGAATGGTTAAAAACAAAATTAAATATTTCTGATAAAGAGAAAAATGAAATAATAAAAATCATTCGTGAGGAATCAAGAAAAAAAGCTCTAATTTTTTGTAGATGGTCTCTGGTAATGTTATATTTTGAAAAAAGCCTTTACGAGAATCCAGATCAAAATTTAAATAAATTATGGTGGGATCTTGTAGAAAAATTTCAATATATTAAGAGACCAGAAAATAGAGATGAACCTGATTATGCTGCAAAAATTCATTTATCACAAAATCCAGTCTATTATCATAATTATTTACTTGGCGAGATAATGGGTGCTCAATTATTAAATTATATAATGAAAAATATTATTAAGTCAAATGATTATTTTTCTATAACTTTTTATCAGAAGTTAGAGGTTGGTAATTATTTGAAAAATGAAATTTTAAACCCGGTTCAAGTTTATATTGGAATGATTTAATTAAAAAGTCTACCGGAGAATATTTAAACCCTAAATATTATATTGAACAATACGTGAATAATTAAAATGGATTTGCTGATTTAAAAGATTATTAAAATTTTTAAATTGGAGGAGTTATGTTAAAAAGTCGAAGAGATTTTTTTGAAAAAAGTATAATCGGATTTACTTCTTTTAGTATTGCTCCCGTTTTTGATCATGTAAAAAGATTATCCAGAATTCCATTTTTAGATGATAAAAAGATGATTTATAGAACCCTAGGTAAAACTGGGGTTAAGTTACCTATTGTAAGTATGGGTGTTATGAATGCAAGCTTACCAGATCTTATACCTGCTTCGTATGAATTAGGAGTTCGTCATTTTGATACAGCAATGAGTTATCAATCTGGTAAAAATGAAGAAATGATTGGTCAGCAAATCAAAGAAATGGGTGTAAGAGAAAAAGTTACAATTGCCACTAAAATTGGATTACCAAAGGGAATTGATAATTATACAAATGAAGAATTAAAAAAATATTTTATCACTAGTTTTGATGGATGTTTAAAAAGACTTCAATCTGATTATGTAGATATTTTATATATTCATAATATATCAGATACTAAATCTATGAATATTGAACCTATAAAAGAAGCTTTACTTGAATTAAAAGATAAGAAAAAAGTTAAATTTATTGGAGTATCAACACATAAAAATATGTCTGAAGTATTAAATGAGGCTACAGTTTCAAAATTTTATGATGTTGTACTAACTTCTATAAATTTCACAATGTCTAATGATAAAGATTTACTTTCAGCTATTAAGAAAGCTTCTGATAGTGGGATAGGTATAATTGCCATGAAAACACAAGGTGGTGGTAGATGGTACAAAGATAGATCTCCAGATAATTTTAAAGGGAAAATGAATGCTACAGCTGTTTTAAAATGGGCTTTAAGAGTAGAAGGAGTCGTTACAGCAATTCCAGGTTATACCAATTTTGACCATATGACAGAAGATTTTTCCGTTGCTTATAATCTTGAATACACTGAAGAAGAAATCGAGTTCCTCAAAGATAAAAATGTTTTATATGGTGCAGCTTTTTGTAGACAATGTGAAAAATGTTTGTCATATTGTCCTAATAAGGTTGATATTCCATCATTAATGAGAACAAGCATGTATTTGATGCAATACTCGAATATATATGAAGCAAAAAACACTTTAAATATGATAGATAATGGTAGAGGAATTAGTAATTGTATTGGTTGTGATTCATGTAAAGCAATATGTAACAATAGAGTTAATATTGGAGAGCGTATAAAAGATTTAAAAGTATTGTTTGCATAATCTTTGGAACTATATTAATAATTAAAAGTGAAATTAATAATTATTGAAGGAGATGAGTTATGAAAAATAATATTTTTGTATTATCTATTATTTTAATAATTATTAATTTCACTAATAATTTGTTTTCTCAAACAAACCTCTTGAAAATTGCTGATGATGAATTTAATAAAAAAAATTATACAAAAGCTAAAAAAAATTATTTAGAAGCCATTGAGAAAGAAAAAGATTCATCAAAAATAAATGAAATAAAATACAAAATCGGTTTATGTATTTGTTTTTTAAAGGAAGATGAAGTTTTTTTAGATTTTATAAACGAATTTAGGAACAGTAACAAAAATAATATCTGGGAGGCTCGTTCATATTATTTAGAGGGTCTTATACAATCTCTTCAATATACATACTCACAATCATCAGGTGCTGAAGCTTTTGACGAAGCAAGGTATTTATTAAATACTTATTATAAGAATAATCAATTAAATAAAGAAGAAATAATTAAACTTGATGCTATTTTGGTTGATAAACTAGAACCACTAATTAATAGATACTATTCATATTACGATGAAACTAAAGATGAAAATTATGAAAATACTAAATTGAAAGAAAAAGAATCTCTAGATAGTATCGGAAATGAATATAATAAAGAATGGGAGACAAGAAAGAAAATAGTTTTTCTTTATAAAGAGCTTATGTCTTTTTTCTCGAAAGATCTTAAAAAATATTATGAAGTAGTATTTAATTATGCCAATTTTTTAAGAAGAAATGCTCAAACAGAAGTTTACAAAAAAGAATATATAAAATATTTTTCGGAGATAATCGATAAATCAAAAGATAATGATTTGGTTTCAAAAAGTATATATATCTTAGGGTTAGCATATCAAGAGGAGGGCAATTACGTTATTGCACTTGATTATTATAATCAATTATTAAAAAATTATAAAAATTCTAAATGGGTAAATGATGCAAAAGCTAATATTCAAGAGATTAAAAAACCTTATTTAAATGTTAAAGTTAAGACACAATTCTATTTGTCAGATACTGTAAAATTTAAAATAGAAGCTAAAAATGTTCAGAATATTCATTTTAAATTAATTGAAATAAATTTGTATGAAGTAATTAATAATTATTTTATAGAGAATGATAATGGTTCATTGAGTCTGCATTATATTTTAAATAATTTATCTACTGTTTTAAAATATAAGATTAGAGATGTTTTTGAGTGGGATTACGAGACAAAAGATAAAAAGGATTTCAATAAATTTTCTGAAGAGATCATAATTCCTGATAGAATAATTGATGGTAGAAAAGGTCAATATTTATTGATTGCCTCTAGTAACAAAATATTATCTCATTCAATAATTATAATTACTGATCTAATGCTTTTGACAAAAACAGAGAATGGTCTTTCTCATTCTTGGTTAGTTCGTGCTTCAAATGGAGAAATAGTAAAAGATGCAAAGATTACAAGTATTTTTACTAGCTATGATAAGAAAATAAAAATATTTAATTCATACTCTAATAATTATGGGAAAACAGAAATAGAAATTCCCCCAAATTATAATAATCAAATAGTAATAGCAACTTTAGAAAAAGATTTTACTGCTACTAATAATTTTTATTTAAGTTATTATTATCGAAATTATGAAAAAATAAAAAAATATACTATTACTGATAGACCAGTATATAGACCAAATCAAACTGTATATTTTAAACATATAATTAAAATGTATGAAGATGGTATCTATTTACCTTTAAAAAATAAGTTAGTTAAGCTAATAATTAGAGATTCGAGGTATCAAGAAGTATATAAAAAAGAGCTAATTACTAATGATTATGGTTCTATTGCAGATAAATATGTTCTTCCTGAAGACGCCCCATTAGGGCTTTATAATTTTTCTTTATTAATACCTGAGTTAGAAAATTATGAAAACTATACTCAAAGTTTTAGAGTTGAAGAATATAAAAGACCAGAGTATAAGGTTAATATTGAATCTGTATCAGAAAAATTAAAATTAGGACAAAATGTTAAAATAAAAATTTCAGCAAAATATTACTTTGGAGCACCTGTAGAAAATGGAGATGTCGAATATACCGTTAAAAGATCAAGATATCGTCATTTGTTCTATCCATCATCTCCATTTGACTGGTTATATCCAAAAGAAAAATCTTATAGATATAGATATTGGTGGTATTATGATAGAAAGCAAGAGTTAGTTGAAACTGGTGTAAAAAAATTAAATAATGAAGGTTTTATTATTCTAAGTTATGAAACAGAAAGTTTATTAAAAGATGAATGGAATTATGATTATGAGTATTATATTGAAGCAAAAGTAGTAGATGCTAGTAGAAGGGTTATTGATGCAAATAAAAGTATTATTATTCCAAGAAAAGAATTTTCTGTTTTTATAAAGAATGATAGAGGATTTCTAACGACAAATGAAAATGCAAAATTTATTTTTTATTCATTAACAAATAATAATGAATTTAAAGATACGAAAGGTACTTTAAAAGTTTATCGTATAGATGTAAATAAAGATAAAAAATTATGTGATACTGTATTGATTAAAACGGATTCAATTAATATTACGAAAAGTAAAAATGTATATCAGACAAAATTTAGAGAATCTGGTAAATATAAAATTGAATTCATAACTTTCGATGTAGATAATGAGAAAATTGTATCATCTATTGATTTTTATGTTATAGATCGTAATTTTACAAATAAGCCATTATATTTTGATAAACTAGAGCTGATTTCAGATAAGGATACATATTTTGAAGGTGATACAATGAATTTGTTAATAAACTCAGAAATTGATTCACCGAATATATGGCTATCTATTGAAGCAGATAATAAAATAATTGATAATAGAATAATTAAATTAAATGGGAAAAGTGAAATAATTAAATATATAGTTACCAAAAAAGATGTCCCTAATTTATTTATTAAAGCTTACTTGGTTAATAATAATATAGTTTTTCAAGAGGATTTGCAAGTTTTTGTTCCACCAAATAGACAAATTATTACTGTTGATATATCTACTAGTAAAGAAAAATATCAAACTAATGAAAAGGTTGTACTAAAGATTAAGACAAAGGATTATAAAGGGGATCCTATAAAATCTGAAGTATGTTTGTCAGTATATGATTTATCTCTATTATATATTCAAGATTTATTGGTGCATGACATAAAAAAATATTTCTATGGATTGTTAAGGACTAATTATATATATACAATAATTTCTAATACTTTATCAATTTCTGAATATTATAAAGATAATAATATTTATACTCAATATAAAATTGTAGGATATCCAGATGGTTATTTCAGAATATCAAAATTTTTAAGATACTTGAATGAGTTAGATTATTTGGACTATGAACCTCCAGCGGCATACTTAAGACAAAAAAGTTTTGACAAAGTAGTAGCTGTTCCAGAGGAATCCAGACAGGGCGAAGGTCAAATGTTATTTAGCAGAAAAGCTGAAGATGATAATATAACTAAAAAAAATGGGGATAAATCTATTCAGATAAGAGAAAATTTCTTTGAATCTTTGTACTGGAATCCATTTATTGAGACGAATGAAAAAGGTGAAGCTGAAATATCGTTTAATACAAACGATGCTTTAACTGAATGGAGAGTAGATGCAAAAGCAATATCTGCAAGATCTGAAGTTGGAGAATCTAACACAAGTTTTATTACTACTAAAAATTTTATAGTAAGACTTCAAACACCTAGATTTTTACAGGAAAAAGATGAAGTAACGATATCAGCCATTCTTAATAATTATACTAATAAAAAAATTCTCACGAATGTACATATTGAATTTGATGAAAAATGTTTAACTTTATTATCTGGTAAAAAAGAAAATATTAAGTTATTATTAGATAAAGAAGGAAGAATAGATTGGCGTTTTAAGGTGAATATTAAAGGAAAAACAGAAATAATTGTTAAAGCAGAATCAGGTTCTTTGCAGGATGCTATGAAAGTAACATTGCCTATTTTGGAATATGGAAGTAAAAAAGTAATAGTAATAAACGATGAATTAAGTAATAAGAATGAAAATTCTCATGATATAATATTACCAGATGATATTAGAAAAAATTCTCAAAGTCTAGAAATAATTTTAAATCCTTCATTAGTGACAGTGGTACTTTCTGCTTTACCATATCTAGTCGAGTATCCTTATGGTTGTTTTGAGCAAACCTTAAATAGATTTATTCCGCTCACTGTAGTTGATAAAACAATGAAGGATTTAAAAATTGACTTATCTGAAATTGAGGAATTCAATCAAAAAATTAATAAAAATTATTTAAGTACACTAACGAAAGTATTTGATAGAAAGGAAATTTCTAAAATAATAAATCAATCTTTGCCAAAAATATATGAATTCCAAAATAGTGATGGAGGTTTTTCCTGGTGGAAAGGCGAAGAATCAGATATTTACATGACCGCTTTAGGTGTCTCAGCCTTAACTACTGCAATTAAAATGGGTTTAGATATTAGAAATGATGTTTTAGATTTGGCAGTAGATTATCTTAGAAGAGAAGTTGAAAGAAAAGAAATGGTTGATAATAATCAGAAAGCATTTATTCTATATGCAATTTCTTGTTGGGAACCTGGGAAAGTAAATAAATACATAATTGAAGAGTTGTTTAAATTACGTGATCATTTATCATACTATTCAATTTCTTTATTAGGATTAACTTATAAAAACATTATTCTTTTTGAAAAAAAACAATTTGATAAAAATCGAATTTTTAATATTGATAAAAATAATCCAATAATTAATTATAATTTAAATACAAAAGAATTTAACTCTTTGAAAATTATACTTGAAAATTTACTCGATAGAGTTAAAATTGATACAATTAATAATACTGCTTTTTGGAAAACTGAATCAAATTATTTTTGGTGGAGATGGTATAATGATAGAATTGAAACGTCTGCTTCTATTTTAAGATTAATTAATTCTATTGATCCAAATAATTCAATTCTACCTAAGGTTGTCCGATGGTTAGTAAATAATAGGAAAGGTAATACTTGGAATTCAACAAAAGATTCTGGATTTTTGATTGAAATTTTAATGGATTATTTAAAAACACAGGGAGAGCTTGATATTGATTGTAAATATGAAGTATATTTAGATAATAAATTGATTAAAGAAGTAAATGTTAATAAAGAAAATATTTTTACTTTCAATAACAGAATTACCGTTGATGATATTTCTACCGGAAAACATAATCTAAAGATAATTAAAAATGGTAAAGGAAATTTATTTTATTCTATTAGATTTGATTATTTTTCAAAAGAAGACGAAATATCTTCAACTGGTAATGAAATCTTTGTTCAAAGAGAATATTTTAAATTAAAGAAAAAAAATAAAAATAATAATGATATTGAATATGAAGAGATACCAATAAAGAATTTGGATACTTTAATGAGTGGCGATGAAATTAGAGTAAAACTATATATTGAATCTAAAAATGATTATGAGTATCTTGTATTCGAAGATAGAAAACCATCAGGTGCTGAATTTAAATTAATTAAGAGTTGGGGTGGTTATATGGAATTTAGGGATGAAAAAGCTGTATTTTTTAAGAATTATTTACCTCAAGGTAAAACAATAATTTCTTATGATATTAGGGCAGAAATTCCTGGTGTTTTTAATGTTATGCCTTCTTTAGGTTATGCAATGTATGTCCCTGAAATATTTGGTAGTTCTTCAAGTATAAAAATTAAAATAATTGATAAAAACTAAAATTAGGTATAAAAATGATATTTGGTATTATAGGTAATACTGAAAAATCTGAATTACCGGAAACATTAAACAATTTCATTAGTCATCTTTTAAAAAATGGTTTTACTTTTATTCTTGATGAGGATTTGAAAGACTTCATAGATCGTAAACTTTTAAATGGTAATTTAAAATTTTTGCCAATAAATGATTTAATTGATGAATCAGATATAATATTATCTTTTGGAGGAGATGGTACAATTCTTTCAGTTGCAAGATTTATTGGAAATAAAGAGGTACCTATAGTTGGTGTTAATCTTGGAAAACTTGGATTTTTAGCTGAAATTGGAAGAGATCAGATATATAATTTTATAAATGATCTTTTAAATGGTAATTATATTATAGAAGAGAGAATGGTTTTAGAAGCTGAAATTGATGAATTAGAAGGTATTAAATTATCAGCTTTAAATGACATAGTTGTTGAGAAAAGTCAAACTTCAAGATTAATCAATATTAAATCTTATTTAAACGATGAATATCTTATTACAACAATGTCTGATGGATTAATTATAGCTACACCAACAGGTTCTACAGCTTATTCTTTAGCTTCAAATGGGCCAATTGTTGTTCCATCTGGTAAAGTAATAATTATTAATCCAATTTGTCCTCATACTCTTACAGTAAGACCAATTATTGTCCCAGATGATTATATTTTTAGAGCAAGAGTTGAATCTCATAATGGAGAAGCTATGATTACTGCGGATGGACAAGTTGAAATTAAATTGAAAACTCCATTTGAAATAAATGTAAAAAAAGCTGACTATCCAATAAAATTAGTAAAAAGAAAAGATATATCTTATTATGAAATATTAAGATCAAAACTTATGTGGGGAAAAGACTTAAGAACAATATGAGATGTTTTATGAAAAAAATATTAATATTCATAGTTTTTTTTATCATTTTTGGATGTTCTTCTAAAAAAGAAATTACTCAAGAAGAAAAAATATTGATTGGAAAAATTGAACGATCAACTTTGAGCAATCCAGATTTTCCTTGGTATCAAAGAAATTATCAGAATTATAATGTCCCGGATTCAATTATAAATAAATTGAAAGTTGATTTTTCCCAAATTTATTGTAAAATATTTTTAGGGACTTGGTGTAGTGATAGTAAAAGAGAAGTTCCTCGTATATTAAAAATATTCGATTTAATTTCATTTAAAAATTATGAAATTATCGGATTAGGAAGAGATAAAAAGTCTTCAGGTGGCGAAGAAAGAGAATTAAATATTCAAAAAGTGCCAACAATAATTTTTTATAAAAATGAAAAGGAAATTGGTAGAATTATTGAAACTCCTACAAAAACATTAGAAGAAGATATTTTGGATATATTGTCAAAATAATTCTTAAAAAATACATATATTAAATTTTAATGTGTGTATTTTTTTAAAGAAAGAATTTACTTGTTGAAAAATTAATTATTCAAAGCTCCTTCTTTTATCCAGGTTTTAATTCCATTATATTGATTTCTAGATAATGTATCTCTTGATAAAGGCATTCTTGGCTGTAATCTTCCATCTAATCTTTGTATTAGAATGCTGTTATCTGGATAACGAGGAACAATAATTCCTGGATATCTAGTTGCATCAATATAAGAAATTAGAACTAATCTATTAGTTGTTGTTTCTGAACCATGACAAGAAGAATAGTTGCATTTATAGTTAAATAAAGGTTGAACGTGCTTTGAATAACTGACATTTGAAGCTGGAAATTCTATATTATTCCCTGAATCATTAATACTATTATTACAACACATTAAAGAAAATAATAATAAAAAGTATATAATAACATTTTTTAAAAGATATTTCATTTATTAACCTTAATCATTCTATTTTCAATTCTAGAGTTTATAACTTTTTGTTTTTTTACGTATTCTATAAACAATTCTTTGCCTTCCTTTTGTGTATCAGTAATTATTGAAGGATTGATGTTAAAACCAAAATACTTTTTTCCTTGAGAAGCAACGTAATTATTAGTAGCAACTATATAATATTTTTTTGGATTTAATTTTTTACCATTTACTCTAACTTCAATCAGCCTATTATTTAATGGTTTGCTATCATCATATTTGTATTTTAATCCAGATACTTGTAGCTTTTCAGCAAAACCATTTAATTGATGTTCAATTAATTTTATAATAGAATCGCCTCTAATTTTAAAGTAAACAATAGTATTATCAAAAGGAGCTATTTCCCATATATCTCTGATTGTAATGTTGCCAGCAGATAAATTCTTCCTTATACCACCAGAATTCTGAAAAGCAATATCAGCTTTTGTAAATTTTCTGATTACATCTGACATCCAATTGCCAATATTACTTTCTTTATCGTGACTTCTTATCCAATCATTTTTTAAAACACCAATTACTTCATTTAATCCTTTTAGAGATTCCGACTCAATTTCATTTATTTTATTAGAAACAATTGAGTCAGGAGTGATACCTTCATTAATTGTTGGAACTAACTTACCTTCGTATGAGTAAACCGAATCACCATCTATGTCAATTTTTAAATCAAGAACACCCAAATATTTGCCTTTTTCACCAGCCTGGCAAATAATTGTTTTGTTTTCTTTTTTAGGATTCTTAATTCTAGTATGACTATGGCCACCAATAATTACAGAAAGTTCAGGAATAGAATCAGCAATTATTATATCATCTTCATATCCACAATGTGAAAGTAAAATAAAAATAT
>ERZ795051.4129-NODE-4129-length-13949-cov-54.922916_pt1 | contig 13949 bp, 7 predicted proteins | sample MGYA00375135_ERZ795051 | MGnify/ENA primary metagenome ERZ795051 (study PRJEB30180, sample SAMN05720222) | activated sludge metagenome | isolation source: Anaerobic digester | place: Japan | collected 2015-05-26 ... | reverse complement strand
AACTGGTATTGGTATATCGGGACTCTACCCTCGGTTACGATGAGAGACTATCAAAAGTCGATGTCAAAATTCAGACCGGCGACTATAACCTTGATGATTATTGCGCAACTACTGATGATTCAGGGGTAGTGGTTTTTAAAAATTTGCCCTGGGCGATTTTTGATCCACAGGTGAAAGCCAAAGTCGAGTTGCCGTTCATTGATAGTTATGGGAATAGAAGACTGGATTCGCTCATAAGCTATACTCTGGTTGACACGATTGTGGCGATTACTCCCTCCGAAACCGGGGTAGGCACCGATACAATTTATACCATTACTGCTAACCTCCAGCCCGGCTTGAAAATCAATGAGATTTATTACACTGGTCCCGAAAACCGGAATAATTGGTTTTACGATCAATTTATCGAGCTGTATAATTCCTCGGATGAGGTTCAATATCTGGACGGAATGATCGTCTGCCGGATTTATCATATGTTGACGTCTGTAACCTATGCTTTCCGCTTTCCTGGCACACCGCTGACCGGCCGAGAATATCCGGTTCAACCAGGTGAATTTGTCGTCCTTGCCCAGGATGCAGTTAATTGCCTGGAGTTTCACAGCACCAGCATTGATCTTTCTGGAGCCGATTGGGAATTTGTCAATAATATGGATTTCGGCGACACCAATAATCCTAATGTTCCAAATCTGGCTAATATCGTACCGGGCAAAGCCGCAGATTTTATGATCAATCTATCAACAAATGTCATTGCACTCGCCGATGGTAGCGACTCGGTTATGACCGACGGACTCGATATCGGTACCGTAGTGGATTGCGTGGAATACAACAGTACCAGCCCTACCGAACGGACAACCAAAGACATTGATAAAATTTTAGACGCCGGTTGGGCTGGCGTTGGCAATCAGAGGTATAGCGGGCAGTCGGTTGAGCGGATTCTGCCTGGCTTTGATACCAATAATTCCTTTAACGACTTCGTAATTATTAAACCGCCTACTCCAGGATATCATCACCCATCACCATGAGAACGAATAGTGATTTTATAAAAAAATGCCTATTTGTAGGAGTAGTGATTGGACTGGTATTCATTACTACATTATTCGCTATTGACAATCCGCTTGGGCGTGAGATTCAGCCGCGTAATTTAATGAACCAGTATAATCTCACTATTTATGACCTATCCGGCAATCCCGCCTTCTACGGCATTTCTTACCCGGATAATCTCGATTTCTATCAGATGCATGCTACCAATGATAATAACGTCTTTAGGCGGCTATATGACCCGCGGCGTCAGGAAGATTATGCCCTTAGTTTTCATTCCGTCAAACATCTCAGTGAGCGCATCACCCTGGTGACCGGAATCAAGTATAATCGGACTATTCAGCGTGATCTCTACCACTCTTTGGAAAAAAATATTTATGATGAATATATTGCTTTTCTGGATACGACCACTGGCACGACAACTTATAATAGCCCGCAAATTAATTTTCTTTATGACTATGCCTTAACCAAACGCCTGCATCTCGGGCTTGAGATTAATTACGGGGTTGAACAAAGTTTGAAGGATGTCTATACCCAATGCGAGATTATCGCCCGGAATACTGAATTGCGCGGCGGTTTGAGTTATATTTCAAAGAATCAGAAAATAATCTGGGGGCTTTTGGGGACCTATTATAACGCTCAGCGCAAATATGAAGCCGTGAAGTACTATCAAGATGCCTTCGTACGCACTCTGTTTGGTTATCATATTTATAAGGATGAAACTCCGAAATCCACTAATAGAAAAAATGATGAACGTGAGGGCGGCGGGCTGGCTTTGCAATTCTGCCACCGTGATTTTATGCTTCCTGGCCTGGCTTTGATAATTACCGGAGAATATAACGGACGTTCGGATAATGTCACCGCTGGAAGTCCTCAGAAACCCACGCCCCGTGGTCATTGGGTACGTGAAATCCGGCGCGGAATCCTTGATCTGAATTATTCCCCTATAGAATCGAATAATTCCCTGGAATTTATCTATGAATTTCGTTCTATGGACGACTGGGTGAAATCTGGCAATTATGAGGTCATTATTCTGGATAATGCCGAATTGCTCAATGTCTTTTCTTTGCGCTGGCAGACTCGGCTTTTTAAGCATCTGAAAATGAATATCGGCGCCTCTTACGCCAGTCAAGCTTGTGACTATCAAGAATATACTATTCCATTCCAATATCACGAGACCGACTATCATTCATCTGCCTTCCTCGATTTAAACTATGCCATCAATCAGATTTTGTCAGTCTATTTTCTGGGAAATTGGGCGATAGAGGACCTTTATTTTTATTGGAATGCCGATCGGGCAATGCGCTATGGGTGCGAAATTGGAATCGAACGATTGACAACTTTCGGTCGGCTTGGAGCTGGACTGGAATATTTCCAAACCGTTTTTGACGATCACGATCAATACAATCAATCTGTTGGTCTAAAAATTTTTTATTGGAAGTAATAAATTATGAGCGGGGTGATTTTGCTAATTCCTTAATATTTTAAAGGACGGGTCAGAAGAACCAAATTTTAAAAAGGAGAGAGAAAATGAAGAAAGTATTAAAAGTCACAGCTCTGATGCTAACTGTTGCGAACCTACTCTTAGGCGGTTCTTGGCAGACCGTAAAAGTTGCCTCGACGGATATGTCCGTTAACAAGGCATCTTTTATTGACGCCAATACCGGCTGGATAGTATATAGTACAACCTTCCCAACCGACCAAATGGGCAAGGTGCAAAAAACTACTGATGGTGGTGCTAACTGGACGACTGTGCGTGAGCCGGATGCATCCGCCAATTCCTGGAATGATATGGAGTTTATTGATGCCAACGTCGGCTATGCCTGCGGCAATGGCGGTGTAATCTACAAGACCACCAATGGCGGCTTGGATTGGACTATGATCGGCGATACTAATATCTATAAATTCGATCTGTTAAATCTCGACGTAATCAACGCCAATGTTGTCTATTGTGCCGGTAAAAGCGGTACAGTTTTAAAAACTACTGACGGAACCAGTTTCACTAAGCTTTCCTACAATTTCGATGGCGATATGACCGTCACTGATGAAACCCGCGATGATTTCGATGGCGGGATAGCCTTTTTCGATGAAAACCGCGGGGTAGTTGCCGTGGATTTTACTAAAGAAGCGACTATCTGGTGGACTGAGGATGGGGGCATAAACTGGCATCCGGTGAAAATTGCTGCAGCTTTTCCGCCTGGTGCAACTTCTTATCGGGTCTATGATGTCGCGGTCGGTGGCGATTCAACCGTAGCTCTAGCCTGTTATCATCGGGTCTGTCTGGTATCTACAAATGGCGGTCGGACATTTGCAAACAAAGGTGTTGTTCAATTTGCCAATGTCTATACCTCTTATGTTGAGGTATTCGATAATAATACCATTATTTATGGCGGTGGATCTGATAATTTTGGTGCTATAACGACCAACGGTGGAACGGACTGGACTAATTTTAGTACTGGAACAGGTCAAAGGCTTCTCTCGGCTGATTTTATTAATGCCAATACCGGCTACTGGTTTTGCGACAACCAACAATGGATGAAAACTGTTGATGGAGGTTTGAATTGGACTCCAATTAATAATTGGCCTGGAATCAGCTGGCTGGGATTGGCTTTCCCGGACGAGCAAAAAATCGTATTAACCGCATCCGATGGTGGTGAAATGACCATTAGCAATGACGGTGGAAAAACTTGGTCTTATCCGAACAATCTGAGGACTGGTCTCGACGGTGATATTTCAGAATGTGAATTTATTGATGCCAATAATGGACTTATAGGTGGCAGTGGTGGATACATTTTGAAAACCACTGACGGTGGCTCTACTTTTACTCAGATTGATAACCCGATGTATAATAACAATAAAGCCGTTAATGCTATGCATTACCTAAATTCCGATACGGTTTTTGTAGGGGGTGGAAGCGGCTATATTTGTTACAGCTTCGATGGTGGGGACGCTTGGACCCAAGCTACCGCTGGTTCCAAAACGGTTTACGATATCTGGCCATTGTCCAACAATGCGGTCGTAGCAACCTGCGCTAGTGGAGAATATTATACTTCGACTGATTTGATGACCTTTACCAAAGTTGGGGCGACCAGTGAAGCTAAAAACCTGCGGGCGGTCGAATTTCGCAACGGCATCGGTATAATTCCAGGAGCCTCTGGCTATATTTACCGCTCAACCGCCTGGGATGCTATGCCTACTCTGGTTTATACCGCCAGTAACAAAGCAGAACTTTATGATGTGGAATTTGTTGATGACAATACCGTATTTGTTGTCGGACAATACGGAACTATTTTGAAGTCTGAAGATGCCGGTCTGAATTGGACGGTAGAAACCAGTCCAACAGATGAGGTTCTGCAAAAAGTCCGCTACAGTGATAATGGCAGTGTGGGTATTCTATGGGCAGTTGGTCAAAATGGAACTATCCTGAAAAACGTCATCTACCCTAATGTTCTAGCGGGTGATTATTACATCCCTCAGGGCGATCACGAACAGGGTTTTGCTACTCTGGGCGCGGCTGTCACGGCACTGAATACCTATGGTGCCAGAGTGCCAGTTACTTTTTATATCGACGCCGACTTGATTGAGTCCGGCTCTGAATTAATCATCGATCGCGAAGATCTCACAGCCGAAACTGCGTTGACGATTAAACCGGCTTCCGGCAAAACGCCTTCCATTACAATCAATAATTTCCCAACTACCGGTAATTACTCCGGGCAAGGTTTTACTATTGAAAATACCGCGTATGTCACTATTGATGGCAGTAATACCAGCGGTGGAAGCTCTCGCGATTTGACAATTATTGGCAACGATACTGATGGCAAGTGTGTAATAGGCGTGATTGACAATTCCGATTTCATCACCGTCAAGAACGTCAATATCACTTTTGGAAATCTGCTTGCCAGCGGTTCGATCTTGGGCGTAGATGGATATACCGGTGTTCCTAATAGTCTTTTAGTTAAAAATTGCCAGATCGGGACTCCTGAAAAAACCGTCGCCAACGGCGTGGCGCTTAGGGGCAATTCGCCTGAAACTCCCTGCGGCGCTGTCGTTATGGGCTGTAATATCTATGCCGCTGGTACCGGTATAATGGCTGACTACATCACCAAAAACGCCTATATCAACAATGTTATTTCTATTATCAATCCGCTTGCCGATCAAACATTTTATAGCGGCATGTACATAAACGGATTTGCCGCCGGCGACACCTGTGTGGTTTTCAATAACCGCATAGTTAATGTTGAAATGAATACAACTGCGCCTCAATTCGCTGGTGGAATAGTTATTGGTGAAAATGGTGGTGTCATAGATATTTTCAATAATTTTATCGCGATGAATACTACTAATAACGGCTCTGCCACTGATAATCGAGTTTATGGAATAGCATTTGGTTCGGCAAATTGGAGTGGCGAAGCCAATATCTATCACAATACGATTGATATTGCGCCCACCAATCAAACCGGGGTTCACGCCGCAATTGGAACGGAAACCCCCATTTCGGCTAAGTTACATATCTATAACAATATCCTTTCCAATCGTCACGATGCCGCCAATTCTTTTGGCATTCATTGGCATAATACAGTTTCGCCCAATAGTGGATTAGCTTCCGATTATAACGATATCTACATTGCCGGTTCCAGTGCTTCGGTCGGATTCTATGGTTCGACGCCATGTGCAGACCTGGCCACCTGGAGAGCCGCTTCCGGTCAGGATGCCAATTCAATCAATAAACCGGTCAATTTCGTATCAGCAACTGATTTGCACGTTACCGGTAGTTCTATCGGTGACAACGATTTAGCCTGTCATCGTCCCGATTGGTTGTCAACCGACATTGATGGCGATGTGCGACCCAATGTCACCTATATGGGTGCGGATGAAGGAGCGACCGCTCTATCGTTTGTTGGCGTTGCGAATGGTTCTTCCGGCTTACCAACAGAATTCAGCCTTCGGCAGAATTATCCCAACCCATTTAATCCGACTACGGTGATCGCTTTTGCCTTACCAAAGAGCACCCAGGTCACGCTGATGGTTTACAATATGCTGGGACAACCGGTTGCCGTTTTACAAAATGGGTTTCTGGAAGCCGGTTATTATCACGTAAACTTTGACGCCAGCAACTTGCCGAGTGGTATGTATATTTACCGGATACAGGCTGGAGATTTCAGAAATGTGAAGAAGATGACCATTATGAAATAAACTAATTGGGCAATTATGGTAAGAAAGGGCTGTCTCGACAGCCCTTTCTTACCATAGTGCAGGCTACTTACTTTTGCCAGACTATTGTCAGAAGATTAATAAAGGAATTCATTTAGATGCGCAGGAACTTTTCCCATAATAAAATCAAATTGCTGTTTCAGGCTATAATCCTGTTATTGATCATTATTTTAGTGATCATCGGATGCACTGATAAAGCTAAAAAAGCCGATTTCGAGGCTTATTGCCCCTTCGGTGGCTTAGTTTCGCTCGGGAGTAAATTTAATCTCGGTTCGATGTCCTGCAGTATGAATGAGTCCCAGGTATTTATGGGACTTTTTCTGCTGATTGGCGTTATTCTAATCGGCAAATTATTTTGCGGTTATATTTGCCCGATCGGCACTGTTATCGAATGGTTAAATAAACTCTTTGCTCGATTTAAATTTTCTATCGTTCTGAAAGGGAAACCGGATCGGATTCTGCGCGCTGGCAAATATATCTTGCTCTTTTTCACAGCCTACTTTACAGCTACAACTAGCGAACTATGGTGTAAGAAGTTTGATCCTTATTATGCCGCGGTTACCGGATTTGGCAGTGATACAGTTCTGCTGGTTGGTATTTTGACTATTCTTACAGTTGTAGTTCTATCCGTTTTTATTCGATTTTTCTGGTGCAAATATGTCTGTCCTCTGGGAGCTCTTAGTAATATCTTTAGTAATGTTCTGATAACAGCTCCCATTCTGATTATTTATTTCGGTCTCTATATTTTTGGTATCAAATTGCCTATCCTCTGGTTGCTATTGGCGTTGTGCCTTTCCGGCACATTAACGGAAATCCTGCGTTTTAAATTTTTCTCCATTTCGCCTTTCCGAATTAATATTGATAAAAATTCCTGCACCGCCTGTGGTAACTGCGACGATAACTGCCCGCAAGGTATTCCGGTCAGTAGTTACGAGAAAGTCACTCATCCGGATTGTACACTTTGTTTAGATTGCACCAAAGAATGCTCCAGTAGTGGAAGTATTAAGCTTAACAAAGGAAATTATGCCTGGCTTCCTCCAGTAGCTTTAGTGGTACTTTTTATCCTTGCTTTATTAACAGCCCGTAACTTTGAGTTTAAGACACTCTCGGAGCGGTGGGGAAATTATGTCGAGCTCGAATCGGTTCAGAAATTCGAAATGGAAGGTTTAAAATCCGTTAAATGTTGGGGCAGTTCCAAATCACTTCAGAACAAGCTGATGAAGAAGCAAGGAATCGTTGGCCTCGACACTTATGTAAAAAGTCACAAAGTAGTTGTGTACTATGACAGCACCAAAATTGACGAATATGGTATCAAAAAAGCCATTTTTACGCCTTATCAGTACAAAATCCAAAAATTCGACGAATATCAGCCTGAAAAAATCGCCGTTTTTGAAATTCCAATCAATGGATTATGGGATGTTCAGGATAATACCGACCTAATCCGTATGTTGCGCGTCAATCCTAAAATCGTCGGTTTCGAGACTAATTTCGGCGAACCAGTCATAGCGAGGATATATGTCGAACTTGGCAAAGTAACTCCCGACTCAATTATTTCTTTGATCAACCAAAAATCTTACGAGAAAAAATTGCCTAACGGAAAAACCGAGGTCGTGAAGGTCAATTTCCGTTGTGAAGGGCGGGGCGCTTTTGTTGATACCCTTGATTATGTTACTTTCCGGCGTCGGCTTTTCGCCGGGTATGATCAGGCATTCAATAATTACGAAAATTATCAACCAGCAGACTTGATGATTTTTGAGATCGGTTTGCCTGATGCCGAGCGCATTGCCGTGCGACGAACATTAAAATATTTAACCAGTCAAATTTCTTTTTTCGACGGGGTTGTTAGACTTAGAACGGCTTACACTGATCGCGAAGCGCTTTTGATATACTTCGACCCTACACAGGTAAATCCGCAAGACATCCGAAATAAACTTAGTGAACCCATGCTGAAAATACTCACTTCCGATGAAAAAATAATGGAGATGGAGAATTCCTTTGAATTCCGCGAACCAATAAAAATTTATCATGTAACACCGGAAATGTACGCGCTTGAAAAATAATAAAGGTGGATTATTGAATTTTAATATTCTACCTAATAACCAAAACAAACCTATTTAATTGGGTCATCTTCTATTTTCTCCGGATGCTCAATGTTTTTAACGCCGCTTCTTGATCATATTTCCTGACTTATTTGGCAATTTCACCGATATTTTCATATTCCGATCTATAAAATTACAAAACGGGACTATATCAACAGCTTTATATGGATTTATAAATTAGCAGGTTAGGATAACTCTAAGATTTTATAAAAATTAAAATAATGGGATTCCGGTTATAGAGTAATTTCCAACTCTTCCATAGCCAGGAAAATGTCCAGTATTTCGTTTGGGAAATTTATTTTCTTGAAATCGCGTGATTTTTTGAGAATATCATTAATTTCAAAATCATCTCTTTCCGGTTCATGATGGAATAGAGCCAATTTTTTTACCCCGGCTTCGACTGCAAATTCAACTGCAATAAGGGCGGAACTGTGTCCCCAATCCTCTTTATGGATGGCTTCTTCGAAAGTATATTGAGCGTCAAAGATTAATAAATTTGCCCCGCGAAAGAAATCAACATAGTGTTTGGTAGATTCACGGTCGAGGTTTTTATATTCTGAATCAGTGGCATAGACAACGCTTTTTCCATCCCAATCAATCCGGTAGCCATAGGAGCCGCCCGGGTGATATAACGGGTAGTTGGAAATTTTTACTTTTCCTAATGTAATAGAAGTCTTGGGTTGCAATTGAATGAATTCTTTTTTCGCCAGCATATGTTCGAGCGAGACCGGGAAGAAACGGGAATCTTGTTGGATTTCGAGCCGTTCTTTTATATCGGGATGTGGCGAGTAAAAGGTAATTTTATTATTGGGGAAAAAAGCGGGCGTGAAATAGGGAAAGCCCATTATATGATCCCAATGAGTGTGAGAAATAAAAATGTGTAAATCCAAACCATTTTTATTTTGTTCATTCTTTACTAGATAATTGCCCAGTGCTCTCAGCCCACTTCCCATATCAAATATTAATATTTTGTTCTCGGCTCGTATTTCGACACAGGAGGTATTTCCGCCGATTAGCCCGGCTTCCAGATAGCTTAAGCTGAGAATATATTTCTTAATTTCAGTTGGATTTTTCCGAATATTGATTGGTAAATTGTCAATTATTCTTAAAAATTTATGGCGGATTTGTTCAGAAGTTGGTGGGGTTGGAATCGAGCCGCGTACGCCCCAGAATTTAACTTTCATCAAGAATCCTTTCAGCATAGAGGCTATAAAATATTCCCAGTCGTATGTTATAATAATAATTCATATTTTATGTTCTTAGCGTAAAATTTAGAGGAATATATGTCCTATTGCAATAAAAAATCTGATTTACCAGAGTCGAAGCCATTATTAATCTATGATCTGGGTCACATATTTTATCTGGAAATGTGATAAAAATGCTCCTACTGATGAAATCCGTTATTTGATTTTAATAACTGCGGCCGGTTCGCTTTGGTTATAAGCGGCGTCGAGACTGGTTATGGTGTAATAATACCTTCGCTGATCTGGTTGGCTGAACTTCGTTTGGTAGGAAGTGTCGCTACCCGCTACGATAGCCAAAATATTTTCACCCTTTGTTAATTCAATTGGCAGGTTTTTTGACTGGTAGATTACAAATTTTTTAATATCATTGGATTGATTGGGGATTTGCCAGGTAAATTCTAATGAATCTGATGTTAATTTTTTCACTGCGAAATTAATTGGGGACGGCGGTGCGACGGCATCTTTCCAGGTCAAACAAGAGAAGATAGACGGATATTGGAATTCAGTTGTTTGCAGAGATTGGAGCTTTTCGCTATCGAGCGAACTAGCGGCGAAAAAAACCATACCCTTGAAATGGCTATTACGAATTAAATGGATTTCCTCAATTATCTCTTCCCAACTGAGATTGTATGCGGCTAAGGCAGGGAAGACCTGATCCGGGTTATCAATTACCGATTGCCATTCTTTGAGAGCCTTATTGAAAGTAAAATTTTTGTGATTAAGGTGATAATACGTCATCGGAATTATTAAATCAATTTTCCCAATTTCAAGCCAACGCCGTGGGTCCTGAAATCCCGCTGAATAACCATTCCAATGATCGGTCTTGTAGCTACCGATAACAGCCGCAGAGACTTTTATCTCCGGTTTAAGGTCGGTTACGCAGTTATAGGCGCGGGCTACAAATTCGGTAATCTGTTCCCTTTGCCAATCTGTCCAGTCCAGACCGAGTGGATTGCCTTCACGTGATTGGAAACGAGCCCAACTAATTGGATCGTGTGAATATCCTTTGAGTTCCGATTGTTCCGGATAGCGTAGGTAATCGAAGTGAATCCCGTCTATATCATAGCGACTTACGATATCCGAAATTACTTTTATTAAATGATTATGAACGGCCGGGATTCCCGGAGAAAAACTGACATAGCCATCTGAGAGAAGCATTTTTTTACCATTTCCATCACATATCAGCCAGTCAGGATGAGCCAAATAAGGATGGAGCGGTTGAGAGGTAGTCGGGGGAGCGGTTCCCCGCCAAGCTGGAAAAACATTAAGCCAAGCGTGCAATTCGAGTCCCAGCTGATGAGCGGTTTCAATTGCATAAGCCAGCGGATCCCAACCGGGATTCTGTCCTAATTTACCGGTCAAAAGATTCGACCAGGGTTCGTAACGTGAAGCGTAAAAAGCATCGGCGTTGCCGCGTACCTGGAAAAAAATGACATTGAAATTGGCATCTTTTAACCGGCGAAAGGAATCACCGATATAAGTTTTCATCGAATCGGGATTGTATGAGGGAAACGGTTCAGTGTAATCGAAGCGACTCATCCAGACGCCCCGCATCTCCTGCGCTGGTAAACTGATTATCTTGGATTTATTGAAATTATGGATTAAAGAAATTGATATTAAAATTATGAAAATGATTAGAAACGCAATAACGAACCAGAAAAAAAAGCGTTTAGTTTGTGGTGACATAGTAATCCTTATTTAACTAGTAATACATCAATTTTAATATAATACGATCAATAGAAATAATCATTAAAATAATGTTGGTCAACCGAAATTAAGGAACGCAGAAAGTCATTATGGATTGTAGGTAATCTGTCAGAGGCGTCCAGTAAATCCCGATTGAAATTAATATAATGTTGATCAGAATCTGGATGAAAAATATCAGCTGACTGCCTTTTTGCGGTGAATTGAAAAACTGCCCTTGTGCAGCGATAATTTGCCTTACTATACGTACATAACCTATTAACATCAATGCGGCACTACCGATCCCGATTACAATTAAAAAATAGTAGAATGGACTGTGCTGAACGAGACTAATAAAAACCAGATATTTGGCTGGAAAACCGGCGGTTAATGGAATACCGATCAGGCTCGCTAATGCGATTAACTGACTTGATTTTGCATTGATCGTTAAAATTTTTCCGATCGTGAATGCTATCAAACTGAAAATCAAGACAACCTGGTAAAACAATGCGGCTACATCTCCCGATATATTACCGGCGCATAAGGCTAACAGTCCGAAACCGCTTTGAGCTATTGAAGTAACTATAATTATATCCTTCGCCGAACGTAATTTGATTAGCCAGATAATCGGATACAAAAGGGTTAGAACGGCGAAAATACCTATTATTAAAGTTAGAGGACGCAAATCACCGACCAATCCGAGCCCGACTCTGAGTAATCGTATCAAGGTAGTGGTTTCGATGAATTGCGGAATCGTTAAAAGCAATAGCCTATCAGAAGCGGAGATCGTCCGCAATATCTCCAATTTCCAGCTCAAGCGATAAATTCCAGTGATTGTAAAGGAAAATCCAACTAATAACAGGGCTATTCCTAATATCAAGGGAAAATTCATACGAGTCACAGCACTGAGAATTTGGCCGATTTCAGCAATGAAAAAAGTGCCTGTGGTATCATAGATTAGCGCTATTCCCATTAACATTATCAAGCTGGTGAAGATGTCAAAAATTAAATCGTGCCAACTAGCGGTTATAATTCGGGGACTGAGATTCCGCCTCTGAACAATAAAAAAAGCGGCGAGGTGCAGAATTTGAAGTGATATGAACAAAGCGACGAGATGATTGGCATTAATGCTCACAAACGCCACACTAATTAGGAGCAAAAGTCCAATTCCAAACTCGGTGACCGGGCTCGGGCTGGCTTCATTACAATTCTCCTTACGGCGGATTATGAGAATAACGCAGGCTATTATAAGCGTAAAAATTTTGATGAATTGTCCGTATGAATCCCACACCAGCAGATTATTGAAAATACCATGTCCGTCAGCTGAATGCGATAAAAGGGTGGCAATTAATGAAATTATTAGACTAACACTGATCAGAAAATATTTTTTAGAATCAGATATTTTAAAAAAAGTAGTCAGCAATAAAAATCCAATCGCCGCAATAATAAGAATAATTTCCGGTATGAAATAGATGATAGACTGAAAATTTGACATTTCTAGACTAAAACGCGATTGCCGTGCTGAACATTTCCAGCAGGCGAGTGATTCCAGGTTGGATGATGTTTAGTAGAAAACTGGGAAATATGCCGCACAATATTAGAACGATCAGCAAACTGACCGACGCAAATACCTCATTCGAATCTAACCTTTTTGCGTTATCACGAGTATGCTGGCTAAAAACCAGTTTTTTGAACAGTTTCAGATAAATGGCGAAGTTTAAAAATATGCCGAGCAAACTAATAATCGCCAATATCAACAATCTCTGAGTCTGAAAAGCACTCAATAGAATTAAAAAGCGAGCAAAAAAATCTAAAAAACCTGGCATTCCAATGCCAGCCAATAGCGTGAGCGTTACTATCGCAATATTTGGGAGTGATGACCGAGCAACGTTCTGGTTTTCCGCTCGAATATTTTTGAAAATGATTAATAGCAAAGTCGCCAGACAGGAATGACTGATAACGATTAGCAAACTACCACTCAAACCCGTCACTGCTATCGAAATGTTTGAGTTTTCGCCGAGCGTAGCAAAACCGATTAAAAAGAATCCTAATTGTTGAAGAGTAAAATAACCAAGAATCTGATTGCTATCATCGCTCCCGAGGGCGCAAATTGCTCCGTAAATTATATTTACCAATCCCCAGATACCAAGCGCCAGGGTCAATGAGTTGGTAGCGAATGGCATTACCGGCGCGATAATACGGACCAATCCATACAAGCCGACTTTGGTCACTATTCCTAAGATCAATAGGCTAACTTCCTTAGGCCCATTTTTAATTAATGGAATCAGCCAAGAATGGAATGGAAAAAGTGGAATCAGAATAGCAAAACCAATTAATAAAATTATACTTATCACCATTTGTGTATTGTGAGAAATCGCGTTGCCGACAGTTAACTCGGTCAGGTTAAGAGTATGGAGATTATTGCTCTTATAAAGGAGTAGCACACCGAGCAAAATAAAAATATAACTTATCAGAAAGGGAATTCCGAATCGGTTAACCGAATTGACGCTTTCTCGTATATTACTAAACCCAATTATCAAATAGATAGCGAAGAAAGTTACCCCAAGAAAAATTAAAAATAGAAACAAGTTTATTGCTATAAATATTCCATTTAAACCAATATCCAAAATCATTAACAGAATAAAATACTCTTTTAGGGGCTCTCTTTTATTCCAGG
>ERZ795051.4126-NODE-4126-length-13957-cov-4.984750_pt1 | contig 13957 bp, 13 predicted proteins | sample MGYA00375135_ERZ795051 | MGnify/ENA primary metagenome ERZ795051 (study PRJEB30180, sample SAMN05720222) | activated sludge metagenome | isolation source: Anaerobic digester | place: Japan | collected 2015-05-26 ... | reverse complement strand
GTGCCGGTATATAAACCCGCGCCTTATATTCTTGCAGATAAAGGAAAAGGCGAACAGATTAAATATTCTTTAACAAAAGAAGATTTTAATTTAGTAAAAAGTTATTTTGAGTATTTTGATGACAAAAGAGTGCTTTTGATGCAATACGAAATAGAGCCAAAGATATTAAAGACAATCGAGAAAAGTTTTAAAGAACATGAGTCATCAAATTATTATAAATTTGACGAAGAAACAACTATTTTAAATCCTGAAATTATTTTATCCAGTATTATTAATCATTTTTCTTTAATTCCAGAAGAATTTGACCATTTTGAAAAAGTAGAAGAAGGTAAATTTATTGTTCATTTTGAAAGGGTTAAATATTTCGGTAGGGAAAAGCTGAATGACTTTTTAGAAAAATTTAATAAAGTAAAAGTATATGAAGAAAAAGAGAAAGAAATAAAGCAATTACGAATGGAATTTAAAAAAAATAAAGATATTGAAAAATATGACAAAAAGAAAGAAGAGTTAGATAAAAAATATCCAAAATCTGCTTCTTTCGACGGTATAAAAATAAAATATATTCCCAATCATTATTATTATCCCATTATTTTATCTGAGCAAAAACATAAAATTGAATATTTAAATCACATTATAAAAGAGGAAAGTGAAGTGAAATTTATTCAAGAATTAGATGAATATTTAGCTCAGGAAAATAATTTATTTGATACAAAATTTGAATGGTGGTTATTTTCAAAATTAGACGAAACCACAGATAATGTTTATATTCCATGGCACAATCAAAAATCTAATAAATTTGAAAGATTTAAACCTGATTTTATTTTTTGGATGAAAGAGAAAGGAAGTAAAAATTATTTTATTGTTTTTATAGATCCAAAAGGGACAGAACACACAGAAGCCTATAGAAAAATATATGGTTTTAAGGAGGTTTTTGAAGGTAAACCATTTTTTCCATATGATGGTTTTAACATAAAAGTAAAACTATTTTGTAAGCCGAGTGATCAAGCCCTTGCTGAAAAAGAATATAAAGAATATTGGCCAGATAATATTCAAAAAATTTTAGAAGCAATTTAAAATTTTAATAAAAGCAAATAAAAACATTTTCACTCTTGAGAGTGCTGGAATATTAAAATAAGAAAGTAAAATTAAAAAATTAATCTTTATAAACTAATCTTCCTTCTACTTTTCTTGAGATGTTTTGGTTGTTTTTTAAAAATTCTTCTAAAACTTGTTGATCTGAAGTAGTTATTACTTTTGATTTTCCTGATTCTAAAAGCTGTTTATTAGTGATGTTTAAATAATCGGCTGAATTATTATAATGGTATTCTTGAAGGCAAATTGTATAGAATTTTGTTCTGTCCACTGGTGCGCCATCGATTGTTAATGATTCTAATTTATGTTCTTTATTAGAATAAACGGCTTTTACTTTGCTGTTTACTTGATAACATTCTCCTTCGCCATTTCTATTTTCTGGCCTCATAATATGCTCAAAAATTTTCCAGAGTTGGGCTCCTGTAATTGTAAATCTTCTTAATGGGCCGTCATATGGAAAACAGGCTAATAGATCTTTTAATGTTACCGCTGGGCCAAGTTCTGTTCCTCGAATCGACCCACTACCAACAAGCATTACATCACACTCAGCATTTTCTGCTAGCGCATCAGCAACCAGGTTTCCAAGCGATGTTTCTATATTTCTTTTTGGGTGCGTTAGGGTTTCAGAAAATTTGGTTATAATTATATTATATTTTTTATCAACCTGCCCTTGAAAACTTTGAATATATTCTTCAAGCTTTTTATCTGGTTGGGCTATTTTATCATCGATGGGGATAAGTTGCCATTTATATTCAATAATACTATTTGTTTCATCGTCAACTATAATATCAAATCTTCCAATTTGGTTTGTGCCAACACCTGCTTGGGCAATTAAAATATTATTAATATTGGCTGGTTCTTCTAAAACAGTATGTGAATGGCCTCCAATAATCATATCTACTCCCCATTCTGGTTTTAATAATTTTGCAAGTTCCTTGTCAGATTCAAAACCAATATGTGTTAGTAAAATTGTAAGGTCAATATCATCATTTTTATAGGCATTGCAAATTTTTCCTACTTCTTGGCTTGCTTCTTCTATACTAACAAATGTGCCTATTAATTTATCTTGTTTGATGGAGTCCATAATTTTCTCTGTAATAATTCCTGTAAAGAGAATATCAAAACCTGCTTTTTTAATAATTAAATATGGCATCAATATTCGGCGATTGTTTTTAGTAATATATAAGTTTGCGTTGATTATTGGAAAATTAGCCATTTTTTCCAAAAATAAAAGATGAGGCAAGCCATAATCAACCTCGTGATTGCCAACAGTAACAACATCTGGAGATAAATAATTCATAATTTCAATTGTTGAGCAACCCTTCCATTCAGCATCAATTAAAGATCCTTGAAGCATATCTCCAGAGACAACATATAAAACATTTTCTTCTTCTTTTCTTACTTTGTTTATATATCCTGAAAGTAAAGATAGTCCGCCGATTAGTTCTTTTTTACCGGTTTTAATTTCTGCAAGAAAGTCACCGTGCATATCATTTGAATGAAGTATGGTAAATTTTTTTGTTTTCATATTTTTTAATATTTATTTTAATCTGGCATTTTACTTGATTTTTTAGTTATAGTCAAATTTTTATATTATTTTTATAGATTTGTATTGACAAATGATTATTTTTTAGTAAAATATAATCAAAATTAAATTATGGATATTTTAAAAGACATTTTTTCTTTAGTTATTAAGATTATTAAAAATTGGTTTGGATTTTATTTTTTCTTCCCTGCTGGGCAGAGATTTTGAATTTAGTGCGTTTTAAATAGATTTATCTTATAAATTCAAGATCCCTGCCCAATAAAGCAGGGTTTTTTTATTTGTTGTGGGCAGAAAAGCACACTATTACTAAGGAGGGAGACGTCATGCGGACAGGCGAGCAGGAGAGAATGAAACGGCGAGTAATTATTCTCGCTAACACCTACGCCAGTCAGAAAGCATCGACTCCAGAAGGAGTCGATGCACTAATTCAGCTAGCAAGTTTACTAGCTGAGTTAGATTCAGATACTCTTGTAGAAGTCTTAGAAGTTCTCGCTCGCACCTAAGACGTTATTAAGCCACCCTAAAGTAGTTAAGGGTGGCTTTTTTTATTGCTATTTTGTTTTTATTATTTTATATTTATTTTATTAAAGATAAAAAGAATATGAAAATAAGAAAATTTTTAATAGTAATTATTACATTAATTTTAGTTATTTTGGTGATATTTTTTATATCACATAAAATTTCTAATCAAAATTATGAAACCAAACGTTATAAACTTGGCGGAATTGAAGTTAACCTTAAAATAGCAGATTCCCCTGAAGAAAGACAAAAAGGGCTTTCTCAAATTTATAATCTTGACGAGAAAGATGGAATGATTTTTATTTTTGGTGAACCATCTATTTTATCTTTTTGGAATAAAGATACTTTTTTGGATCTTGATGTTGTTTGGATAAAAGACGATACAATTGTAGGCATAACCCCGCTTCAAAAAGAGGAGAAGGGTAGGCAAATTATTAATCCTCCAGTTCCTTGTAATATTGTTATTGAACTCAATCAAGGATTTTGTCAAAAATATAATATAAAAATAGGAGACAAATTGGAGATGTTATAAAATAAAATTTTGTAATTTATAAAAAAATTGTATATAATATTTATAATGGTCGAAATAAATAAAATTAAAAAATTATGAATGTCGGATATATTATTTTAATAATAGTTATTTTTATCGGTTTATGGTTTATTGGGGCTTACAATAGTTTTATAAAAAGAAGAAATAGGGTTCAGGAATCATGGTCTGATATAGAGGTGCAACTTAAAAGAAGATATAATTTGATACCAAATTTAGTTGAGACGGTGAAGGGTTATGCTAGTCATGAAAAAGGAATTTTTGAAAATGTTACCCAGGCAAGAGCAAGGGCGCTTCAAGCAGAAAGTATACAAGAAAAAGCAAATGCCGAAAGAGAACTTACTGGAGCATTAAAATCACTTTTTGCTGTTGCTGAAAATTATCCAAATCTACGTGCCTCTGAAAATTTTCAAAAACTTCAAGATGAATTAACTGATACAGAAGATAAAATTCAAGCAGCAAGAAGATTTTATAATGGAAATGTTAGAGATTACAATACCAGCCTTGAGGTTTTTCCGAATAACATTGTTGCTTCTCTTTTTAATTTCAAGAAGGCGGAATTTTTCGAATTGGAGGAAGAAGAAAAAGAGCAAGCAAATAAAGCTCCTGAGGTAAAATTTTAGTTAAAATGTTAATTTTAATTTGTTTATGAAAATTCATTTTGTGAATGAAAGTTTTGTTAATTTAGAAAATGCATTTGTTAGAGTTGATGATTTAGGAATATTGAGAGGTTTTGGTGTTTTTGATTATTTAAGAACATATAATCAAAAACCATTTTTACTTGATGATCATATTGATCGTTTTTTAAATTCGGCTAAATATGCAGGGCTCAGTGTCCCATATAAGAAAGATGAAATAATAGAAATTATTAATAAATTAATTAAAAAAAATAATTCTATAAAAAAACGAAATATTGAATATGCTTTTAGAATTGTTTTAACCGGTGGAGAAAGTGAAGATTCTAAAATTTCGAAAAAACCTTCTTTTTTTATTTTAACTGAAGAGCCACACATTCCACCAAGTAATATTTATAAAAACGGCGCTAAGATTTTTTTACTTAATTATCAAAGAGAATGTCCTGAAGTAAAAACAACTAATTATTTTGTTCCTTTAAGAATTTGGAAGGACGTTAAAGAAAAAGGTGGATTTGAGGTTTTATATCATTTTCAAGGAAAGGTAACCGAATGTTCTACAAGTAATTTTTTTATTGTAAAAAACCAAAAAGTGATTACTCCAAAGTCTAATATTTTAAAAGGGATAACTAGAAAAATTGTACTTGATATAATCAATGGTAAAATTGGATACAAAGAAGAAGATTTTTCATTAAAACAAGTTTTTGAGGCAGATGAAGCATTTCTAACGTCTACCGATAAAGAAATAGTTCCTGTAGTAAAAATTGATAATTTGAAAATTGGTAAATATGGCAGAGTTGGAAAAATAACACAAAAAATATCTTCCCTTTTTCAAGATTTTATTAGGGAAGGTAAATTTTAAGTTCTCATATGTCAACGACTTATGATATTATTGAAAGTAATATTAGAAAAACTATATTTTTAATTGTAGGATTTTTGATTTTAATCATTGGGCTTGGTTGGTATATTTCTTGGTGGTTGGGTAGTCCTATCATTTTAATTTTGGCGATAATTTTTAGCATCGCGATGAGTTTTTTAAGTTTTTGGGAATCTGATAAAATCATTTTTTCAATAACAGGAGCTTCTGAAATTGATAAAAAAGATTTACCATTTCTTTACAGAATTGTAGAAAATTTATCTATTACATCTGGATTGCCGATGCCAAAAATTTATTTAATAAATGATCAAGCGCCTAATGCTTTTGCTACTGGTAGAGATCCAAAACATAGTGCTATTGCCATAACTTCTGGACTTTTGGAAAAATTAGATAAATCAGAAATCGAAGGAGTTATTGCTCATGAAATGTCCCATATTCAAAATAGAGATACTCTTATTTCTACCGTAGTAGTTGTTTTAGTTGGCTTTATTACTATACTGGCAGATTGGTTTTTAAGAATAGGTTTTTGGCGAGATGATAGAGATGAAGGCGATGGAGGAAATTTAAGGATAATTTTGGGAATTTTAGGATTTATTTTTATTATTCTGTCTCCTTTAGTTGCTAAAATAATTCAGTTTGCTGTATCAAGAAAAAGAGAATTTTTAGCAGATGGAAGTGCTGCATTAATGACGCGCTATCCTGAAGGTCTTGCTAGAGCACTTGAAAAAATTTCTCAAGATCAAACAAAATCAAAATATGATACTCCATCTTTGGCTCACTTATATATTGTTAGTCCTTTTAAGGGAGAGGGGGCAGATAAATGGTTTAATAAAATTTTTTCTACTCATCCACCAATTGAAGAACGAATTAAAATTTTACGAAATATGAATTTATAATAAATTTAAAAACATCACTTGAAAAATATAGTTTATTTTTGTATTATTTAATAAAGGTTTAATTGTATATTAAAAAACATTAAAATTTATGGTTCAGCAGTGGGGTCCAATAACAGTCCAGGCCCTTCAAAATGCTTGGCAATCATTTATAAATTTTCTTCCACAACTTTTGGGTGGTATTATTATTTTTATAATTGGTTGGATTATAGCAAAAGCAGTAGGAAAACTTGTAGAAACACTTTTAAACCAAATTAAAATTAATGAATATCTTAAAAGAATTGGTTGGCAAGAATCGTTTGAAAAAGCAGGGATAAAATTAAATGCCTCAGGTTTTTTTGGGGAATTTACAAAATGGTGTTTAATTATTATTTTTTTAATGATTTCTTGCGATGTCGTTAATCTTAATGAATTAGCGAATTTTTTAGCGAAAGTTGTTGGCTATATTCCTAATCTTTTGTTTGCAGGATTGATTTTTATTGGTGCTGTTATTGCTTCCGATTTTACTTATCGTATTGTTTTAGCAACTAGCGATAAGACAAAAATTTCTTATTCTGGATTAGTTGGAACATTTGTTCGTTGGTTAATTTGGATTGTCGCTATTTTGATAATTTTGATTCAACTTAAAATAACTCCTACACTTGTTAATGCTTTTATTTTTGGAATTATTGGAATGTTTTCCTTGGGTTTTGGTTTAGCATTTGGTCTTGGAGCAAAAGATATAATTAAAGATATTCTTGAAGAGCTAAAAGGAAAACTTTCTCGGAAATAATAGTTAATTTACTTAAAAATATTATGGACTTTTTTAAAAAGGCAATGTCTAAAAATATAGTAATTCTCATTGTTTTAGTAGTGTTTTTACTAGTTTCTTTTATTATCTATATTCTAATAAATTCTAATATTTTAAAAGAAAAAGAACAAACTATTCGTGATGAATCTCGAATAAGGGATTTAAAAATGTTTAAGCCTGCTTTAGAACTTTATTTTAAAGAAAATGGAAGATTTATTATTGAAACATCCGGAGGAAGATGTATTGAAAATTGGGATGAATTTGCTACTCTTTTAAGGCCATATCTGGAAATTGAAGAAATCCCAAAAGATCCTTTATGGCCGGAACAGTGTTATTGGTATATTTCTTCTTCTGATGGTTCCAAGTTTAAAATTTTAGCTAAAATGGAGACGAAATCAGATATATCTGAAAAAGATTGGGGCGAATTTCCAGATTTTTTTGAAATTTTTTCAAATACCCCTGGGTCGGCAAGTTTAGAATACAATCCAAAATGGTTGGGTGGTGATCTACCATCAAAATCTCTTTTCCCCAAAAGAGAAAAAGTATTTATCGACAATCAAAGCGCTATGGACTTGGTAAATGTTCAGGTTAAGATTAATGTTTTTTGGAAGCAGGGTATGAATGATGATTTTTCTAATTTGGTTTTTACTAATAGTAATCAAGATCTTTTGCCATTTTATGTTTTTGATTCAGATATTGTTTTAAAACAAAAAGCAACGTTTTGGACAAAACATAATTTAAGTAGTGATAATAAAAATAATTATATTTATATTTATTATGGTAATAAGGATTTTAATATAAAGGATTATGATAAATATAGTTTTGATGATGTTTTTGCTAAATCAATGTTAGATCTTCCCCAAGGTGTACCTGGTGAAATTTTAACGGATGAGACATTAAATAGTGAATTGCTTTTCGATGAAGGTGAAAATTATAAAGTTAGTGCAACTCTGCCTCACGGAAGTGAAAATGAAGATATAGTAGCAGATGAAAGAAAAGAAGGACGATTTCAAGATTCAGCAATATTATTTGATGGCCAAAATAATTATCTTGAGATTTCAAGTAGTTCAGAGTTAAACCTGGGAAATATTGATGAAGTATCTTTTAGTTTTTGGATGATGCCCACTAAATTAAAACAAGAATCAGCATTAGTTTGGAAATTATATCCTCGGGAGAATACGTGGAATGGTTGGGGCATAGGAATTCGTAATCAAAAACTTCTTTTTACAATATCCACAAAAGATAATGGAGTCTTTCAACTTTTTTCTAATACTGATATTTCTCCCTTAAAATGGACTTTTGTTGCAGTAACTTATGATAAAAAGACAGGTGACGCAACTATTTTTGTTAATGGTGAAAAAGATGCTTTTCAAAAAATGGAAGGAGAGTTAACTTCTAATGATTTACCACTTAGGATTGCTTATGGAAAAAGCGGTGATTATTTTGCAGGCGTTATTGATGAAGTTAGAATGTATAAAAGAATACTTTCTCCCGAGGAGGTAAAAAATTATAAAAATGGTAGAATACCTTTTAAAGAAGACAGTTTGGTTTTTTTTCATCATTTTAATGAAGGAAAGGGCGAGATTGCAATGGACGATGGACCAAATCAAAAATATCACGCCCAGCTTATTGGTTTTAATAATACTAATTTTTATGCTGCTGACGAAGATGAAAATACTTTTGGTTGGACGAGGCAGGGGGTTCCTATTTGGCAAGACAGTAATTTTACAACTCCTGCTGATCAAACATTAAAGACATTCCAAAGGGATAGTTCTGCACTTGCTTTTATATCTCCAAATAGTCAGGTTTTATTTCCAAATATGACATTTAATTTAAAAGAGGATGTTTTTTCTTTAGAGGTTTCAATTTTTCCAATTTATTATCCTAATTTTAAAAATGTGATTCTTGAAAATAGTAATGAAAAAGGAGATGGTAAGTTTAGTTTAGGTATTACAGACAAAGGTAATATCTATTTTATTAGTGATGATGGTAAAGAAAATAAATTAGAAGTTTATTCGACTATCTCTTTGAATCCTAATGAATGGTCTCAGATTGTAGTAGTTGGAGCACAAAGTAGCCATGATAACCTTGGATATTTAAGAATGTATGTTAATTCAAATTTAGTGTTCCAAAAGATTCTTGATAAAGAATTTTCGTTTTTTGAATCAAGTTACGATGACAAATATTTATCGTTTGGCGCCGATATTTTCGGCGAGAATAATTTTTATGGTATAATTGATAATATCCGTTTTTTTGATAGAGTTCTTCTTGAAGATGAAATTCGTGATCATTATAATTTTCTTGTGCCCATTTGCGATAAAGAAGGAAGATGTTTTAGGTTGGAGGGAACAGTAAGAACAGAAATTTAATTTTAATTAACATACCTTGACTTTTTAAAAATTTAAAAATAAAATATATAGAAGTATGAGAAAAAAAATATTTATTTTTTTAATGGGTGTTTGCTTAGTTCCTATTTTGACAGGAAGTTTTGTTTTTGCCCAAGATAAACCACCAGAAATAATAAAAGATGTTGGAGGTATAACTAAAGTGCTTGAAAATATCCGCAATGTTCTTTACGGCATCGCTACTTTTATAGTGGTAATAATGATTATTTGGGCAGGAATTTTATATATGACTGCTGCTGGTGATCCTGAAAAAATATCAAAAGCAAAAAAAGCACTTATTGGTGCAATAATTGGAGGTGGAATAGCTGTTATAGCAACAGGGGTTATTGCTTTAATGACTAATTTAATGGGAGGTTAATTTAATTAAAGGTCATTTTTATTTTAATAATTAATTATATAAAATGAAAGACAAGTTTAAAATATTAATTATTCTGTTTTGTTTTACCATTATTTTTTTGATAGATGGAGAAATTTTTGCTCAAAAACCGATAGGCGAAGCACCGCCTGAACCTCCTATCACTAAAGTTATTGGTGAGGGCAAAGGAAGTCTTACTCAGACTTTGCTAAATATAAGAAATGTTATTTGGGGGGTAGCTTGGTTTCTTGCTGTAATATTTATAATATACTCTGGAATTATGTTTATTACTGCTTCGGGGCAACCAGAAAAAATTACTAAGGCAAGAAATGCGCTTATCTGGGCACTTGTGGGAATTGCAGTGGCCGTGATAGCAAGAGGAGTTATTTATTTAGTACAAAATCTTTTAGGGGCTTCTTCTACTACTTCTACATCGCCAGCCATTACTTCTATATCATCAGCTACTACTTCTACATCGCCAGCTACTACTTCTACACCATCAGCTACCACTTCTCCAGGTGGGGGAGGTGGAATACAAATTTAAATTTTACACTTTTTGTGTTTTGGTAATTTCCAAAAAGAAATAATTTATAATTGCCGAGATGGTGGAATTGGTAGACACGCGAGGTTTAGGACCTCGTGGATTTTTCCGTGAGGGTTCAAATCCCTCTCTCGGCATTATAACTAACGACTTACGAAATAATATCAATTAAAGAATAAACTAATGACTTACGACTAACGATTCAAACCTGTTAGATAGTATTCGTCTTTTAATGGGGTTGGAAAGTTGCTATTGTTTATTATTAAATTTCATAAACATAGTAAAATAGAGCGAGCTTTACAGTGGGATAAAACTATTTTATTTATTTTTTTAAATCAATTTTTGAATTTTGAATTTTGAGTTATAAGTTTCCCGAGAACAGTTCTTTGGAAACTTTATCAGCGTAATCTCAGTGCTTGTGTGACGTTAATCCTCTTCTATATATAGCAGCGTTTTATATATTTAATACTAAAACAAAAAGAGCTCTTTTTTAAGGCTCTTTTTTTATAAATAAATTATAAGAAGATTGGTTATTTTATTCTTCTTCAATTGCAATTTTTGTGGCTTTTGCCTTTTCCATTTTAGGTAAAATTAAGGTTAAAACTCCGTCTTTTAGTATAGCTTTTGCTTCTTCTGGTCTAATTTCTTCAGGGAGAATAATTGATCTTGAGAAAGGACCCCAATAACATTCTTGATAAAAATAATTTTCTGGAGGAATATTTTGTTGTTTTTTTCTTTCTCCCTTAATTATAACCATATCGTTTTGAATTGTTATATCAAGATCTCTTGCTTTAACTCCAGCAATTGTTGATTGGATAACAATTTCATTATCAGTTTGATAAACATCAACTGCTAGTTGTCCTTCCTCTTGAGTATCTTCAATCGTCCATTTTTCTTCATTGTTTTCTATCTCTGATTCTATTTTTTCAGAACCACTTATTTTTTCAAAAAATGACTCTTTTTCTGCCATATATTTGTTATTTAATTTTAAAAAATAATCAGTCTTTAATTTTACATGCTCTTGGCATTTTTTTGACCTTTTTTGAATTGTAAAAAAGAAATAACGCTAATATCAGGATAATAAAAATAAAAATAAAAGTCAAGAGAGAATTTTTATTATTCAAACTTAAGAGGATAAAATTATAAAGTCCATGATAAAATGACATAGTTAATATTCCCAAGATCAGCCATCGTTTTTTTTGATAAAAAATAGAGAATGCCCAAAACACACCTATAATTCCAGAAGATAGGGTATGGAAGAAAATCGCAGTTATTAATCTCCAGGCACTTACTTCTAATGCTTGAATATAGTATGAGTTGAGAAATTCAGGTGATGCTGGAAGAATAGCTAAAAAATTTTCAACAGCAGCAAATCCGAGAGAAGCGATGATCATATATAGTATTATATCCATTGGTTCATCAAATTCAGAAGAACTTATTGCGCTTATTTTAACGGTAAAATATTTTAAAAATTCTTCGATTAGCCCAACTCCTAAAGAGATAGCCAGAAAAATCAAAAATGGATTTCCAGAACTAATGTTAGAAATATCAAAACCAAAAATATTAGTAAAAATTTCTTCAAATCCATTTTCAATGGCAATAGCAGGAATTGTTAAAAGAGCCCCTAAAAGAAAAACTTGGATTATTTTTTTATTTGATTCTGGATGAGAATCTTGTCTTAAATAAAATAATAACCATACAAGACAGGGCAAAACACCAATAAGAATATATATAAATAAACTTTGAATATAAGAATAATTAATAATGGTCATAAAATTAAATTTTTAAATTTGCATTTGCTTCAATCATTATCCAGTTTTTTATTTTTGCATAATTTATTAGACCTGCGATTCCTACCATTAAGGCATTATCAGTACATAATTTTTTTGGGGGAAATAATATTTTAACTTTTGGCATTTGATCTTTAATATTTAATTCAAATTGTTTTCGCAGTTTTTCATTGGCAGTAACTCCTCCTCCAAGGATTATTGATTTTGCATTGAAATCTTTTGCCGCTTTTAAGGTTTTATAAATTAAAACATCAATTATTGCTTGTTGAGTTTCGAAGCACATTTTTATTATATAATTTTTTGATTTCCTAATCTTTTCTGGTTGACTTTTAAAATTATATAAAACTGCTGTTTTTAGTCCAGAGAAACTGAAATCATAATTTTTTTGATATATCATAGGTTTTGGCAATTTAATTTTGAATTCATTTGGTTTTAATTTACCTTCTCTTTCCCATTGTTTTGCTTGTTTTGCAATTATTGGTCCTCCAGGATAACCAAGTCCTAAGATTCTCGCAATTTTATCTAAACATTCTCCAGCTGCGTCATCTCGAGTTTCACCTAAAGTTTTATATTTTCCAAAGTCCATCATTAAAATTAATTCTGTATGTCCACCAGAAGCAACCAGACAAACAGCTGGAAAGATATTTGATATTTGACATTTGACATTTGAGTTTGGGTTAATTGGCGTTAGCCAATTAGCTAATATATGCGCCTCTATATGATTTATCGGGATAATTGGTTTTTTCCACCAAAAAGATAGCGCTCTTGCGAAATTAACTCCTGTCCAAAGACAAGGTTCAAGACCCGGGCCCACAGTTACAGCAATAGCGTTAATTTTTGGTGTTTCATAATTTATAAGAAATTTTTTTAGTCTTTCAAATTGATATTTATCTTTATTGAGTATTTTTTGCAAGGTTTGTAATTTTATATTTAAATTTTTTTTAGTTCTTGTTGTGGGTTTTTTTGTTTTTTGATTAACAGGAATAAGTAAATCGCTTTCTTTTAACGATTGTATTAAAATGGGCAATAAATTTTTTTGATGTTCTCTTTTGGCCAAAGTTGGATAAACTCCACCATATTTTCTATGAATTTTAATTTGCGAAGAAATAATATTTGACAAAATCTTAAATCGCATTGGTGCTCTTGCATTAGAAGATTTGCGTTTATATGTTTTTACAAGCGCTATACAAGTATCATCACAAGATGTTTCAATGGCTAAAATTAGCATATATCAATTAATAAAGGATTAAAGAATTAAAGAATTAAATTAATTAAAATGATAAGACGAAAATTTACACTAAATAACATAAAAACAAACTACGTGAGTGGTAAATTATCAGTTTTTAGGTTTTGACTCGCAGTTTTGATTTTTGATATTTAACTTTTTGACCTTGTTTGGAATTTGTAATTCGGTGTTAATCTGCTTTTATATTATAGCATATACTTACCTCTAATTTGTTACTATCAAATTTCTAAATTCGTTAATCTTTTAATTTGTTAATTATTATATATTTTCTTGACTTTTTTAGCAAATTTTGAGAGAATAAATTGATATTATTTTTAGGGTTATGGAAAAAGAATTTGAAAAAAAAGAACTAACAAAAAAATCTGCTAATTTTTCTGGATGGTATAATGATGTCGTTTTAAGAGCAGATCTTGCAGATTATGCGCCAGTAAAGGGGTGTATGGTTTTTAAACCATATGGTTTTGCTATTTGGGAAAATATTCAAAAAATTTTAGATCAAAAGATAAAAGGGGCCGGTGTTCCTAACGTTTATTTTCCTCTTTTTATTCCAGAGAATTTTTTGAAAAAAGAAAAAGAGCACATAGAAGGTTTTTCTCCAGAACTTGCTGTTGTAACTATAGGTGGAGGCAGGAAACTTAAAGAAAAATTAGTTGTCAGACCAACATCTGAAACAATAATGTATGAAATGTTTTCTCGTTGGATTAAATCTTGGAGAGATCTTCCT
>ERZ795051.4124-NODE-4124-length-13970-cov-12.243838_pt1 | contig 13970 bp, 14 predicted proteins | sample MGYA00375135_ERZ795051 | MGnify/ENA primary metagenome ERZ795051 (study PRJEB30180, sample SAMN05720222) | activated sludge metagenome | isolation source: Anaerobic digester | place: Japan | collected 2015-05-26 ... | reverse complement strand
TTACCGAATCTGGTAGGTTGGATGCCACGGTAAGCTCTCGGTCAACGCTGGCAGCCGTAGATGCTGTAAAAACGGATACTTCAGCCATCAAGACGAAAACTGATAATATTCCGTCTCACCCTGCCCAAGAGGGAACTCTCAGCACGGTCCACGGCAAGGTTAATAGTATCCTTGAGGATACCAACATGCTTCAAACCGACTGGGTGAATGGCGGTAGACTGGACTTGCTCGTCGATGGCATCAAAGCCAAGACTGATGTTATTCCAGCTTCTCCAGCAGCGGTAGGATCAAAGATGGATATCGTCGATAATCCTTCTCTGGCGGGAAAAACCGCTCTTGCGAATGCAAATGCTGATCAGGTATGGGACGAAGCTGCGTCCGGCCACGCTGCCCCTGGGTCCACAGGAGCCCTATTGTCTCTGGTGCACAGCATCTTAGGCGGAAAACAGCAGATCGTAAACAATCAGCTAATATGTTACGCAGCAGATAATACTACCGAAGTTGCTAGGTTCAATCTGTTTGATTCGGAGGGCAACCCCACGATGGTTAACGTCTATCTGAGGAACAGGGTGTAAACCATGCTTCTTGGCGGAATGGGATATCGGCAGAAAATCCTCTGCCGTGGTCTTGGAGAACACGTCACCCAAGATCGAGATACATCATATACACTGAATGCTGTTATCCAGGATACTCATGCTGCGTTTTATGATCTGAACACAACTTTAATCTGGTCGCGAAGGGCACGGTATCTTCTTGAATCTTCTTTGAAATGCTCTTGCAGTGCCGGATATTCGCTTGAGTTCTCCATTCGTGCAGGCCACCCCAAGCCGACCAAGGTAGCGACTTACGGAGTTTTCAAAGTGAAGGTGCCGGAGTATGGCGAGCACAGCTGATTTCATAAAATCTCTGATCGTGGAGGCAATTGATGACGGCATGCCGCCGCCCAATGCTCCTGCGACCATAGCAAAAAAAGGATTCGATCATCCGCTCATCGAAACGGGCGAGATGAGAGACAGCATCGAGACCCGCACCGAAGACACGGCGAATGGTATCACGATCCACGTCGGATTTTATGACGAGGAGAATGCCAAGAAAGCATTATTCAACAATTATGGTGTGCCTGGCCATATACCGGCCAGACCGTTTATATCTGACACGATAGATAAAAACTTAGATGCTATCGCAGAGATGGCATCTAAAGAACTTGTAGACAAAATTTTAGGAGGAAGAGGGTAATATGCCAGCAACAGTAACTATAGAGGCCTTAACCGGCGCAGCCGGCAATCCACAAACAATCACAGCGCATAGATTCAGTTTATCAGATAATCCCACCCCAGGATTGACTTATCCGCTTAGAGTGCCTGCAAGCGGATATGCATATTCCTGGTGGGCCAGTCATCGAGCCGCCATCAGTGGGCAATATACTGAGGTATCCGATTTTAAGTTGTCCAGTAGCGGGAGCATAGCAGCAGCATGGCAGCTTGGGGACGGGGGCATGGTGTGTATCGGAAAAAGATTAACAGGAGATAGCGGGTGCCCGGATGATTACTACGAGCAGGCCGCTGGATCTGAATCCCCGCCAACCGGGTATTATATGGGTGACCCGGTAAACGGACATAACTATTATAATAATCCACTTGAAGCAATGGTTGACGACTTCGACAATTATAAAGCATCTAGTCCATTGCTTATCGATGCTGGACCATATGGGCCGAACGCGACAACACACACAAAACACTGGGTATTACAGTGCAAATATGGATCGGATACCCTGCCAGGAGACAGGGCGACCCAGACAGTTACCCTAACATGGGCTGAGATATGAGCAACATGCCCGCTCCGGTTACGCGATATTGGATCAAAATTTGGGAGAACGGCAACGCCACACCGCAATTCAAGCCGGACACCGGAGAAGAGATTCTATGGGGAGACAAAAATTCTGGTATGATCGGGCTGCTGTTTGTTCCTTTCACACCAGAGTTTGCTCAGATCGTCCGCGAGAAAGGCACATTTGCCATTCCGTCCAGGCTACCTATAATTGATATACCGCTGAATCCGAGCGAGTCAGTCCACGTCAGACGAAATAATGCAGTCGTGGATGGGACATGCTATCTCTGTCACAACTGCCAAAACATGTTTGACTGGCCGAACACGCCTCCAGAACCGACCTGCCCGCGATGCGGCACGAAGAACCATTGGTACTGCGACAAACATGGACAGATCGACGATCCGATATTTTTTGATCGGAGAGAATCGGAAAATAGAACGGTCACCGAAGTTCGATGCCCGATCTGTTCAGATCCACATGGATTAATACGATCTTCTGATCTCGAAATTGTAGAAAGGCCTACCGAGTTTAGAACTATGTACCGGGTGCAGGTAGATGGAGTCACTATTGAATTCGATGAGAATCGTACGAAGGTGCTGAGACCATGCCTGACCCAGAATACAACATCGACGAGTTAATTGGCCCGAATGAATCAGAGCCGCCCGTTATCGATGTTCTGGTAAAAAGTTGGATTGAGGAACTTGATGAGGTTTATTCCAAGATCCAATTAACCGGCATGCGTTATAAACTGGAGTCGGCCGAAGGAAGCGACCTGGATGATATATGGGGTAGGATATTCCAAATCAAGCGGTATGCATCGGAATCAGACGACGATTACAGAAGCCGCCTTATAGTTCATACTCGAATTCTCATGGGGTCTGGCACGATACCAAATTGTGAAGCCATCATCGACTCTCTCATCGGTTATATCGGAGGAACCAATATTGAATCCCGGTGGCCCGGGGTGAACTACATTAGCTTCCGGGGCATAAATGAGCTGCGGTCTGCGTCAGCATCGAAAACCAAAATCGAGAAGATTTTACCATTGATGCTGGCCGCCGGCATGTCATATGAGATGCCTCTTCCCATCAGTGAATATGTCATATCATTGATACTGAAATGCAATCCATCGACGTCTTATGAGATGGATGCTATGTTGCAGGGTATTAAATGGTTTGATTATGACATATCGTCTAAGTTTGCGCGTACCGTGTCGATAGTTTATAACCTTAACGCATACCTGCAGAAGCCCAGATTCTCCCAATATAACCTCTACCGCGGGTTAATGAAATACATCAAATCGATGGGGTATTCAGTCGGGGCTCGCGTACTCAAGGATAGGTCAACAGAATACAATCTGGGCACAATATTTCTTGTTGTGCGGCCCAGACAGTACGATCTATCAGCTAGAATGAAAGCCGACATGTCACGGGACTACTCTCTGGATGCATATGTCCAAAGGGAAACTAAGAAATTCTATACGCTTGCCGCATTGGTCGAGGCACTATGAGAAAAGTCGTTCTAACGCACCTTCCGGGGCTAAACTTTTTCATCGGAACATTCGATCTAACCAATTTCCAAAAGTGGTGGAAATCTGCACCACTTCCGGGCGAAATAGAGAACATCGAGCATGCCATCTGGGTTGGCGGCCCGATGCACGTCTGCCTTGCTAAGATGATGGACGGAACCTGGTCGATCTTTCTTAGTTTTGACTACGGCGTGCATTGGCAGCTAGTCAAGAACTCGACCGTAGAAATAATGGATATCGAGCTGGTCACGTTTACCTGGGTGCTATATTCCGATGCAAACGGGGATTGGTGGGAAAGCACCAACAGTGGTTTGACTTGGACCAAAGTCTGTACGGCCGGACCAGTCGGAAAAGCCTTCTTTGTTCTCCACCGCGGCGAAACCAATATCGTACTTTCTCATGATGGCCGGTATATAACGAGATCAACCGATATAGCACGTACATGGTCTACAGTATGCGATTTAAATGGGGTGGTAATACAGGGCGATGATTATTATTCATATCCGAGAAGATACACTGGAAATCGTGTACCCGCCATTAACGGCGCTAATGCGAAGTGTTTCGCCAGCAATGGACCATACTTAGCTGAAAGCTTGGATCATGGTGCTACGTGGCATTCCAGCACATCGTGGGACAATGCTTGGACCAGCGGGGGGCAAGATATAGTTCTTGATTACGAAACCAATACATACCATTCGTGTTTTCCGCCGCTTAATATAGTGGAGCGGGCTAGAAATAAATTTTTAATTGATGATATAATAATATCTAGCATAGATGGCCCGACGAAAGACGATGTAGCCTTCATGTTGCTCACAAAAGATCTGTATGGCAATCCGCCTTATAACAGAGTTTTCAAAACATTCTCTGGTAGAGCTTGGTGGCGGGGGGCTTATACCGATTGGCACAATTTTTGGTTCAAATTCGTTTATCAGCAAGCAGTAAGCCAGGGGGTATTGGAATTATCGAGTTATCAACTCGTGGTCCCCGGCGGGAATGCATGGGACAGACTCGTGTTCTCGGCCATGAGAACCTTGGATGCCAACGGGAATGCCATAATCGGTTTGAAATATTCGGTGGATGGGGGTCTGACATATACAAATGTGAATATCGACGAAATTGCTATCTATACTGGGAACGTTGATGAAGAGACTGGCACCAGTGGAGATATATACAATTTATTTAAATATATAGATTACTCCAATTTGGTGTGGGTAAGCGGCATATGCAATAATCATCCATACTGGGATTATGAAAGCGGCAGTGCATTTATGATGACTAGCTATGATATCGATATGATAGTAGCCGATATCAGAAATAAATCTTATGGCATATCTGGCAGAATAATTCTCCCCCGGTCACAAAGTTATACGATTGATGCTATATATCCATATACGTATAATATAGAGTACGGGATAAACACATACGTTCAGAAAATATGGAGAACTCCGTATTTAATCGATGCCAGGCTTCAAAAAAAGATGTCGGAAGAGTATAATCTCGATGCGCCCCACTTCTCATATCCTAAAGACATGTCTTATGATTTGCATTGCTACATCCAAAAATTGATTAGAGACAATTATTATCTCTCCGCATATATCCAGGGCCCCAAATCCAAATTCTACAATCTAAGTGCTATAATCACAGATTCTCAGGCGGATGAGATGGGCGTGGCACTAGAGCGCAGGTTCCCGCAGGCCTGGAATGTGATATTCAAGCCACTGCCAAAGCCGATATACGATTCCCGCAAAGATCCGGAGACTTAATAAATGTTATCCGATGACCAGAGAGCCAGGATACTGGCGGGAGTCGTGCCCACAACATCCCTTCCTATAACACCTTTAGCAAGTGGAAGTGCTTCCGTTTGGGTCCCGACTCCCCCGGATGTGACATTCGAGGTAGTAACCCAGGGCGTTCGGCAGGCATGTTTCATGGATAACCTGTGGGACCATTGGGACGGTGTAAAATGGATTGAACGACGAGGGCACATATCGAGGGCCACTATCAAGCTAACCATTGAGATGATGGACGCAAAACAGCTTGAGACCGAGGCCTACAGTCTTTATAACAAGCTATGGGAAACAGAGGCGGGTCTTGGCCGGGGAGAATCAAAAATCGGCGATTATCTGCTGTTCAAGGGCTGCGATCCGCCGAAATTCATGCCGCCCTATGTGGAAGATCCCTCATTTCCACTTTTGGCCGTAATCGAGTATTATGTAGACTATTTTGATACATTCACGCTCGAAATACCGCCGATTGAAGAGGTTGGATTTGAAATAGATGATGGAAAGATTTCTCTTACCGCGACATGGCAAGAGAAATTCTATTTATTGGATGCATTTTTCGAGTAAAGGAGACATGTTATGAGATTAATTGATTGGAAGAGAACAGGCGAGCTGACCAGCGAATATTACAAAAAGCTCCGCAGATTGGGGTACTTAGACGATTTAAACATTGAGAGAGCCGAGCTTGAGAAAAAACTTGGCACTGAAAATTTATCTGGAGATGAAATAGATGGTTAGGATAGGAGAGGTTAACCGGCTCGTTCAGGTTGTTATTGAGCTGTTTCCGATTGGCCCAACGCCTCTGACCGTGGGCCAGGGCATCCTTGGGCTAGTTGGAGAATCCACTCGTGGACCATGCAACACAGCGGTGTGGCTGGGCAATTATAATGGTGCCAAGAGAATATTCCATTCCGGAGACCTGATGGAAGCCTGCCAGCTGGCATTCAGCAATGGAGTGCCTGCAATATGCGCGGTCACGGTTAAAGGCACAGGAAACGCCAAAGCATACGTAGATGTGGATGATGGTTTGGCTGTCCCGAAGCCGGTCGGCAAATTTTATGCTAAGTCGGAAGGAGTCTGGGGCAACGCCATCACGGTAAAGATATCCAGATCAAGCCATAAGCTGAATCTGGTAGTGAACAATATGCCGGGGACTGGCGATGTCGGGCCTTATTACCTAGAACAGCATGGTCTGCTTAATTATTCATCGAATTGGGTTAAAGTCAACGGCATTGCGAGAACCATTGTCTATTCTAGTGCAGAACTGGCCGAGGGCAAGGTTTATCTTGATATAGTGAATGGTTCGCTCACGTTCTTTGACACCGATGCTCCCCAAACGACCGACCAGATAAGCTGCTCAATCAAGTATAATGGCCTCAGAGTGGTGGTGACTGATAACGTCGATCTTGAGACATATGACGGCATAGTCGATCTTGTGGATCTCCAAGCCAAGATGAACAGCTCGAAGCTAGTGGATTTCGTGCCAGAAGAATATGAGACGCATTTCCCGTCTGTCGGCACCGGCACCGCAATTCATGCTTTGGCCGGCGGCAGTGACGGCGCGGAAATAATTGTCGACGATTGGGAGGATGCTCTGGAAACCCTGTTCTCGGAGGTATCCAAGCGGGCCGGTGGAGCGACGTGTTATGCCATCACGGCATGCGAAACCGAACTTGGCACCACGGATCTCATCCCCGTTCTGGATGGATTTGCTACCAGGATTGAAAATAAGTTCAAGCCCGGGGTATGCTATGTTGGTTTGAATCCAAATACTACCAAAGATGACGCTCTTGATATTGCATCTAACTACAATTCCCGGAACCTGTCTATTGTGGTTAACCCCTGGGATGACTCAGCAAGCACAACCCGGCAGAACGGTGCTGTGGCATTAGCAGCCAGGCGAGCCGCCGCTTCAATGGGTGAGTCATGCGCCAAAGACGAATACGCCTTAAAGGGCATGAACGGTTTGCTCAATGAGCACCCTGATGAGGATGTAGATGTTCTCGACGAGGGACGGCTGAATGTTCTGATCAAGAAAGCCGGCATCCTGCCATATTTGGATAGGAGCACTGCAACCGATCATCAGTTCTGGCGCAACGTCGATAACGTGACCATCAACTGGGTCGAAGTTGCCGCGAAGTATATCGCCGATGCATATAAGCACTGGAAGAATACTCCGCAGAATCGCCAAGCATTAAAAGCATCAGTGGCCGCGATGCTCGATGATCTCAAGGGCAGACAGATCCTCCGGGTGTATACATTGGACGTCAAGAGCGATCTTGAGAACGGCGGCGTGAATCCGAACAAGGTATGGATCTTCATTGGAATGGAGCCAATCGGCCACATGGAGCAGTTCTGGTATGAGATCGGCGTGGGAGTCATGCTCGGAGTAAAGGAGTAAGGAGGTAAAACACAATGGCAACATCAATTAGTTATGTATCAGCCGCCGGGCGAGTTCTAACTGCAGTAGATCCATCAGAAATCGTGCTACTCGTGGACGGCTTGGAGATTCCTATCAAAAGTCTCCAGCCCAAGAGGACTATTGAGCTCACGCCCGAAAAAGCATCTGGGTCGCATTTGCCCAGAGGTCTGACCGTGGGTAGTATCACATATGAGCTCACGTTTGAAGTGGGAACGTTCGTAAATAACCCGGCAGGCGAGCTAAACGCAGCTGAATGGAACAACCTTCTGAGAGATCATTTGGAATTTCCGGAAGATGAAGGCATACCCAAATACTTCGACATTCGCATTACAGACCGGCGCACGGGCGTTCAGATCGAGGCTTACAGGTATTGCAGACTTCAGGGGGATAGCTGGAACATCGGCCAGCCAGGAACGACTTCCGCCAGGCAGTATAACTGCCTTGCGCTGAGGCGCGTGCTCGGCGAGACCGCAGAATCTGAGGACAACACCGTTGGATTTGCGATTTATCCAACTCAGAACGTCACACCGAGTTGAGGAGGTTGAAACATGGCAGAATCGATTACTTATAGTATAAGTGCACAAGTCGCAAACGGCCCGGAAATGGCAAAGTCTGCAATTCTGGGTGTGGGGGCATATGATGTCATCAATGCCACTATCGAGAAAAGTAGCGGCCCAATCACGATCAACATCCATCCAGGAGGCACAGGAGACGCGATGTTGGTGTTTATCACTTCCGACCTTTATACAGATTTAACATACACTGTAGATGCCGAGTTGACTGAGATAACGCTCGACAAACCCCAACTCTTCCTTGGCGGCCAGATCGCTCTCTTGGGACCGACGTGCAATGCGCTGAAGTTTACGAACGCCAGCACAACCACCGATGCGAACATTCGTGTTCTGGTGGGCAGATCCGCAGAGTAGATCTCGCGGATCTTTATTTTTTGAGGTAATAGTATGAAGCTAATAGATAAAATCAAACAAGGCACCGAAGCCGAGCAGACCATCACCATCAGAGGATATGAGGTAGATATCCATCCTCTGTCCGACAAGGCATTCTCCCGCGCTGTGCGGCGGGCAAATGTCAAGATGTCATTCGCCCAGCTGAAAGCAGCCTCTAAAGATCTGTTGGGCACTGCAGACCTGTTGGATTTCTCAATAGCCATTTGCGCCGAAGGCATGGTAGGGTACTCTCCAGAGGTCGAAGATTATCTACGGGGCGGCATATCTGCCGAGATCGCTGCCAAGATAATCGAGATCACGTTTGGCGAAGGTGAAAACGTCGAGGATTTTTCCAAAGCCCCGACGGGCAGCAACTAACTGTTTTACTTATCGCAGGGTACAAGTTGGGCGATGGCACCTTAGAAAGCCTAACACCGCTCCAGCAGGAATTTGTGACGCGCGTGTCGCTCTGGAAGATCGAAAGAGAAATTCAGCTGGCCGGATTTGAAGTTCAACCGCAGCCGGAAAGGATTTCGGTCACTGAGTATGCGGATAGACTAAAAATTGTGCGAGAAAACAATCCTGGAGCACTGGAATATATCAACTCCTGAAAAGCATCATGCCGTAGGCCATAAATATTTATTGTAAAATTTCTATAAATATGTTTTCGGCCTTCAGACCTATACTTCGCATCCCGAAAAGTGCCCCCAAATTGAGGTTTTCATGGTAGTAGTTCGAGAAGTCGACGTTGTAGTGAACGCGATTGATAATGTTTCGGCAGCGATCAACCGCATTGATAGATCATTCGACAAGATGCGTTCCCGCAAGATCGATCTTAACATCCAGGATAACACGTCTGCCACGGTTAGAAAGGTAGCCGACAACATTGATAGATCATTCGACAAGATGCGTTCCCGCAAGATCGATCTTAACATCCAGGATAACACGTCTGCCACGGTTAGAAAGGTAGCCGACAATATCGATGATCTACAGCGCGCGGCCAGCCAGCCGCTTTCGCTCACGGCAAAAGATCTTATCAGCCGCCACATAGATGCTATCGGTAAACAATTGGACGTTCTTCGGGCCAAAGCCATCATTCCAGTCGGGTTATCTACGGGAGCTGCGGCAGTTGGGCTGGCAGCCGGCGTCGCCGGCGTGGCTGCCGTGGGTCTTGGAATTGCTGCAACAATCCCATCTGCAGCAAAACTCGAAGATTCCATGATCCGAGTAAATAAGCTTATCGGCATGGAAGGAGAAGCCGCCAAAGGCGTGCAAAAGGATATGCAGGCCATGATGATGGCCACTGGCATGGGTCTGGACGAAATAGCAGCTGCCTATGAGCGAGCTGGCGGAGCCGGAATCGGAGGAAAACTGATGGCCGCCGGAGACTTCGAGGGGGCCCGCAGAGAGATATCGGAGTTTGTACGCATTACATTGGAGGCCAGTTCGGCGTTCGGAATGACGGCAGATGCCGCCAGTACCATGCTGGCCGAAATTGCCAATGTATATAAGCCCGCGACACAGGAGACAAATGAATTTCTCAAGCATGTTGGGTCCGGAATAGACGCAGTAGCAGACGCCACCACAGCCAGTGAATCTGACATTATGACTGCCATGAGTCATGCATCGTCGGCTATGGCCATGTTTGAACAGACCGACGAGACGACTAAAAATATAATAGCTTTATCAGCAGCTCTCATATCTACTGGAGCATCCGCGGACTCCGCAGGAGAATCGATCAAGGATTTCTTCAATTATGCCAAGACGGACGCAGACCAAAAGATAAGCAAATCTTTGGGCATGACGTCCAAAGAATATCAGGCCCTACTGAAATCCGATCCAATGGCAATTGTAAATGCGGTATCTGCAAAATACAATGCCATGAAAGCCGAAGAGCAGGGAGCATATTCTAAGTTGTTCGGCATGACCGGCGGCAAGATACCGCAGTTGTCCGGGTCGGCCAACTTCCAGGCTGGTCTGGCGCAGGCGCAAGGAGCAGTCGGTAAGGCATATGATGAGGGTATTAAGTTATCTCAGTCATTTGAGAAAAGCCTGGCCGGATTCAATGCCCAAGTTAGCAAAATGCGCCAATCGATAACCGTATTAGCCCAGATCATAGGCGGCATATTCTTGCCAGGATTGACTGCCATTATGAGGGCAATTAATGCCGTTCTCGGCCCAGCGATGCAGTTTATTCAATGTATATCTGAAATTGCGGGCAAAATACCAGGCATGAATTTGGTAGCCACTGCTGCCAGTATATTAGCGGTGGCGACTGCTGTGAATATTCTAGTTGGATTTTTGGGGCCAGTCGTTGCGGGTCTTGGGTTGGCGTCCAAAGCCATGATGGTCTTGGGTATGTACGGCCACCTGGCCGCCGCGGCTATAGGAGCTATCGGAAGCACAGTAGGCGCAATAGTGGGCATACTCGGCGGGCCGCTGACTATAATACTTGCTCTGGCAGTTGCTATAGGTTTACTGCTATACAAAACCGGATACCTGCAGAAGGCATGGGACAAATTCAGAGAATCCGCTATAGGAAAAGATCTCATAGGTGGATTAGTCGCTGCCGTGGATTGGGTCACATCCGCGTTCGGCGCGCTGTTCTCGTGGCTAGACAAACAGTGGTCCGAGATGGGCACCGGTGCAGCGGGCAGTCTGTTGGGTATATTAGATTCGATTATGCAGGGGTTCGGATGGGTATTTGAGAAGATAGACGCCGCTTACTCAAGTATCAAATCTTCTTCTGGTGCCAAAATGGGCATAGCAGTAGCCATTATGCCAATTCTTGCACCAATCATGTTAGCGGTGCGGGCGCTTGATCAGATTTTGGATGTCGGAAAGATCATTCAGGATGCCGCCGGCGTTGGAATCTCATTATGGAAGAAGATGGTCGAAGGCATAACATGGCTATATGATAAGGCCAAAGACGGGGTACGGTTTATAAGCGATATATTTGATAAACTCACCGAAGTATTTAATGCCATTTTGAATTTGCCTGGCACCATATCCGCCACCATTAAGAGTTGGTTTCCAGGCGCTGGAGGATCTGAGGATAAAAATCGCAGCCCAGCCGAAACGCAAGCTGGAATAGACGTCGAGGCAAAGGCACCTGGTGCATACACGATGGGTCCGAACGAGCAGAAAAGCCCGCCATCTGAATGGGCCATGCGGCATCTTTTCGACAAAACGGGAGAGTTTGGAAATCAGACAGTTTATGGCCCAGGCGGCGCGGTGATGGGCAAGGTAAACGATCTCATGACCAGAGAAGATGCTTTGAACACATTATTCAAATCCGCGAAAGCGGGCGGAGCGCCGTCGAGTGTTCCAGGAATAAGCTTCAGCGAGGACACGTGGCTGGACTTACTGAAAAGCGGGAGTAATACATATCCTGCCATGCAAGAACTACTTGGCCGCATCGCGTCTGGCGAGGGCGGAGTGGAAATAAAAACCGACCAATTTGGAAAAGAATATATCGCACCTATCACAATTGAAAACCAGCCAACCAAAGGCCAATATTTTGTTACTTACGGAAACAATGGCGCATTTGACGTCAGTAATCCATCTGCGGGAGTGGTCGAGTCCGGATTTAAAACCAAGGCCGAAGCCAAAAAACGCGCAGATGAACTTAATTCATATGCTATAGGTGCCGTTTTCAACAAGGGCGGATTCTTCGCCGGAATCGTTCATGAAAAAGAAGAGATCATTCCCCAGGCCACAGCACAGCGCGGAGCAGGCCCGATATCGAAGGCTCTTGGCGATCTACAATCCTCTGGATATGGTCGCGAAAAGTCGGTAAACATTCACGTTGGCGGCATGAAAGTCGAGCTTAATAATCCAGTAGTTCCGGATGCCGGGGCGGCGTACCATCTCACCGACATATTGAAACGCGAGCTAGAGCCGTATATAGAGGAGCGGGTCAAAAGATCAATCGGCCAATATATAACGTAATGGTGTTGAATCATGCAAATAATCATTGGCGGCATAATGTTTGATAATCCAAACATCGGATTGCCCAGGAACCCCGGCGCCCTGGACATTGAATGGGGTTATGAGCACCGCATCCAAGAATACAAGATACCAGGATACAAAGATATGACCCAGGTGACCAGCAATGAGGTCCTGCTCAAGATGACCATTACCATCCGCACCACAGATACCGGAGGAGTGCGTTCTCCTCGCTCTGGCGGAGACGGCAAGTCGAAGTTCAATGCACTTCGCGAACTCATTAAGAAACCGGGACCTCATGTGATCCGGTATGCTGATTGGCCGCCCATAGAAATGTACCTTAGAAATCCGAAGTTCAGAGCACAATCTGGCGAGGATTATTGGGTAGGAACGTGGACGCTGCCATTCATCGAGAAGTACGACGGGTGAACATGATTAAACATTACGTCTACATCAGCCACGGCGGATATTCGACCGCAGCAGACCCGAAATACGTGGCGGCGCACCCAATTCCAATTACATCGATGCAACCACTGACGATTAACAGTCTCCAGGATAACACGGTATATTATAACGCAACCACGTTTGGTGCGTCCGGTGGCATAAGTGCAACGGGGAGCTTGGCTCAGAACACCTATATGACTGGTGCGCAGCTCAAGGCCACTAACACGAACTTAACGGGATGGCAACCAGTAGATATGCCATCTTCGTCCAATCTTCCGCAATCCGCAGATACGGTTAATCCTGCAAAGGTATCAGATGTATCGGCATATTGCACTGAAATTACCACCGACGGCACCGTGAATACCGAAAGTGAACCCACCAAGGTTAAAATCGTTCTAGCAAATATTAACCGCATGTGGGACGATGTTTTCGTACCGCAAAAAGATCATTTCAGCATCACAGTCGAAAATACCGACGACAACAGCACGCTGCATATATGGCATATAGCGAATGGCCTGATATCCGACGTGGAGTGCGATGCAGATTATTGTACCATAAACGGAACGTGCTGGGTCGGAGATTTGGCCGATGCTCTGCCCATCCATTGGTCGAAAAACAAGCAGGGCGTCAAGATCCAGGAAATATTAGAAGATGTTCTAGCATTGCACAATCCTCCGATCACAGTAGATTATCAAGCAAATGAGGTAGTATTAGAGCAAAGAACATTCGATGCAGCCACCACATTTCAGGCAGTAATCGATTATTGCGCGGAGCAGGTCCACGGCGCGGTTCATTTCGTCGACGAAGATGGCGTTTTCCATTTCTGGGATGCATCGATTGAAGGGCGGACGATAGATTTGGATTATCATGTCACCGAACAAAACGACACTGAATCCGTGATGGGATATATTAACATTGTTAACGTCCACGGCGACAAAATTGATAAAGATCCAGACCAACCAGGAGCAGAGAACTCGTCTATGGAAGATGCGCAGGGGCAGTGGCGGGACGAGGAGAGCATAGCCAAATACGGCGAGCTTATAGGTGAGGATATATATCTGCCCAACATCAAAAG
>ERZ795051.4121-NODE-4121-length-13975-cov-4.795761_pt1 | contig 13975 bp, 9 predicted proteins | sample MGYA00375135_ERZ795051 | MGnify/ENA primary metagenome ERZ795051 (study PRJEB30180, sample SAMN05720222) | activated sludge metagenome | isolation source: Anaerobic digester | place: Japan | collected 2015-05-26 ... | reverse complement strand
ATCTCCTGGATTTGGCAAGCCAACGGTTGCAAAATACTTTGTCCAATCGAAATTTGGTGTTAACTTTTGCAAATCAGCAAGGCTCATTTTGTGATATACATTTTGAGGATTTCTTTGCTCAAGCAATGTCATTGAATTATTAGCAATTTTGGTTTCCATATCCATAATGGCTTTGCTCACGGTTGCGGGATTGGGATTTTCTTTTGAAATTTCATACATTTTACTAATATATTCAACGTACTTAGTTCGTAAATTTTGCGATTGTGCATCATTGAGAGTATAATAATCGCGATTTCCCATACCAAGTCCACCTTGATAAAGTTGAGTAATCACCATATTGCTGTTTTTTTCATCAGGTGAACTAAACAAATAAAATACAGGAAAGATTTCGTAGGAATGCAGGTAAGCGATTGCATCTTGGAGGTCAGCAAGTGTTTTGATTGAATTAATTTTATCAAGCAATGGTTGGATTGGTTGTATGCCAAGCTGATTAATTTTGATGGAATCCATTCCCGAAGCATACAATGAACCAAGCTGCTGTTCTATTGAGCCTTTAGGAGCATTTGTATTCTTTTCTGCAGCTTCGAGAATTGTTTTGAGACGATTGTTGTTCTCGTCTTCCAAAACATTGAACGAACCCCAACGACTATATTCATCGGGTATTGGATTTTTCTTCATCCAATTTCCGTTTGCATAGAGAAAGAAATTATCACCAGGTTTCACAGTTGTATCCATATTGGATGGATCGATAGCTTTAAATTGAGACATTTGACTGCTTTTTTGATTAGTGCAACCAAAAAATATTGCCATAATAAATAAGGTTGCAGCAATAGTTCTAATTTTCATAATTAGTTTTATTTAAAAAATACAAATTTACGTTAATATTTTTAATAAATATTTTCAGAAAAGTGTAACTTTTTTGATTTTCGATTGTCTTATAGTAAAACGAAAGAAGAAAGATGAAAAGGACAAAAATTTACTTTATTTTATTATTATCAATAATAATAATCAATTCTATATCTTATGCCGAATGGCAAAAGGATGGGAATTTGGAATGGCTCAAAATATCGAATTCAGCAATCAAGCAATATGTATTTTCGCAGGATGGAAAATCGGTATATGTGATAGATTCGAGTAATACATTTTTGAAATACGATATTGAGACGGGAAAGATGATTTGGATAAAAAACTTGACAAGTGCAAAATATGAAGATTATGCATTTGCAGGAGCGCAGATAAGCGAGGATGCGGATTATTATCTGGTGTGGTTTGTAAAGGATAAATATACTTTTAGTATGCAATTAAGGGATATAGAAAAGGATAATATAATTAATTCATTACCACTGGCAACACATTTAAGAGAAGGTTATACTTATGCTTATTTATACCCAAATAATTATTTTATATCTTCCTCTAAATATATATTATTTTTGGAATCTTGGGAAAATAATTATTATTACATAGGTATGCCAGAAGTTGTAACTATAGCTGAAAAAACAGGAACCATAAGTTATTTTAAAATTATGGGGGATACTATTCATTTAAACAGAACTTTAGATTTGAATTTTCCTCTTGCGTTTCAATATAATAATATATCTAATTTTTTTATTGGAAGTTTTTATTATAAATATGACTATAGTCATCATTCTCCTTATCCAGATGGAAATTATCAATATTTCGACAGATATTATCGTACTTATTTCTATGATTTAAAAAATGATTCATTATATCTTTTAACAAAAACGCCTTATTCGAAATTAACAATATCAAATGATGGAAAATTCTGGATTGGTATCAATGACAGTACAATATCATCTTTTTCTATGAATTTAGAGAACACATTACATTCTATTAAATCTTTATCGACAATATCTAGTATTATTTGTTCATATGATGATAAATTTTTGTTATTTGGTTCTCTAAATGAAATAAGAATTCATAATCTTGTGCAATTAGACGTAATTGATACACTTAAGTTCCCTAATTTAAATGATTATATTTATCAAATACAATATTCGCCTGATAAGAAATATTTATATTTTTCAAGCAATAAGCATTTGAATAGGATCCCCATAGATACACAATTCCAGAATAACTATATTAATGCATTTTTTTATCCGGATACAACAATAATCGAAGTAAATCAACCAATACATTTTTATGATGCATCGACAAAAAATGCTAAGACATTTTTATGGGATTTTGGTGATGGAACTACATCAAAGGAACAGAATCCCATACACAAATATGCTGATACAGGATATTTTGATGTAAAATTGATTGTTTCAGATGGTACAAATCAAGATACATTTTTAATTAAAAATTGTGTTCATATACTACCTGAATTGCGTGCAGATTTTGATATTAAAATATATGAGAGTGAATTACCTGTCAAAGTTAATTTTATTAATAAATCTGTGGGGAGTATTGATTCTCTAGAATGGGATTTTGGGGATTATAGCCAGAGTAAAGAATACAGCCCAACACATTATTATAGGTATAACGATACATTTAAAGTAAATCTAAAAATATATTGTAGATTTTTAGAAAGGGAAATAACAAAGCAAGTTGTAATCAATTCTACTCAATCTCAAATAAATACTAAAGAATGGAAATATGAAGCAATGTTTAAGGACACAAGCGATATGGCAGCGATTAATGGGATTGAATTGTCAGGTGAGAAAATTGTATTTATACAAGATAGGGATAATACACCATACTCACTAAATAGTAAAGGGGATTTATTATGGCATAAAGTATGGGATAGTACGAGTGGATTTTCAAATGGAGGTTATAGGTGTTCTTTACAAAAGTATCCAATCAATTTTAATTATTTCATATATGGCCAAAATGACCTTGTTGCCATTTTTGATAAGAAATGCGAAATGATAAATCACTATAACACTCCAAAAGTAAAAATAGATGTTAATTACTCATTAATTCAACCTCTCGAAGAGATATTATTAAATGGCACATCCATAAATTTGGTAATACGAAACTTATGCTCTGATGTTAATTTTATATTAAACACAGTCAAGTTAGATTTCAATTTGGGATTAATATCATATCAAAATTTTTTAAATGTTAAATTTCATCCATTAGGTAAGAATAACTTTAATAGTTTTAATAGTTCATCACAAATAAGAATTATATTTAATGATACTTCTGCTGACTATATCCTTAGACTATATTCTATTGGTTATGAGGTTCCTCCTCCTCGTGGTGATGGTTATAAATGGGAGTATTTGCAATTCATTGTTAATAATACAATATTATATGGTCATTATAATGAGATACCTATTGGTGCCCATTATCCAAATCCTGCACCATTTCAATATGGGTATTATTATCTTTATAATTCCTTTATCCGCTTGAATGATAAAACGCTTATTGTTGCATTCCAAGATACTACTGTCAAATTTTTTAATAATCAAAATAAGATTACAAAAAATCTGAGATATGACGGTATGTATTTCACATCCTTGATTACACTGGATTCGGTGAATTTTCTTGCTGCGGGATCGATAAATGATTCACCAGGATACGCAATTATTAATGATGCAGGCAAGGTTGTGAAAACTGTTATTTTGCCAGGCAGATATGGTGCATTTAATTCAATTGCAATAACACCTGACACTAATTTACTTTTCTCAGGCTATCAATTTATAGATAAAGAATTGCACCGGCGGCCATATTTTGCTAAAACAAATTCAGAAGATATAAGGGAGAGGATTAAGCGGCAAATACGTAGCACATCGGTTGATGAGCCACAGTATGAAGGAAATATTACAATATATCCAAATCCGACAAATAATGAAATTCATATATCAGGAATAAAGGATTATGGAGGTTGGAGTTATACAATTTGTAATTTGGTTGGACAGATTATAAGCAAGGGGAATTTGGAAAGTAACACTATATCCATTTCAGAATTGCCGAAGGGGATGTATTTCATAACATTAGAATATCAAGGCAAAATAATTCCACTGAAATTTATAAAGGATTGAGGAAAGAGACTTCAAAAATTCCAATTTTTATAAACTTTTTTGTTAAATTTGCTTTTTAATTATTAAATAAATAACTAATGAAAATTGGAATATTTGGCGGAACATTCGATCCTGTTCATATTGGGCATCTGATTGTTGCTGAGCGATTTTGTGAGATAATGGAACTCGACAAATGCATATTTGTTCCTTCATATTTATCACCATTCAAAATTGAAAAAAATCCTATTATACCAATTGAAATTCGATTAAAAATGCTTGAAATGGCAATTGCTACCAATCCAATTTTCGAGATTGACACTTTCGAGATAATGCGTCATGAAGTATCTTATACAATCGATACGGTAAAATATTTACTATCAAAATATCCTGAGCCCGAATTATTTTTGCTAATTGGTTCTGACCAGGCAAGCGATTTTCATTTATGGAAAGATTTTAAAGAAATTATGTCAATTGCTCATATTTGCATTGCAAAACGGAAATTGGAGTTTGAGATGAACGTTTTCCCATTTGAATTATACTTAAATAGTGAGACAAAGCAAATATATAAAATAAATACACCAATAATTGAAATTTCTTCTACTGAAATTCGTGAGAGAGCAAAAGGTGGAAAATCTATTGAGTATATGTTGCCTTATAACGTCTATAATTTTATAAAAGAAAATAATATATATAAATAAAGAGAATAAACTGAACTTTTCAAAGGAAAAAGAAAAATTAATATCTCAATTAATTGAGAAAGGAATTACCGACATAAGGATTTTGAATGCCATAAAAAAAATCCCAAGAGAAATATTTATACCAGAAGAATATTTGGAGCATGCTTACGATGACGGGGCTTTACCAATTGGATATGGGCAAACTATTTCACAACCCTATACTGTTGCATTTATGACCGAGATTCTTGATATTAAAAATGATATGAAGGTTCTCGAAATAGGAACAGGTAGTGGCTACCACGCTTGTATCCTGTGCGAATTAGGCGCCGATGTATATTCAATTGAAAGAATCCCTGAATTATATGAAATGGCAAAAAGGAATTTTGAAAAGCTTGGTTATACTGTTCATCAAAAGCTAGGGGATGGCTCTATAGGTTGGGAGAAGTACGCACCATTTGATAGAATTATTGTACCAGCGTCTGCACCAAGAATTCCATCAATGCTTATAAGACAATTAAAAAATGGTGGTAAGATGGTAATACCAATAGGTGATAGAGAAATTCAGACAATGCATTTAGTTACGCGTTGTGATGAAACACAATATATGGATAGAAAATTGCAGACATTCAAATTTGTTCCATTAATTGGGCTGGGAGGATGGGAAGAATCAAACTCGAAGAATTAAACAATACAAATATATTGCCTGTAATACTGGGACCCACAGCATCAGGGAAAACGGAGCTATCGCTTAGGCTTGCGGAAGTGTATGATTGCGAGATAATATCAGCAGATTCACGGCAGATTTATCGATATATGGATATTGGCACTTCAAAACCTGATAAATCAATATTGGAAAGCATTCCCCATCATTTTATTGATATTTTAAATCCTGATGAGAATTATTCCGCAGGAAAATTTGAGCATTATGGGAGAATTGCTATTGAAGAAATAAGAAGTCGCAATCACATTCCAATTGTTGTGGGCGGAACAGGTTTATATATTAAAGCATTATGCGAAGGGCTGTTTAATTTTTCTAATACTGAGCAAAATCAGGATATTAGGAAAAAATTAGAAAGCGAATTAAATGAAATCGGCCGCGATGCTTTTTATGAGAAATTGAGAGCAATAGACCCAATAACAGCAGCAAAATATTCTGATAAAAATCCACGCAGAATTATGCGAGCATTGGAATTTTATGAAAATACAGGAATACCATTATCAGAAGCACAAAATGAAAACAATACTCAAGGAATTCAATATGATTGCTTATATTTTGGAATATCGATGGAAAGAGATAATTTATATGAACGAATTAATAAAAGGTGCGAGATTATGTGGGGTCATGGATTGATTGAAGAAACTTCAAAATTGCTCGCAATGGGTTATTCAAAAGATTTAAACTCAATGAATACAATAGGATATAAGGAAGCAATTCAATATTTAGAAGGAAAATTGCGTTATGATGAGGGTTTGGAATTATTTAAAAAGAATACACGACATTTTGCAAAGCGGCAATTAACGTGGTTTAGGAAAAATGAAAAAATTCGATGGATTGATGCGAAAAATGATATAAATTTAAATTTTATTTCAAATTTTTAAAGAAAAAGTGTAACTTTTTCGATTTTCAATTGTCTTATAGTAATATGAAATTTAATTTTTTAATAAAAGGTGAATAATGAGAAAATTGGTCTTACCAATCTTAGCAATTCTATGTATTAATTTTCTTCCGATATTTTCACAAGATTTTTTTGGGCAATTGCCTTATCCCGATGGATTAACAGCACAAGTATCAGCAGTAGATAGCTCCGACATACTTTATGTTGGGCTATGGGGAAAAGGATTAAAAAAATCATTGGATGGGGGAACTTCATGGACGGATGCTAACACAGGATTAACAAATTTCTTTTTTAATGATATATTTGTTAGTTCTGATAGCAAAATATATGTTTCAACAATGGGCGGCATTTTCCTATCGACCAATCAAGGTGCAAGCTGGACAACCTTAAATAATGGTTTAGGGATATTGAACGTGACTTGCGTGCGTCAATATAAAACGGGAATGCTGATAGCGGGTACGTATGGTCAAGGAATTTATATTTCAACGAATGGTGGAGCATTATGGACACAGTCAAATACGGGCTTGCCATATCGGGCTATATCATCAATTGAGATTTCAAAAGTAGGTTATATTTTAGCATCCACTTATGGCAGTGGTGTTTATCAATCACACGATACAGCAAAAACTTGGCAGCGAGCTAATACAGGCATAACAAATAAATATGTGAAATCATTAGTAAGAATACCAATTTATCCACAAATTTATGCAGCTACAAATGGAGGTGGCGTATTTATGTCTCCAAATGAAGGGATAAGCTGGGGCGAAGCAGAAGATACCACAGGCCTTTTAGATTATGGTATTACAGCACTTGTAATCGATGATGATATGGAAGAAATTATTGGAACACGTAATGCAGGGATTCAATATTTTGATAAATATTTATGGAATCAGTGGCGGACACCTTTTCAATCAAATGTTGGCATCACAACTCTCACACGCTCAAAATCGGGGACAATTTACTCATTTGGAAACGAATCTCAACCAATGCGCAGCACTAATAATGGACGCAATTGGACACAAATGACTTCATTGCGAAATCAAACTCCAATTAAGTTTTTTACATGGGGAAATGGAAATATCATAGCACAGTACGCACCCGAAACTATAAAATATTCAAGCGATTATGGCAAAACTTGGCAAAATACTGATTTGGGGAGTAAAACCCTTAAAACTGCTTGCTCGGTGGAAAATAATGTAATTTTTGTAGGTACTGACAGTGGTCTTTTCAAATCTACAAATGGTATAAATTGGACATCAACAAGTATTACAAATCCTGTCACGGGAATAGATTATAAAAGTGGATTAATAGCCTTTGGAACAGCAACTATACCATCAGGCACCCCACCACCCCCTCCTACATATTCATTTTATATTTCAAACGATTATGGTGTCACATTTACCAAAAAAACATATCCAACTGACAGTGCAGCAATTGTTAGAATTAAAGTATCATCCGATGGTTATATTTATATGACAATGGGAAATAATTTGTGGCGCTCATCAAATCAGGGAGGAAAATGGGAAAATGTGACTAATGGACTTGGTGGCAGTATAAATGATTTAGCTTTAAATAGTTCAAATGCAATTTATATTGCGACTGCAAAGGGAGTCTATCATTCCGAAAGTAAGGGTAATTTTTGGACTTATAGCGAAGTGGACTATAAAAATATTGATTCAATTGGTGCTTCTAAAATTAATATAACAGGTGAGAATACTATTTATCTGCTTGGTAACATACCGCGCAGTCTTTCTATGTCGTACGGTTTATGGCGATCTACTGATAATGGCGCTTCCTGGGATTCTTTGTATGAAGATATTACATCAGCAAATAATATCGATCTTTCATCAGATGGAGAATCTAATCTCTATTGTGCCTCTACCTCAATATTTAAACATCTTAATCCTAATCAAATGGTTTTTCCTACTAATTTAGCTCCGGCAAATAATCAAAAATCGGCAGATCTTGTACAAAACTTTATATGGACAAGTACTTCTGAAGCCGAACTTTATGAATGGCAACTTTCGGAATCCCCAACTTTTGAAATATTAAAATCGTGGGTTGTTCAAAGCGATACATCTTATAAGGAGACTTTAGAGTATAACAAGACTTATTATTGGAGAGTTCGAGCAAAATATCACGATTCATATAGCTCTTGGTCTTCGGTATTTACTTTTTCAACATTGCTCAATGCACCAACACTAGTTGCACCAGTAAATAATTCTCTTGGCCTTTCGCTCAATCCTACATTTGTATGGAATAAAGTTGCTAATGCTGACTATTATCACCTGCAATTAGCAATCGATGATAAATTTGCTACTCTTATTATGGATTCTGATTCTCTTGCTGACACAACACTTGTATCTCAAACATTACAATTGAATCAAAAATATTATTGGCGAGTGAAAGCATTTAATCAGTTTGGCGAAAGCGCTTGGTCCGATATATGGAATTTCCAAACAACTTTTGGAGCACCTGTCCTTATCGCTCCGCATAATGATTCGTTGGATGTGCCACTCAATGGAAAATTAGTTTGGGGAAAAGTTGAAAGCGCCACTTTTTATAATGTAATGCTGTCAGATACATCCGATTTCAGTAATGCTAAAACTTTTAAAGTTACAGGGGCTACAAGTTTTGACCTACAATCTAATATTATTTACGATAAAGATTATTATTGGAAAGTACAAGCTGCAAATCCAAATCAAACAAGTAATTACTCCGACCCCTGGCATTTTGCAAGCATTATTGGACCACTTAATTTACTTCAACCTGCAAATGATTCAAAAAATATAAGCCAATCTCCCGATTTTTCCTGGACACCAAATAATAAATACAATAGCTACGAATTTGTTATTTCCAAACAAAATACTTTCCAACCAATTCTAGTTGATACCGTTATTACTTCTCCAAATTTGACATTAAATGATTTGGAGGGTTATACAAAATATTATTGGAAAGTTAGAGTTAAAAATACTACTCGTCAAGGTGAATATTCTCAAATATGGAATTTCACAACAGGAATAGCCCCTGTGGGTTTACGTTATCCGACAAATAATTCAAAAGACAATAAAACAACCATTCAATTTCTGTGGTTTCCAACAAATGGGGCAAAATATTACTTTCTGCAAGTTGCTCGCGATATAAAATTCAATGATTTGATTATTAGTAAAGATTCAATTGAAACTACATATTATGAAGTAAAGAACCTCTTGCCAAAAACAACATATTTCTGGAGAGTAAGAGCAAGCAATATCGATGGGACTTCATCCTGGTCGCAAGTTTGGATTTTCCAAACAGGGTCGCCTGTTCCAATATTGCGATATCCCGAAAATCAAGCTTATCAAGTTCCTTTGGAAGTTACCTTTTTATGGGATTCACTCGACAATGCTACATCATATTTCTTGCAAGTATCAACCGATGAAACATTTAACCAATTGATCCAAAGCATTGATAATATTCCAACTAATTCTCAAAATGTTACGGGTTTGCAACTGAACACAATTTATTATTGGCGTGTTAGAGCAAAATTTGGAGATATTGATGGCGATTGGTCTGACATGTGGTCATTTCAGACAATCACATCAGGTGTATTCGAGTATTCGGGGAATGATGAAGTGCTTTCTATTTATCCGAATCCTGTCAATTCGATATTATATTTGAATATCAATTTAACTATTCCAGGCAACTGCGAAGTTTATATCCACGATGAATATTCAAGACTAATTAAGATACTTTATAAAGGACCATCAGAGTTATTAAATGGCATTCAATCTTTCAATTTAAACGGTCTTGCATCAGGTGTATATTTTCTAGAACTCAAAACGGAAAATAAAATCTTTGTAAGGAAATTTATAATATTAAAATAATTTAAATAAAAAAATGTAGGGGTTCAAAATTTTGAGCCCCTACAAAATATATATATATTAATTTTAAAAAGAAATCGTTAATTTTATTTCCTAAAATATTTTAATTTTTTGGAAGATATCACTATTAACATAAATAACCTTTCTAAACGTGTCTCATCAAGCGAATTGCTTTTTAAGAATTTGAGTTTTAATGCAAATACAGGCGATATTATAGCAATTGTAGGCCCTAATGGTAGCGGGAAATCTACATTGCTGAAAATACTCGCGGGCGTTTTAAAGCCAACTAATGGGCAAATTTCAATTATTATCAATAATCAAAATATTGATATTAATAATTTTCATAGATATTTCGGATTTGTTTCATCGTATCTGAATTTATATGAAGAATTCAATCCCATAGAGCATTTGCGGGTGATTTGCAAAATGCGTAATATTAAATTTGCAAATGAGATTGCAATGAATTATTTGCGGCAATTTAATTTACAGGAGCATTATTTGAAACCAATTAAAGCATTTTCCTCAGGAATGAAACAGAGAATGAAGATGATGCTGGCAATTCTGAATGACCCCGCAGTCTTATTTCTCGATGAGCCTTTTTCGAATCTCGATGAAGAAGGAATTACAAATTTTGAAAAAATTATACTTGATTTCCATAATAAAGGAAATTTAATTTTCATTGCAAGCAATGACGAGCGAGAGATTTCCATTGCAAATAAAAAAGTTAATATTTTAAACTATAAATAAATGAAATTCGATAATGATATAATTTTGACAATTATGTCAGTGCGAAAAATTGGTAAAGGTAGTAAAATTCAAGTTAATTTTGATAGTATAGAACCGATTAATTTATCATTAGATTTAGTCAATCGATTTCGTTTAGAAAAGGGCTCGCAAATTTCTCTAAGTGATTTGCAGGAAATAATAAAACTGCAAAAGGAGATGGTAGCAAGGCAATCTGCATTTGGATATTTACAACGCCGCCCGCATTCTGAGCTCGAAATGCGTCGTAAATTAGAAAAAAAGAATTTTGAACCCTCTGTAATTGATAATACTATCAAATTTTTAAAAGAATATAATTATCTTGATGATTATAAATATTTTGAAGACTATGCCCGGTGGCTTGCTGAAAGGCATTTTTTAGGTAGATTCCGCATTGAACAAGAACTTGCAAAAAGAGGTGCAAAAAAAGATATAATATTAGAAATATGCAATAAAATATTTCGCGATAATGAAACCAGAGAATATGAATGTGCGCAAAAGATACTTCAAAAGAAACAAGCCGCAATAAATCGCAAAGAGCCATCAAAACGTAAGATATACATATATAATATGCTTTCGCGATATGGTATTGCCAACGACATAATCCGCAAAATTTTGGATGAATATAATTAATGAAGCAATACTCTTCTAAACTATGGGTGCTTTTGAAATACAAGAATACGTCAATCCTGCGTCTATATAATAATTATTGATATATCAAATATGTTGAGTAATAATAGCAAATTTGGCGTTATTGGTGCGGGGATGGTTGGATTGCCTCTTGCTGAATTGCTTGCCGAAAAGAATTTGCTTGATTTTATTTTAATTAGAAATCCTGAAAAAGCAGCTAACACTCCCGAAATTATTCGAAATAATGCAAAAATATATAATAATATAAGTCAAATCCCTGATTTGCCTGATATTATTATTTTGACAGTTAGAAATAGCGCCTATCAAGAAATTTCTGACAAATTAGCAGAGCAATTCAAATCAGATCTAGCAAATAAATTTGTTTTCCATACTTCGGGTCCGATGAGTCTGGAAGTACTTGAACTTTTGAAAAATTATGGTGCATATATATTTTCTGCGCATCCATTCCAAACATTTTTTGAGGCAGATAAGAGCATTTTCAATAATTTAATTTGGGGAATTGACAAAGGCAATACCCCCCTTGATGATATTACAAAAATCATCTCAATGCTTGGAGGCAAACCATTATTTTTAAATGATTTTCAAATCGTTCATAAAGACCAATATCATTTGATTGCCGTTGCTTGCTCGAATTTTTTGTTTGGTATTATTGAATTTGCAAAGCTTTTAGGAGCGGAGATTAATTTGAATAATAAGGAATTGATTTCTCAAATCGTTTATCATACAATTGAAGTAGGACTTAATAATTTTGAGGATATTAATAAATTTCCAATTTCAGGACCACTTTCACGAGGGGATAAAAATGTTCTGCAAGGACATATAAATTCGTTAAAATATGCGGAGCATTTGCAAAAAGCATATAAGCATTTCTCGCTCGCAACTATAGAATTATTAGAGCAAACCAACGTTGTTTCGCAAGATAAAGCAAGAGAAATGAAAGAATTAATGAAATAATAATTTCAGTTTACTAAAAAATTGAAAAAAATATGTGCAATTGCCTTATATTTCATAATTTTGTAATTAATGGCTGTAAATCAAAATAATCAAGAGCGAGCAATACGAATAATCACATCAAACCGGCGGGCTGAACATGATTATGAAATCGTTCAGAGGTTAGAGGCGGGAATTATGTTGCAAGGCACAGAAGTGAAATCATTGCGCGAGGGCAAATGCAGCTTGCAAGATGCTTACTGCGGATTTCCAAAGCGCGATTCAAATGAATTATATATTTATAATATGCATATACCCGAGTATTCGCACGGCAATATTGCAAATCATAAGCCAAAGCGACCGAGAAAATTGCTTCTGCACGAACGGGAAGCGCGGAAATTACACACAGCTATAAATGAAAAGGGGCTGACTATTATTCCGTTAAGCGTATATTTTTCGGGTCCTTATGCAAAATTAGAAATCGCACTTGTACGCTCTAAACGGAAATATGACAAGCGCGAAGAAACAAAAGAAAAAGAAATTTCAAGAGATATCAAACGAAAATATGGTAAAGTACTATGAGCTTCCTAACAATAAATGAGCAAATGGATATAATTCGAGAGGGAGCTGTCGATATTATTCCTGAAGAAGAATTAGTTAAGAAATTAGAAAGATCAATAGAAAACAATAAACCGTTAATTATAAAATTAGGTGCAGACCCTAGTCGACCCGATTTGCATATTGGCCACGCAGTTGTACTGCATAAAATGAGGCAATTTCAAGATTTGGGACATATTGCAACGCTAATTATTGGAGATTTTACGGGAATGATTGGTGACCCGACGGGACGTAATAAAACTCGCCCACCATTAACACTCGAAGAAGCTCGCAAAAATGGTATTAGCTATCTTGAACAAGCTACATTAATTTTAAGCAAAGAACGATTGCAGGTCCGCTATAATTCAGAATGGCTTGGAAAAATGTCATTTCGAGATGTGATTGAACTTGCCTCCAAATATACTGTAGCGCAATTGCTCGAACGCGATGATTTTTCTAAGAGATATAGGGAAGGCATTCCCATAAGCGTTCACGAATTGCTTTACCCGCTTGCGCAAGCTATGGATTCTGTTGCAATCGGTGCGGATGTTGAATTGGGCGGTACCGACCAGAAATTCAATTTGCTTGTTGGTAGGGAAATTCAGCGCAGTTATGGAATGGAGCCACAATGTATTTTAACGGTTCCAATATTGGAGGGAATTGATGGAGTTGAGAAAATGAGCAAATCATACAATAATTATATTGCTCTGACTGACCCACCCGATGAAATGTTTGGCAAAATTATGTCCATTCCTGATAAATTGATTGGAAAATATTTATTGTATGCGGCATTTGAGAATCCAAAAGAAGTAGAAAAAATTCAGAAGCAAATTGATAATAATGAAATTAATCCCCGTGACGCAAAGGTAAAGCTTGCAATGAAAATTGTTGAG
>ERZ795051.4117-NODE-4117-length-13991-cov-5.962974_pt1 | contig 13991 bp, 12 predicted proteins | sample MGYA00375135_ERZ795051 | MGnify/ENA primary metagenome ERZ795051 (study PRJEB30180, sample SAMN05720222) | activated sludge metagenome | isolation source: Anaerobic digester | place: Japan | collected 2015-05-26 ... | reverse complement strand
CGTAGATATGTTTGACAACTGGATCAACGAGTGGGAGTATCCGAACATCGGTATCCCGTTTGGAGAAACACAATCGGCTGGTCATGATATGTATTTTATGGATTTCAGCGTAGTTGACGAGAATGGGGAACCTCGTATCGTACATATAGATAACGAAGCGGATAATTCCATCGACGTTGTAGCTAACAACTTAGAGGAATTTCTTACAAAGATATATGATCACGAGGAGATCTGAATTTATAATACAAAAATCAAATAAGAATATTTCAAACGGAGACTTTTGAGCCTCCGTTTTTATTATTCAGAAAATTATTTCTCAGATCGTCCCCTTTATGGCTTTAAGCAATAAAACTTGTAGGATATCATAATTTCCAATTACTGATATTGTACAAACTGCTGTTTTTTACATATATTCTGTTAACTTTTCTTATATTATATTGAGTATGATATATAATTATGGTAAAATCATACATATAAAACAAGTCGGATGGCCGCCGCAAATTATATCAATTTGCGAAAAGGACGATCTGCAACCGGTACTATTATTGCATATCAAAAACCGTATACTATCAAAGATCAGGAGGAGCTATTATGAAAAACAACAATCTTGTCGTTATCGAAAGAGACGTATTCTGCCCGTATTGCAATCAGAACTCTGCCGTTCTCATAAGCGAGACTGTCAAAAAGAAGAAAACTATCGGCTGTGCGGCAATAGGCTGCAAGGATGCTTTGCTGTTGTATGCAACAGGCTGCTTATGGGCTATTGTATGCGGTTTCCCCTTACTTGACGTCAAAGAGGATAACCAAACAAGTATGTACGGATTCTGTCCTTGCTGCGGAAATACATATCCTGTTATCAAGCCCGAAGCAGATACTGTCATCGATAAAATGAAGAACACACAGAAACGTATCTCTAAGGTGGCTGGCCAGGCAAAGGGATTACTTAACAAGGGTACCTCTGCTCCCGAACAGTTCGGCAATAACATCGATGATCAGCCATGACTGACAAAGAGATAATCAAAGCCTTTTATAAAGCCAGAAAAAAAGAGGTATGCAAAGCGGTCATCAGGCCAAAGTTTACGATGTACAAGGAGCTTTTTCAATTAGCCGCTGCACTCGCCGTATTCGTTACCATTATTCTTGTGCATGCATACTTTTCCACGCCGTTTTTTATAACGCTCCTGTGTGCAGTATCTGCTGCATTCATACTCAGTCAGACCAGAAACATACTTCTGCTGGCGATTTTTGCCTATCAGAAATTTGCACCAAAGCTGCTGCGTTCAGCCTGTCTGTTCCAGCCGAGCTGTTCCGAGTACATGAAGCAGTGCATTACAAAATACGGAGTGATCAAAGGCGTAAACAAGGGCTTTAAACGAATAAAACGCTGCCGTCCGCCAAACGGCGGACTGGACGAACCATGATCAAGGTGATAATATGAGTAATAATAATAAGATGCCCGAAGGCTGGGGGGCAGAATAAAAGTATTCCCGATTCATGGGGAAATAATAATAAGCTCCCCGATAACTGGGGCAAACAGAGTAAAACTATCAATACCAATAACACGGATATTTCATCTTCAGCTTCTGCCGACAGACCGGATATCAGCAACGATTTTTCTGATGCAGCAAGAGCTGGTTTTAAAACACTTTTAGGAACAGCCAGAGGAATCGGCAGCGCAGCAAAAAATGCAGCAGGAAGTGCAGTTGAATATGCAAAGTCAGACGATGCAAAGGAAAAAATCAATGCTGTAAAAAACAAGGCAAAATCCGCAGCGTCTGTGGCGGAGTGTGCAATTACTGACATAAAGGAAAAGACAAGCGATAAAATAACCGAACTCCGTCAGTCAAGATCTGAAGCATCTTTACCTGAGCACAATGCATCCGATGATATAATTGAAGATATAAATTCAGAAGTAAAAAATTCCGGTTCTGAATATCAGGAAATCCCTGATGTTCCAACTCAGCCTGAAGTACAGGAACGTACTGCTGATGAAATAACACCTGCCATTCTTACCGCAGATCCGGAAGCTGTAAAAGAAGAGCCATTGCCACACCGTGAAACAAAGGTCAATGCAATCAGAAGACCTCCGGCAGATCCTGCTCCCGTTTATGCTGAAAGGCAATACGAATCTCCTGCTAACGATCAGGCCGAGCTATACAGCTACAAGGAAAAGAGATCCCCGGTTATTTACGTCCTTTCCGGAATAATTGCTGTTTTATTAGCTGGCGGAGGTATACTCGGCGGAATGCTTCTGATGAAGAATAAAGCCGATAAGTCCGAGCGTACAGAATCCTCTGAATCAGAGACACAGGTTCAGCCTGCCAATGAAAATGCTGCATCTTCCAGCGATGAGGATACGTCAGTCGTTTCAACTGAAACGACTACACCTTCTGACTCCGGTGCTGAAACTGCAACCGAAGTGCAGACCTCCCCTGCTATAACCGGAAACAAACTCAAATTCTATCCAAGTGATAAGATCAATGATTATCCTGTATATCTTGAGAAACTCAGAGATCTGCAAAATAATGGCATATACCGGGAGCAGAACAACGGATTTTTCCTTTGTGATATAAATGATGATAATATCCCCGAATTATTCGCAACATTTAATATCAAAGATCAGGATATTTTGTTTGCAGGAAGTATTTACTCCGGAGAATTAGTTCCCTTTGCAGAATTCATGGGCGCAGGTCCGCTGCGTGGGATAACGTTATTTGATAACGGTGCAATTGGCATCACGTCTACCGGCAACGAAGGTCATGGCGTGAGCTATATCACCTACGGCGGCGGAAATTCATTGTATGAGCAGAATAATGGCTATGAATCAATAAGCTATATCTATGAAAACGGTGCGCTGTCATATATAAGTTATCAAAACGGTTCTCAGGAGAAGCATATCACTGAGGAAGAAGCTGAGCAGATACAGAAAAAGTATGTTGAAGCGGCTTATACTGCTGCTCCTATCAGCTCTGTGATAGATACGGTAAAACTTCCGGACGATTCTAAATATATCGGTGAGGGATATGTCATCACCGAATCCACCGATCTCAATATGCGTTCTGAACCAAACAGCAATTCAAAGGTCATTGCAAGCATCCCGAAGAATACTAAGATCGATTGCTACGAATCCGGAACAAACGGCTGGTATATCGCCTATTACAAGGGCGAAACAGGCTATGTTAGTTCGGAGTTCGTTTCAATTGGCTCAGACGGTTCAAGCACGGTCATAAACGGCGTTACTGTTTATAGCTGCTCAAAATCCGGCAGAATAAATACTCACGGAGGAAATCTCCCGAGTATTACCCTGGACTATATAACCGGCGGAGACTGGAAGACTCTGAGAGACAGCCTCGGAAACGGCTGGCATATTAAAGCTGAAAGGTACTGCAATTCAAAGGGCATTACGTGGTACGAGATCGTGGACGCTGACGATGGCGACTACTACGGCTGGATAGACGGCGAATTTATTGACTTCGACTGATGAAAAGGATACAATATGAAGCAAATTGAAATTCTGATCACAATCACTGCACTGATGGCATTGTTTGCATCCTGTGGAAAGCTCCCAAAAGACAGCAGCACTGTAATGCCTTCTGAAATCACCGTAACTACGGTAACTGAACCCGTACAGACTTCTGAGCAGATCCACACAACTACGACAACAGCAGCGGTCATCTCAACAACACTTACCTCAGCTTCAACAAGCAACAGCAGTATTTCTTCCGCTGAAATACAAACGACCAAAGTCACCGCAGCCCCACCTGCTCCGGAAGAAACGGCTCCACCGCAGACTTTTGCAGCTGCTCAGGAAACTCCCAGAACAACAACTGTCCAGATTCAGCAGAATACGGGATTTGAAGCTTTTTCCGATTATGTTTCATGGGCTGGTTCCACCGGTTATCCGAGCGGACTTCTTGAAGCAAACGGAGTTTCCGGTATCAACCAGGACTATTTTCATACTCCTCCCGGTACAGCCGGATATGATTCAGGACGTATAGTTGTTGGCGACAGCAGGTGCTGTCAGCTTGGTATCTACCAGCAAAGAACAGGTCTGAATGATTTTGCAGCCTTTGCTGTCTGGGGAGGTCACTACATTTCCGGCTACGGAGGCATAATGACCGAAGAACACTTCCGTGAGGTCGAGCAGTGCTTTCAGTCTCAGATAGAAAACTGCGGGAAAAGTACGATATACTTTTTTGCTACGGTTAATGACTATGACTGCTGGAACAATGATAATTCATCATATATCAGTTCAGCGATAGGCACTGCTGAAAGACTTGCTTCTATGTCATATGAGGTGAACGATACCATTTATCACCCGGAGGTTTTTGTTATCGGTTTTGACGGATGCTGGCTGACCGGTGATCTGTTCGGTACACCGCAGGATGTATTTAACCGTTACATACAAGACTATAATGACAAGCTTGCAAGTGCCTGCTCATCAAGCTCGTCCCTGAAAAACAGATTTACAACTGTAATGGATATAGTCGGCGGAAAAGCCGGATTTATTGATGATGGTCTTCATTATTCTGATGATACATTAGAAAAGATCATATCTTATATATCCGATTGACCGCTCTGTGAGCCGTATCGTCCTTCTGAAATACTATATAGCAAAACAAGTAAAAAGACGATGTTTACCAATGGTAAGCATCGTCTTTTCCCCTTGTATTCTATTTCTTTATTGAGGAATGACACCTGAGCGGGGAAGCTCGTCAGAAACCTCACTCAGGTATTAAGCTATAAAATCAGTGTATCCACTTCGATGCAAATGTATCTGCAAAGCTGTCCTTGTTCTTAGGCAGTGCGAATACGGAGGTCTGGAGCTCAGCAAGATCCATTTTAGGTTTGATACCGTAAACATGATAGTCGAAATACTGCACCATCTTCTCAACGTCCTCTGCAATTACTGCATGGCCTGATCTGTGGATGTTGATAGCAAGATGATCGCTAAGATCCATGAAGTCCCATACGTGCTTCATGCCAAGATAAGCCATCCATACTGACGGTGCATTTACCCAGTCCTCATTCTCGCAGGAGCCGATTATGAAGAGATATCTGTCGGGATCGCAGCAGAGCGCTCCAAGCATATGCTGATCCATCGGGAACTGCTCTGCGCTTCTGAATTCCATGAATCTGCCGTTGAACCAGCCCTGCTCGCCGGAAGCCTGAAGGCTGCCGAGAGGCTCGTTCTCTGAATATCTGTAATTGGATGAACCTCCCTTGCTGGAGAAATCATAGGTCTTTCCGACTGAGCTGTAGCGGTACAGCGCAAGTCCGCCTGCACCTGAGCAGGAAGGAGCACACATCTTTATTCTTGTATCAAATGCGCCGCAGACAGAAGCAGCCTTGCCGTATCTTGAAACGCCTGTGACGATTGAGCTGTCAGGATTGATGTTCAGCTCCTTTGCCGCTCCTGCATAGAGAGCGTCCAGTATCCTGCTGATGCCCCATGACCATGCCATGAGATCGCCGGTCTGCTCGTCCCAGTTTCTTCCGTAAGGATAGAGGGTATAGAATGCGCCTGTATGCTGATTGTTATCGGCAGCTGTTCCGGGTGCGCTGAACATACCGTCGCTGTCGTAGGTAATTACTGCATAGCCGTTTGCTGTAGCTGTGCTCTCGGAGATGCCCTTGTGCATACCGAGGATGACAGGCGCTCCGCCTTCATGGCGCACTGTCTTCGGCAGATTTATCACTGCCTTGAAGGAAGCTGTTTTGCCGGTACTCTTACGCTTGACATTTATCGTCATACTGTTGCCGTTGATCGTGTAAGTAGTCTCATCGTCAGAGCCGTCGATCCACTTGCCGTACATATAATACTCATACATACAGCTTATCTCGCTCTGACGTCTCCACCAGTCGTCCTGAGTCTCCACCTTTGAGCCATCCATGAATATGAACGGATCAGGGATATCCTTTGAGCTCTTGAGAGAGCTTACAGCCGGGAAATTATAGCTCTTTTCGATGACCGGCTTTTCAGCAGCAGTGAATTCCTTAATATTTCCAAGGATGAAGTGCTGGAGCTGGATAAGGTCAGCGATCTCGTTCTTTCCGTTCCTGTCAACGTCGGCCGGCTTTTTGGTGTCGCTTGCAAAGCCGTTGATGAGACCGTCCTTCATAAGAGCAAGATCGAATCCGGTTATCATCCTATCGCCGTCAAGATCACCGTATACCAGCTCGGATGAACCGGGAACGGGATCTGCAGAAGGCTGAACGGTACCGGGATCATCAAGATAGCTCTTTATCTGCTCATACCAGTATTTTCCCATTTTCTCATATCCGCCTGCATTGGGATGAACACCGTCTGCAAGATCAGTTGAAGCATTGATAACGCTATGGATATCTGCATATATAACGTTCTTGCTGCTGTAATCACCGGCGACCTTCTTTATAAGCTCATTATACTTTGCAATATCGCCGTTTGAATTACCTCCCCAGCCCGTATTTCCAAGGTCAGGGATAGTGGTGAGGAATATCTTGCCGCCGGAAGGCATTTTCTCTCTCAGATAGTCAAGAAGCTGATGAAGGCGCTCCTCTGAACCGTCAAGATGACCATTGGAGACATCGTTCGTACCTATCTGGAGAAGGATAATGTCGGGAGAATATTTCGATATATAGTCTCCCCCCCTGCATGGTTTCAAGTATGCCGTTGAGCTGTCCGAACCAGCCTCCGGGCAGATTCGTTATAGTGTAGCCGCTGTATCCGGCATGATTGTCATCGTAGGTAACGCTTTTTCCGTTATAGTTGAATGTTGCGCTGTCCTTTCCCTCAGGGCCCACAAGATCAACGTTGCTGTAGCCGTTCTGCTGAAGAAGATAGCTGAGATACTTTCGGTATCCTCCCTCGTCAGCCATTCCGTAGGTTATCGAATCTCCCAGCGGCATGATCTTCACGGTACCGCTTGCTGAGGCCTGCTTCGGAATGACGGGCTGCCTGCCCGGGGATGAAGCAGATACTGTCATTGCCAGAGATGAAATGGTGAGTGTGATCGCTGTAACGATCTTAAAAAAACCCTTGCCTTTTTTTAGTTTTTTGCTCGCTTTGGAAAACATCTTCATATTCCCTCCTATAAATTAATTAAAACATATGCTGTTATTTAGTTCCTCCTTTCTTATAACCAAGCTTAAAAATGCACAGTTTTAACAGCAGTATTTATATATTTACTGTATCTTTTCTTTAATGCAAATATACAACAAAAAAGCAATTTTGTAAAGAATTATTTGTAATTCAGCAATTATTGGTCATTAAACAGCAATAAATGCTTACAATGCAAGTAATTTAATGACATAAATGGTAAAATTTTGATGTTAAATGATAATTATATAATAAAATTCCGATCTGAAATTTCGTTTCAACAGTTCGTGATATAATTAAAAATATTCATCATCCCTCTTCCGGCTAAGACGATTTCTTCAAGAGCTTGCTATGATCTGCTTAAATAATCATTTTATTAAAGCTCCATCCAGTCCCCTTCCCGATCACCTGTTTTTATTGACACATCCCCCAGAATATGATAATATATTACTGATATTAATGATGATAAGGAGCGAGCTCGTTGATCTTACTTACTGCTCAGAATATTTCTAAAACTTACATGGAACGAAAGGTGCTGGACGATGTTTCATTCTTCCTGAATGAAGGCGACAAGGTCGGTATCATCGGCATAAACGGCACCGGCAAATCCACCCTGCTTAAAATACTTGCCGGTGCGGAGGAATCAGACAGCGGCGATATTATAAGAACTAACGGCATACGTATATCCTACCTGCCCCAGATACCGGAATTCGGCGATAGCGGCACAATTCTTGAACAGGTACTGCTCCATCTCCCAAAGGATCTTCGGCAGGCAAAGGAATATGAAGCCCGCTCTGTCCTCGAAAAGCTTGGCATATCCGATCAGGAGCGTGATATCAGCACCCTTTCCGGCGGAGAAAAACGCCGTGCCGGAATAGCTGCCGCTCTTGTACATCCCAGTGATGTGCTGCTTCTTGACGAGCCCACCAACCATATCGACAACGAGACTGCCCAGCTTCTTGAAGACCTGCTTATGAAGTACCGTGGAGCTATCGTCATGGTAACTCATGACAGATACTTTCTCAATAAGATATGCCGGAAAATTGTCGAGATCGACAGAGGAAAACTGTATGTCTGCGACGGAAGCTACAGCGATTATCTCATGCAGAAAGCTCAGCGTGAAGCAGACGCAGAGGCTGCCGAGCGGAAAAACCGCTCCCTGTACCGCCGTGAGCTGGAATGGATAAGCCGTGGCGCAAGAGCAAGAGGCACCAAGTCCAAGGACAGGATAGAACGCTTCGAGGCTCTCAAAAACCGTGAGCTGCCTGCTGCCGCCGAAAAAGTGCAGCTTCAATCTGTGTCCTCACGCCTTGGAAAGAAAACTATCGAGATCGAAAATATCAGCAAGAGCATTGACGGGAAGCCCCTTCTGACAGACTTCTCCTATATTATATCCCGTGACGCAAGGATAGGCATCGTTGGCAGAAACGGTGCAGGCAAAAGTACCTTCCTGAAAATGCTGATCGGTCAGACAGCTCCCGACTCAGGCAGCATTGTCATCGGCGATACCGTGAATATCGGCTATTTCTCACAGGAATGTGAGTCTATGGATCCGACCATGAAGGTCATAGAGTACATAAGGGAGACCGCTGACATCGTCCGCACTCCAGACGGCACAGTTACTGCCGCTCAGATGCTGGAGCGTTTCCTGTTCACTCCTGAGCTTCAGTGGAACAGGATAGAAAAACTCTCCGGCGGCGAAAGGAAAAGACTGTTTCTGCTGAAGATACTGATGACAGCGCCGAATATACTACTGCTGGACGAGCCTACAAACGACCTTGATATAACTACCCTTACTATCCTTGAGGATTACCTCGAAAGCTTCAGCGGCGCAGTCATTGCAGTATCCCATGACCGGTACTTTCTCGATAAGATCGCCGATGAGATCTTTGAGTTCAGGGACGGTGTCTGCACAAGATTCAACGGCAATTACTCCGATTATGCAGAAAAAGCTGCCGAGCTATACTCCGACAGTACAGCTAAATCAAAAAAGAAAGGCGAGAAGAAGGAACGTGTCTACACCGGCAAAACAAAGCTGAAATTCTCCTTCAAGGAACAGAGAGAATACGACACCATTGACAATGTTATCGCCGGCCTTGAACAGCAGATATCCGATACTGAAAAGGAGATTGCTGTCAATTCCTCAGACTATGTTAAGCTGCAGGAGCTCTCGGATAAGAAAGAGCAGCTCGAACTTGAACTGGCTGCGAAAATGGAACGCTGGGTATACCTCAACGACCTTGCTGAAAGGATAGAACGTGGCGAATACGCTCCCTGACAAAGTTTAACTGCCTGATTTGATCCTGATCCATTATTTGGTCAGCAAAAATATAAAAAACGGCTCCTGTGCAATATGATACACAGGAGCCGTATTTTTCAAGTTCAATATTCTTACTCAGAAATTTTTAGAAACATAATCTACCCATCTGCTGTCCTTTGAAAGCGCTCCGCCGTTCAGGAATACAGACTTTGCGGTCTGATCGTTTTTCAGGAATGCATCAAACCACTTCACTGCATATTCAGCAAAAATTGAAGCGCAATTTCCGTCTACAGGCCCAAAGTGTGTTACATCCTTTACGCTTGCATATACAGCAGGTGCTTTGCAGCCATCATAAGAGGATTTTACCCATGAAGAAGGCACGATCACATCCTCTGTAGCGGTTATAAAGAATGTCGGGACCTTCAGCTTGCTTGCTTCATACTTAAGCTGACAGCCCTGTACATCAAATACACAGTCTATTTTTGAATTGAGCCTTGAAGCATTAACTGCACTCATTCCGCCCTGTGAATGTCCGCCTGCTCCGATATGCTCTACATCTACCTTATTATAGAAAATGCTGTTTCTGTCCTTGCTTTCGTTGATGATAAAGTTTACTGATGCAGACTCTGTTAAGCCTGATCCGCAGAAGCTATCGGTATCTCCTACAACAATGTATCCTCCTGCTGCGATCTGGCTGAGAAGCTCCTCATAATAATCCCATGAACCAAATGTACCGTTTCCCCATACAACTACAGGATACTTCTTGTTGGATGTAGTCATATCCTTCGGGAAATATACAACGTGATCTATCAGAAGACCATCATCATATTTTGCCAGTTTTACAGTATCGCTTACACTTGTAACCGAATAAGGCTGGTATGCAGCATTGACTGTGCTGAGATTTGCTGTCAGAGTTGGTGTTAAGATAAGTGCTGCTGTCATTATTGACACGATTTTTCTTTTTCATTTTACGACCTCCGTTTGATTTATCTTGCTATATCTGTTTTATATAACGATATATTATTCCATATAGCAAGATAGTTTGTCAATACCCACGACCGACATCGATACACTATTTTTACAAGCTGGTTCTGCAAAAAAATTTTTCTCATACAACGTTTTTTCGTTGTATAGTACCGCTTTCCCAACCTTATACAGAGGCCTCTGTATAAAAACGAAAGGAAAGTGTTATTATGATCTCAATAAGAAACAGCAGATTCATCAGATTCAATGAGGGAGCTTTTGTCATCAGAGCCGAGCTGGATGTTGACACTGCGGATGAGCTTCCGGATTACGATGATTTTGAGGGACATGAGCTTGCTCAGGGAAGTATCGCCCATGTTATAACTACCGGCGAGTTTTACTGCCTTGCCGGAGACAATGCGTGGTACAATCAGGACGGCAGCGATGCGGCAAACTATCCTGTAACTGAGGAGGAGCCTGATGATCAGACATGAATCCCTGCTCAGAACAGGAAAAAAAGCTGCACCGCCGGCAGATCACTTCACAGCTATGGCTGCAAAGAAACTGTTTGCTGATGATCCGTCTCCTGTCCCAAAGGAGTACGCCAGAGTTATGTATCTCCAGAGTACCGGCACGCAGTACATAGATACAGGACTGAAATTTAACGGTAATTATTCATACGAAGTGGACTGTGAGCTTGACAATGAGGACGGTAATCAGATGTTCGGCATGAAGTACTGGTATGATCACGCTGTGACTGTGTGGGGCGGTAAGTATGATCTGTGCGATTCTTCAAGCAGTATTGTTGAAACAACTATCAGTGCCGGAGAAAGATGTGTTTTCACAATAGACAGACCTTCAAAAAATATTACGGCAGTATCAGGCAGTACAGTCTTTTCACACACCTTCACGGGTGACTTCTCCCCAGACAGCTCAGTTTATCCGGTTATTCTGTTTGCCTGCTGGACAAGCTGGAGCGGATCTCTGAGTGATTACGGTAAAGGAAAGATATACGGGTTCAGGTATTATATCGATGACGAACTTGTTATGGAACTTGTTCCGTGTATCCGGAGATCTGACAGCAAGCCGGGTATGTACGATTTAGTCAGCGGCAGCTTTCTCACCAATATGGGAACCGGTGAATTCATTGCTGCCAGCTAAGCGGCAATAAAAAAATATGTATCAGGATGTGGCGGATAATTTCTGTCACATCCTTTTTTTATCCGGAATAGGCACTTTTTTCAGCTCCTTTTACTCACACATAACGCAAAAAGCCGTGCATCTCTGCACGGCTTTGAATGTCTGTTATTTACTGTGAAATGTCATCAGCCTCATCATTTTGTACTATCTTAATGCCGCTGATGAACTGGTTCAGCTCATCCTCTGTAACTGAGCTGTAAGCGTATATGAACTGAACATAAGGTGTTCCGTCAAAGCTGACAACAACATCTCTGTCAAAGCAATCCGGATCGGTGTTATTTGCAATGTTCCTGTGGAGTACATATACAGTTGCGTCAGGAGTTTCCTCATCGACAGTTTTAACCTGATAAGTATCAGTTTTTATATGAGGGATAACCTCAGGATTGATACCCGATTCAGCAGTGTCCAGCTTCTTGAGGTAAGCATCGATATCATCTGTGAAGTCGAGAGCGATAGGAGTTATTCCGCCGTTCTCTCCAGCCTTACAATACTTGCCTTCATAAGCTTCACCGGTGGTGTAGCCGTCAGGGATAATTGTATATTCAGCCTTGCAGGTACAACCATCATACGTATTATACTCGATCAGATCCCCTGTACACTCAGTCTCGCTTTCAGCTTCTGATACAGTTGTTTCCTGCTCTGCTCCAACATCAGCTGTATTCTCACTGATATCTTCGGAATCGCTATAGCTGTAAACGTCAGTCTCACTTCCGTCCTTAAGCTTTACAAGGTCGTTTATTCTGCCGTATTCGTCCTTCTCAAGTCCGATAAGCATTGCCTTATCTACATCTTCATTCTCAATAAGTGCCATTGATTCAACAGTAATTGTCTCACCCGCATCAATAGCTAAATTGTATTTGCCGTCTTCATCAGACAGTAATGACATTGTTGACGAACTGCCTTTAATATCAGTACCATTTATTTCTTCAACGCTGACTAAAAATGTATCCCATCTATATAGAGAGATAACGTCAAAGTTATCAGACTGGCTGAACTTCGCTTTTTTTCCGCCTGCAATGCCGACAAGGCTCATATCACTGCTGAGTTCCAGTTGTTCATCAGAGTTGTTTGTATATTTTATTCTTGTGATAAGAGCTTTACCCTCCCATTCTTCAGGATCTGCTGTATTTACGTTGATATTGAGAGCAGAATCTTCCTTTAAATCATTGGAGACTGCTTTTACATTGCATAAAGGGTTTAAATTTATATCATGCGAATCATTGAATCTTTGTTCCTCGACACAGGCGGTTATCTTTCCGTCATGCTGTGCAAGCGGGAAGGTCTCTCCCAATGAATGTATTTCAGCATCTTCTGCAACACAAGCCATCTGTTCAGGAATAACTATATCGTTCTCTTCCGATGAAGGCTCAACGATCACCTCTGCACCTGGATCAGTTCCGCTTGATCTGTGTGTGAGAAAATGGGTACCGGCAATTGTTGCGCCCGGTATTATTATGAAAGCAGCTGCGGCAGCGGCTATCCTTGTACTCATGCTTCTATTTCCAGAGCTTGTCCTTTTCATAGTAACTCCTCTCTGCAATTCCGCACGGCGGCGGCAGTATTCATCGGAGAAAACATGAGTTTCAGAAGACGAGAACGCCTCCTCAGCAATTTTTTCCCAGCCCTTGCTGTCAGGCAGTCTATTGATTCCCATATCTCTTTTCTCCTTTCGTCTCGATTATCTTTTTTCTTGCCCGCTCAAATCTCTTGCGGACACCGGACTCGGTAAGGGACATTTTTCCTGCCACTTCCTTCCATGATAACCCTGAGCTGCACCGCAGCATTATTATCTTCCTGTCGGTATCACTGACTCCGCTGAGCATTTCATCTGTATCCTCGGTGAGAACCTTTTCCTCGACATTTTCCGCCGGATCAGGCAGCTGCATTGTCTCCTCATTTATAGGGAGCTCATGTATGTAGAACTGCTTGTGTTTGCGGTATATGCTAATGGATGTGCTCTTAATAACTTTTATGATGTAGCTCTTTGTTTTCGGACTGTCAGCTTCGCCGATACGGTCAAGCTTTTTGATTATCCGGACGAATGCGTCAGAAACTGCGTCCTCTGCAAGTCCGCTGCTGCGGAGCACTGCAAAGGCTATCCGGTACATGGGCTGCTCATACAGCTCATAGAGCCTTTGCAGCTTTAAACTATCCTTCCGGTCCATGATTTCACTTCCTTTTTGAGACGTCTCGCTATATATAACGCTTGCAGAGACAACTTTGTGACACTTTTCTGAAAAAAATCTTTGATCACCTGATACCTGTCAGATCAAAGTCCGGCACGTACTTTTCAGAGGCGGAGCTTTTCTCCTGAGTGAAGCCGTTTATGCCAAGCTCTGCCGCATAGTTCACAACGCTGTTGTATTCCATTTTCGTGACACGGCGCTTCAGCTCCAGGAACTTTTCCGGTACGAAATCAAACGGCGTATACTGATTCATTATGCTGACAAGCACCTCATCCGGAGAAGTATTCTCTGCTATCCACTTCAT
>ERZ795051.4111-NODE-4111-length-14003-cov-4.381417_pt1 | contig 14003 bp, 15 predicted proteins | sample MGYA00375135_ERZ795051 | MGnify/ENA primary metagenome ERZ795051 (study PRJEB30180, sample SAMN05720222) | activated sludge metagenome | isolation source: Anaerobic digester | place: Japan | collected 2015-05-26 ... | reverse complement strand
GGGTTTGTGGGCGTGACCGATATAACCTTCATTAACGCCCAACCGATGGACGCCCGCGGCAGAGAGATAATGAAAGAGCAATTGGACGCGGCTCAAAACCGCGCAAGGGAAATAGCAATAAAATTTTAAGACGCGAACATTTTTATTGAATGATTCAACCAACCGCCGTAGGGAGTCGTTTAATCTATGCGATTAAAGGAGTTTTGAACATGGCTAATATTCGTCCGTTCACAGGAAATGACACGCAAGAAATGCTCGCGCTCTGGGCGGCGGCGCTGCCTCTGGACGCCATCACGTTGAATTTGTTCGAACGCAAGGTTTTGCTGGACGTCAACCGCGAACAGGACAGTCTTGTCGTTGCGGAAAAAGGCGGACGTCTGTCGGGATTTGCTTTAAGACTGGCGCTGCGGCGTCCCATCGAAAACGTGGGAATGCGCCCTGATGACGGATTCATCACGGCGTTCGGCGTCCATCCGGATTTCCGCAAACGCGGCATCGGCTCTGCGCTGCTCGAAAATTCAATCGAGTGGTTCAAGCAAAAAGGACGCAAACAAATCCTGATTGCACCCTATACGCCAAACTATTTCGTCCCCGGTATTGACAAAGAGGCTTATGCGGACGGCGTCCGGCTTTTCCAGAAATACGGATTTGTCGAATACAGCGAGGCAATCGCTATGGATGCCCCCATCTCCAAGTTCACGATTGCAAAAGAGGTTTTAGAAAAAGAAAAGGCGCTCCTTGCGGAAGGCATCGAAGTGCGGCTCTATCGCCGCGAAGATTTGCTCAACTACCTCGAATTTCAAGGAACGCTGATGCCGGGTCCGTGGCTGGAGGATGCGCGGCGGAATCTGATTGACCTCACGCGGGGACTCTATGGAGAGGATTGCATCATCATCGCAATTGACAAAGGGAAAATCATCGGCTTCTGCCAATATGAGGGGGACCACTTTGGACCTTTCGGCGTTTCGGACGCTTATCAGGGCATAGGCATCGGCTCGGTGCTGCTCGCCAAAACGCTTTATCAAATGCGCATCAAAGGGTATCATTGCGCATGGGTTTTGTGGACGGGCGAGCGCGCAGCGAAAGGCGTTTATGGACGTCTGGGTTTCACCATCACCCGCCGCATGGCGATTATGAAAAAGATAATTTAGTTAATAAGGGAAAAAAATCAGAGTCAGCAATTAGAGCCAATCGAGGGGATTGGCTCTAATTGTTTCAAAACCCCAGAATCAAAGCGCTTCAGAGTCTTATCCAAAACATCATTAACAACATCGGGATTTTCCCATTACAAAAAAGATTATGGATTGTCGAAACCAACCGAATACGCATTCATCAAAGTCAGGGTTTTGAAAACCATGGAGAACCAAAGGCGTAAATCATAACGATTTCGCCAAAAAAGTAAAAATCGTCAGGAGAACTTTTTTCTCCTTAACCTCTCCTTATCATGAATCCCCATTGTTTCCCAAATGCGCGCATATAAGTTTCCGATTCATGTTGACACCTCATTTTTTTTCGATTTACTCAATCCATTATAAAGAATAAAAGGAGACGTTATTATGACAAAAATTATTATGGTTTGTATTGGTTGTGTTTGCATGATGCTTTTCTGCGTTCATCTTGTCGCTCAATCCACCCCCTTCACTTATCAGGGGCAACTGAAGGATGGCGCCAATCCCGCCAATGGCACATACGACCTGTGTTTTTTACTTTTTACCGCCGCCTCGGGAGGGGAGGCGTCCAATCCGATTTATGTGGACGATCTTGCGGTGGCAAACGGTTTGTTTTCCGCTGAATTGGATTTCGGTAGTTCCTGGTTCAAGGGTTCGGATCGCTGGCTCGAAATCAGCGTGCGTCCGGGCAGCGTCTCAAACGCCGACCGCTCGGGCTATACAAAGCTTGCGCCGCGGCAAAAAATCACGGCAGGTCCTTATGCCCTTTACAGCCACGACTCAGCCCAGCTGGGCGGACAGCACGCCTCTGCCTTTATGCCCGCCGCAACGGACAATTGGGTCAACACCACCGGCGACACGATGACCGGAATGTTGAACATCACAGGTGAGAATACGGGGTTGAATGTTTCAAGGAACTCCAGTGGCGGAAGCGCCGTACAAGGCACGGCTCCCAGCTATGGCGGCTATTTTGTGGCGGAGAGCGATACAGGACGTGGAATCTATGGCAAGGCATCGTCCAGTTTGGGAATCACATACGGCGGCTATTTTGAGGCGGCGAGCAATGCAGGACGTGGAATCTATGGCAAGGCATCGTCCGGTTCGGGAATCACATACGGCGGACGATTCGAAAACTATAGCACGGATGGCTGCGCTATTTTTGGACTGGCAGACGCCAGCTCAGGCGTCAACGCCGGCGTCGCAGGCCACACAAATAGCCCAATCGGATTCGCTTCCTATTTCACTGGAGTCCCTGGCAGCGACAACTACTTCCAGCGCAAGGTTGGCATTGGACGCACAGCAACCACCAACATGCTCGAGGTTGAAGGCGCCGCATCAAAATCCACCGCCGGCAATTGGCTCGCCAACTCCGATGCCCGCATCAAAACCGATGTAAAAAATATTGAAAACGCGCTTGAGACGCTTGAAAAGGTGCGGCTCGTGGATTTTGAATATACGAAGGAATATCTCGCAGAGCATCCTGAGATTGAGCCTCGACGTTACATGAACGTCATCGCGCAGGAGTTCGCCGAAGTTTTCCCGGATTATGTCAAAGGCAGCGGCGAGACGCTTGCCGACGGCGGGGAGATTCTTCAAGTGGATGCTTATCCGCTAACCATTTACGCAGCCGCGGCAATTCAGGAATTGAACCAAAAACTCATAAACAAAAAAGCGGAAATTCTTTTTCTGAAAGAGCAAAATGCCAATCAGCAAAAACAGATTGACTCTTTAGAAGCTCGTTTAGCGGCTCTCGAATCCGCCATGCAAAAAACAAAAGATTAACACGCAAACTGCCGATATGGAAAGGAACGATTGGAAAAGGCGAAAAGCCCTGTTTTATCACTGATGGCGTATCTGCCTGTTTGATTGCGGCGTTGTTGAGGGAAATTTCATTTTATCCATAATTGTGCCCTCAGGAAATTCGAACTTACATGCCTTCATACATTCATCATTAGATAGTATTTTATATGTAATATTTGAATAAATGGCAATGTCTGCAGGAATCTTTTTTTGGTCAACGATTCTATAATTTTTTTCCTCATAATTTGCGGGAAGCGTCAAATCTCCCGCTTTTGTTGTTTGAGTTATCGTAATTTCGCTAATAGAATCTTTGCTTTCCGATTTCATTTCCATTATCATAAAGTTATCGGCAGGGGATAAGATGGCGCTCTGGGAAGAATTATCTTCATTTGTTTTGGATAGTTTCAGCCTGCCATCGGGCATTTTTTCCATAGTGGTTGAATCATCCAAAGAATCTTTTCTCAGCCACGCCAGAATGGGATGAAATCTATGATACAAATATTTTGGACCATCATATATATTGCCCAGTTTTGTTTTGGTTTTATCGTTTGACTGATTTGCTGCGATATTCAATATCTTAGTATTTGTCCCGTCGAAGGCTTCAACGAGGCAAGGTTCCGTTTCATTAGGATGGAACTCTTCCGTGCGATAGCAATTTATATTGTTTCCAATAATTAGTTTTACCTTCTTTGTCGTTTTTATAAACGGAAGGTTATATTCTTGTGAAAAATGACACTTCAGTGTTCCTTTTTTATCCGGTCCATCTTTTCCCAATCGGGTGATAGAATGCGGGTCTTCAACAATCACCATATTATCCGGAAGATTTTCAATAATCGGATAATCCAAATATTTCTCATGATAAAAATCGAGCGTTAAACTCATGGGAACGGAGCGAATATTTTTAACATAAGTTGCTATCTTCTGGTTGATATCGCCCGCTTTTAAAATATTTTCCTGTGAATAAAGGGCGATATTTATGACAAGAAAAACCGATATAAGAACAACCATTCTTTTTAACATGGGAGTACTCCCTTATATTTTTCATTCAATACCTTTGCATCCCTTTTCATAGACTGCGATGTTATTATTGCCCTTAAAATGCGGATGAACAATTTGTTCATATCTTATACGCTTAAGGATATATCGGGCTTAAATCCAAGTTTTTAACATCAATTCCAACTTTGCTCAAGCGATTAGAATTGTTTTTCTCGCGTTCATAAAGCCATTTTTGGAAATTTTCCAAACGATCAGGGTTGTTCCCTTGTAAATCTGCCCTTATTCGCCTAATTAAGGCAACATCTGTAATCAAAGCACCGACATCATCAATAATCCTAAATTCCCTAAGTGAAAGATTTTTACTCTGGAAATTCTTCCTCAAATCGTCGAGATTGATGTTATTCTGCTCAAGCATCCTTTTTTGTAGTTTTTCAATTGATGCCCCCTCCGCGTAATATTGACCATATTCTTTATAGTATTGTTCCGGAGATTGCAATTCTTTAACAACATTCATTTGTTTTTTGCCATTGGGAGACTGATAAGCGGATAACATTTTTCTCCATTGTTGAAAAGAGGGGAAAACTCGTATGAGCGATGTTTGTTTGATCTTTTTATTGTAAAAAGACTCTTCATCCAACTCTTTTTGATTATAAAAAGATTCTAATGCGAGAGTGATTGATGTTCCCTCTTCCCTTAATTTATGTAAGTCAAGAAAAGGAGCATATTTTTCATTAAAAAATTGTTCCAACTCTTTTTCCGTTAACGGATTATTCTTATTAATTTCCCCGATAAAGGCATTGGCAAGGTTTTGATAAACATATAAATTTTTAGATGAATCCGAAATGGCAAATTTTCCTTCTGTTTCATGTTTAATGGATTCCTGATTCTGAATTTCCATTTCCTGCGTGATTCGTTTATAACGTGTCTCGATATACAGTTCTTCCGATAAGCTGATATTACAAACTAATAATATCGAAACTCCCAGAATGAGCATGACTTTATTTTTCATCGCGATCCTCTTTAATCAATCTTCACAACACCTCGCCACATCAAGATTTACATCAATAATTTGTGTGGATGGAGTTCCCGGACTTTCCTCACCGAGATTGACTAATCCATATCTTAGAAATGAGGTCTCTGTCAAGAAGCGTTTTATCAAAAATTAAAATTTATGATACATATTTGCCATCCTTTCATCATTGCACATTTATGAGTTAAAATGAAATGGAAATGCTCATATTCTGGTTTTAAGATGGTGAAGCGAACGGCGGTCAAGGTAATAATATATTCCGCCATATATGAGAATCGCCATTATCATTTTAATGGAAAAGCAAATCATTCCTCCAGAATCTTTTAACGCCCTGTTGAGCAGAATTGCACAGAGGAACGTTGCGGCGGCGGCGAGGACGGGTTTCCATAATAGTTGGACATAACTCACTGGCAAGACTTTTTTTAGCAGGACATTGACGGCAAATAAGATAACGACAAAATTAACCGCCGCCACGCCCAGCGCCAGCACGCCAACGCAGGGGACATCGTCCTAATTCTATTATCAGTCATTGATGTCGCGGTGACTATTTATCTCTGGAAACGGCGGAAGACGACGGCTTTATTGCGTCTCTGGCAGGCTTTGGGTATTGCTGATTAAATTGTTCAAAGATAGATTTATCCGGAATCTGCAATTGATTCCTGATCTCTTCATAAATAATATCTTCAAGATTGTAATTGGCGAAGAGTAAAAAATATTCTTTGAATGCCTCTTTTCGCGCCTCGATGCCTTTGCCTTTTGCGGCGTTTCCCATATACTGATTGAAGTCTTCCATATCAATTTCCGGAAGACGTTGCAACGCCAAAATCTCTTTCAACTTTTGAATTTTAATATCTCGGGAGATGCTTTCTCGCGATGAATCGAACATATCCTCCCAATTATCGGGGAGGGCGTTAAAATAATAGTCAATATCTTCCGGTTTTCTAAACGAAACAATAAAAGTCTTGAATGTTATATATAACTCACGATCCATTTTGTTTGGCAACGCCTCTTTCAGCTCATTACGATTTTTTGTGAAAAGTTCGAAAATTTTATGTTCGGTATCTTGGTTTATCAACACTTCTCCCTTGGGATTAATTTCGAGAAGGGCTTTTTTCAGAATTTCGCTCAACCTGTTATTTCCCTTCAGTTCGAAAATTTCACGGGGCAGGTTTCCGCCATTTTGAGCCGCCAATTTTCCCTTGATCTCCGTCCATTCATATTTTACTTCTTCTTCAGAAATGGCAATATTGTATTTTTCTATAAGATTGTTTAAAGCCGTTTCACGCGCCCAATTTTTAATAACCATGCTCAGCAGAATATTTTCATCAATGTTATTATCGAAAAAAGACGAAAAGGATTTTTTATATTTAACAATAGATGTTGCCTCGTCATAAGTTAAAACTGCATCGCCCATTTTGGCGACGATTTTCCCGCTTGGAAGCGCATGGAAAGAAAGCATTACAAACAAAAACAGGAAAATATAAACGATATTATAATGTTGTATTTTCATTCGCAACACCTCGCCACATCAAGATTTACATCAATTATCTGTGTGAATGGAGTTCCCGGACTTTCCTCACCGAGATTGACTAATCCCTATCTTAAAAATGATGTCTCTGTCAAGAAGCGTTTTTCTTTCATCATTGCGCATTTATGAGTTAAAATGAAATGGAAATGCTCATATTCTGGTTTTAAGATGGTGAAGCGAACGGCGGTCAAGGTAATAATATATTCCGCCATATATGAGAATCGCCATTATCATTTTAATGGAAAAGCAAATCATTCCTCCAGAATCTTTTAACGCCCTGTTGAGCAGAATTGCACAGAGGAACGTTGCGGCGGCGGCGAGGACGGGTTTCCATAATAGTTGGACATAACTCACTGGCAGGACTTTTTTTAGCAGGACATTGACGGCAAATAAGATAACAACAAAATTAACCGCCGCCACGCCCAGCGCCACCGACGTCAGGGTTCCGCAGCGCGCGCCCGCCCATGCGGCAAACGTCACGCCGAGCGCATTGGAAACGCTCAGCCAAGGCATGACGCGCGTCTTTCCTTTGCTCAAATAAACATCATACCAATGGATGGTAATCATTCGGACGGCGGCAAGGCATGTGAATATCTGAAACGGGCGCAACGCGGGCATCCATTTCTCGCCCAGTCCATAACGCACAATCCCCTCCCCCAGCGCCAGCACGCCAACGCAAGGCAGCAACGCCAGCGCGCTGGAATATTTCGTCGCCAGTTTGAACCCCCGCATCAATTGTTCGTCATCTTTTGTCCTTGCAAACGCGGGATACACCACAGTTGAAACAAGCGACTGCAATTGAAGTATGTAATGCGGGAACTTGAAGGCGATGTAATAATATCCCAGTTGCGTGTCGTTCAGAAATTTGCCGACAATAATGTAATCTACGTTCCAGTAGTAAAACACAAACAGGCTTGTGACGGCAAGGGGAAGTCCGAAGCGCATGTAAGGCGCGGCGAGGTCGGCTCGGAATTTCAGGCGCGGCTTCATGTCGCTGTAATGCCAGACGAAAAGCGCCGTGACAAGGCTGCGGAATATTAAGCCGATGATGAGGCTGTAAACGCCGCATCCGCGCAAGGCGAGGAAAACGGAAATCACCGAGCCCGCCAGAATGCCCAGAAAAGTTGCGATATTGGATTTGCCGAACTCCATGCGTTTCTCAAGGATGAAGCGCGGGAGTTGGAATCGCTCAAGCGCAATCCAGAGCGAAAAGGGGGCGGCATAGGGCAGCAGGGTGTTTTTTTTAAGGATATGGAGAATCCATCCCGCGCCGAGAAGCCATGCCAGCGCCAGCCCGACGCCAACAAGGAGTTCAAAGGTGAAAACGGTGTCCGCGTCTTCCTGCGTGAGGTCTTTTTTCTGGATGATGTATTTGCCTCCGCCAAGGTCGGCAATGTAGCAAAAAAAGCCGGCGGCGGAAATAAGAAACGCAAGTATGCCAAAGGCATCAGGGAAGAGAAGCCGAGCAAGGACAAGTTGGCAACCGGCATCCACGAGGGTCTTGAGCGCGGTCATGGATGTTGTGATTTTAAGCCCGCGGAGGGTTTGACTCAATAAAGAAGGGTATCGCTTTTCAAAATTTTTCATATTATAATCATGACAGGGATTGGGTGCGCATCTGTTCTTTCATCAAAGCAAAGGCGCAGGAGAATAGAAAGGCAAGGACGCCGGCGATGATGACCATGAGTTTTTTGCGCGGCCATTCGGGATAATGGGGAGGGATGGCGGAGTCAATGATGCGGATTTCTTGGAATTTTTCGGAGACGCGGGTGCTGTTCTCGCCCATGCGTGTGTTGATTTTAGCATAAGAGGTCTGGTCGGCATCAAATAGGGCAAGAAGCGCCTCGATGCGGAGTTCGCGTTCGGCAAGGAGTTTTTGCTTTTCGTCCAACGTTTTTTCCACTTCGGAAATCATTTTATCAAGCGAGGCGATAAGGGCGTCGAGTTCCTGAATGGATGTTGCGGCGCCGCCGGAAGAGGAAACGGTTCCGGCTGTTTTGCCCGCCGCTTCCAATTCCGCCTTTTTGATGAGGGCGTCCGAGCGGCGAAGCGAAAGGTCGGCTTTGTTATAGAGCAATGTTTCCACATCTGTTTCGAGTTCTTTAATTTTTGCCTGCTGTTTATATTCGCGGAGATTTATTTCGTTTGCCTTCATACTCTCGGCAACGGCGTTCACCTGCGCGGACATGAACTCGCGGGCGCGGGCGGCGTCTGTGTTGTTTATATCCATATTGAGCGCAACCGCTTCCTGCGCAATAAAGTTCGCAATCTCCGCCGCAAGTATCGGGTCGGGGAAATCAACGGTCAGATTGATGAGGCGCGTGTTGCGCACAAGGGCGACGTGCACATTTTCTAAAACGGCTTCGACGCTTAATTCGTATGGTTTTTTATCCAGATTGAATTTTTTTATGGCACGGCGGACGAGGTCTTTATTTTTGACGAGTCCTTCAAATGTGTAATAAAATCGCGGGTTGAAGTAGTTTGATATGACGCCGTCTGTGCCCATTTTGGATTCGTTGATGAGCAGCGTGGCGGACGCTTTATATTTTTTTTGCATTAACAGGCTCCCAACGGCTGTGAGGAGCATCACAATAATTGTGGCGGCGAGGATGCCCCTGATATTTTTCAATAATATCCGCGTCATATCAGTGAATGTAAAGTTGTTCTCTTCCACCATCCGTCTCCTTAATTTTCGATAAGTTTAAAGATTCCGCCCACCATCAAATTGCGATCTTCTGATAATCCGATGCGCTTGCCCGCATTGTCAAGGATGGGCAGCGCGCCGTCATTGAAATAGGAAAGCGTCCATCTCTGGCGGGCGGATGTTCTCGGCGCGGCGACGGGATAAAAACGCCATTCGGGGCTGTCCACATAAATGAAGGCGACGCGCTCATTATCAATCTTCAAATCAATAATCGGATAAATTCCAAAAGCAGGCGTCCCGCGCGCCAAAATATAGAGCGTCTTATCCTTTGCCTCGGCGCGGGTCAATTCATATTCAATAAAACCGGTTTGAAAAAAGATTCCCGCGGCATTGAGGTTTTTCAGACCGCTCGAATCTTTAACTTGCGGCGCGCCGGCAACGCACTCGTAATCCTTTATATCGTTGAGCGTGAAATCATCTTTTAGGAGAGGCGCCTCTTTTGCAGGCTGGTTCCACGTTGCCCGTGTTTTAGAGTCATGAGAAGGGGAAAGCATATCGGCATAGGCGAAATAAAACGCCTCCGGTTTTTTTTGGCGGACGGCGTCCAATTCGCGCGCCAGCGCGGTATAAAGCGATGCAAGGCGTTCGCGATGAAGCGGGATGAGCATTTCCGGATAGCCGGTTGATTTCCATGCAAGCGCGGCGGCGGCTTCCAATGATTCAATCGCCTGCTTTTTTTTGCCCTCCTGCGCAAGATAAAGCATGCCCAGTTTTTGATGGGGGCGAAAATCCCATGGGCGTTTTTTAGCGGCGGCGCGCAGGATTTTTTCCGCCTTAACAAACTTCCCATGCTCCGCCAGTTCGTCGCTGATAAACTCATAATTTTCCGCAATGCCCCATGCAAAAGCAGACATGAGCGCGGGTAGAATATAATATAAAAATAATGCCATGACCGCGATGGAGCATGCGGCAGCAATTCCACAATATTTTACATTCTGCGATTTCATATCTTGTCTGCTAAAAACCTCTGCCGCGCCTTTAATGCCTTAACTTCCCAGAACTATCCACTCGCCTGCCATGCGCCTGTTGGACGATATAGGGGATGCGGCAAACGGGTCGCTGATTTTTTTCCCCAGCGGTAAATATTTCAATCGCATCGCGACACTTTTGTTATTACAAACTAATCTATATTATATTTGTGCGTTCAAGGGCTGCCTTGTCAAATATCTTTTTCTAAGCGAGGGGGCGCGAAACCTATTAAGGCATAAAACTTTTTCGTATTATTATCCCCGCTCCTTCGGCTCCGCCCATGACGGGCTATACGGGAAAAATTACTCGGCGCGTTCTTATTTATGAAGCCTGTCATAGGGGCGAGGGGTTCGCTCGAAAGCGAGGCGGCGTTGCATCAATGGCGGCGCCGCATCTTTCAGAATGCCGCCCTCGAACTCGCTCCACCCCAACATTTGGAACGGAGTCGGGTTATCGAGAAAGGCTGGGCGTGCGTTCATTAATTGCATCTATTTTTTACGGGCAAAAAAGATTTCATCAGAATTGATTTTGTGAAGATAGACGCCTTTGCCCGCGCCCCATTCTGATTCAAGCCATGTCGTGTTTTCAAGCCATTTTCGGATTGGATTTTTTGACGAAGGTTGCAAAGAGTCGGGAAGGATTTGGGATAAATATATCAATTTGATGAAACCGCCACGCGGTTCCGCCCATCGCGTTTTGCCTGATACATGGCGCTGTCCGCCTGTTTGATGCAATCGTCAATGGAAAGCCCCTCAACATAAGCGGCTATGCCGATGCTGACCGTAATGACGAGCTTCTGGTCATTGATTTCAAAAGGCTGCTCAGAAATCTTCTGCCGAATTTTTTCAGCTGCGATAGCGCCGCCTTGGATATCAGTATTGGGCAGAAGAATCAGAAACTCTTCGCCGCCCCATCGGGAGACAAAATCCTGATTGCGGCAGCTCTCTCGCAGCTTTTCTGCGGTTTTGACAAGAACTATATCGCCGATATCATGCCCATACGTGTCATTGACCGGTTTGAAATGGTCAAGGTCGCACATTAAAAGAGTGAAGGGCGTCTGGTAACGTCTGAACAGGACGATGTGATATTCGAGCTGCTCCCAAATGGCGCGGCGGTTGAAAATGCCCGTGAGGGAATCCGTGCGCGCCGCCTCGGCAAGGGAATTTTCCGCCTTCTTGCGCACGTCAATTTCCTGCACCAACTGATTGTTTAATTCGTTTAATTCGCTGGTTCGTTCCTGAACCCGAATCTCGAGTTCGTTTTTAATCTGTTCAAGAGATCGCTGATAATTGCGGTTATGTTCCCGGCTTTCCGCAAGCCGTTCGGACATGATATTAAAAGCCTGAATGAGTCCATCGAATTCATCATTTGTGCGGATGTCCACTTTTTCATCGAGCCTGCCTGCGGCGATGGAGCGGCAGCGGGAGATTAACATCTGAATGGGCGTAGTCTGACGGTCTGAAAGGATGCGGCTGAAAACAAGGGCAAGGAACAAGGAACCGACAAACGGAATGACAGCCGCAAGACGAATCTGCCGCATCTTGAACCGAACTTCATCGGAGCGCATATCCAATCCTACAAGATATTTTCCGCCGCCGTTTTTCAATGGTGCGTAGCCGGAAAGAAAGGAGCCCCATTCATCCGTCGTGATTTTTTTATCCGCCGAAGGTCTGACGAACCCCTCAAGGAGTTCCTTTGGTTTTTTTTCATATTCCCTGCCCGGCAGCGCCTGATTGGTTGAATCATCAGAATCTACGACAAAAAATACACGCTCTCCTTCTCGGCGCATAATATAAAGATACGCAATGTCCCTGTTGGTTTTACACAAGGCTCTTAATTTGCGGAGGCAATCCTGATAAGCGGGCAGCTCGACATCTTTTCTTGTTGTGATTTCATCAAGCGCGCGGGCGTCCACCATCACGCTGACCATAGCCGCGCTTTTCATAAGACTGGCGCGCAGCTGCGACATAAGGTTGTTCATGGCGCTCGTGTAAAAATATACGCCCACGCTGCCAGATATGAGCAATATCGCAAAAAAGTGGCTGAAAAAAAACTTTCTTCTAAGCGACATATAAAAGTTCATTCCCATCCTTAATATACGTTTTATACATAAACAAATATTAGCTGGGAGTCAAAGGTTATTTGTAAAAATGAAAAATGCCCTTGATTCTTCAAAATAATTGCAATTTGATAAAAATAATAGCAATGCCTACCCGAACCCCTGTTCTATTAGGGAGTTAAATCAACAAACCACTTAAAGAAAGAGTCTCCTATGGTGAATAAGAAGCAATCAAAACAGGGGCGGGCAATCAGATAAATTTTGAGGATGCAAAAGCGACGGCTTTCGGCGGACTGACGCTGGCGGAACGTCTGGCAGGGCGTCTTGGTTTGCGGTCGAATCTATTCAATTGTGAGGGGTCTGTTTGTGCTACCGACGTGTGCCGCAAGCCATGCCCAGGTTTCCCCCGCCATCTTTTATTTTTCAACTTCCAACGGACACATTTATTTTTTCTATTTTGAAGAATCAGGAGGGTGACATGTTCGCCCAAAATGGCACTTGACAGGGATTCGCGGGGATTTCTATACATCCAGTTCTATTTAATTGTGTGGAGGTTTCTGATGAAACAAACTTTTCAACCTAGTAATCGCAAAATGAAAAACAAGCATGGCTTTCGCGAGAGGATGAAAACCCGCGCGGGTCGCCTTGTATTGAAACGCCGCCGCGCCAAGGGGAGGGCTGTCCTGAGCAAATAACAGGACGTCGGATCGCGTTTGCCGGTCTATGGATAATGAAAACCCACCCTTTTCCCAAAGAGTTCAGATTATTAAAAAAAACCGAATTTCGCAAGGTTTACGAAGAGGGGCAAGTCGTTCGCTCTCAGGCTTTTGTGCTTTTTTATATCAAGGGAGAGGAGGAAAAGCCGAGCAGGCTGGGAATAACAGTCACAAGGAGTTTCGGCAGGGCTGTGCGGCGGAATCGTATCAAGCGGCTTATACGGGAGGCGTTTCGGCTGCTGCGCCCGTCAATGGCAATGGGGTTGGATATGGTTATCAATGTCCGCTCGGGAGCCGATAAACTCGGCTTTCGGGAGGTGTTTGACCAATTTTCCATGCTTATTAAAAAGGCAGATGTCAATCGTGTTGGCGATGTTTGATAGATGGGCAAGACGTTTTTTATCGGGTTTTGTGCGATTGTATCAGAAACTGGCGGCGCCCATCATGCCGCCTGTGTGCCGTTTTGTGCCGTCATGCTCCAATTACGCCCTTGAAGTCCTGCAAAGAAAGCCCCTCATTTCCGGATTGTGGTTGATTTTCAAGCGGATCCTGCGGTGCAACCCGTTCCATCCCGGCGGGTATGACCCGGTTCCCTGAAGCTATTTTAGCGCTCTTTAACTGGAATAACTGATGGAAAAACGCTGGACACTTTTCCTTATTATCACAATTCTGATATACCTTTTCTTTATGAATCAAATCACCCGGCAGCAACGGGAGTTGAAAAGGCGGCAGGAACTTGCCCAACTGGAAACGGCGGACGATGGGGCAACATCCGATACGCTGGCAGCCAAATCCGCCGAAAAGCCGGCGTCTGTGTCGGCGCCCGCCCCAAGACCGTCTTCGCCTGATTCCGCTCATACGGAAAAGGATGCGTTTAAAGATACTCTTATTCCTATTCAAACGGATTTTTATTCGATTACGCTCACCAATCGAGGAGGGCGTCCCGCTTTTTGGAAATTGATTCACACATCAACTGCGGGAAAAGACGGCAAGACCACCAGCGTTATCAACCTGATTGAGAATGTCCGCGAG
>ERZ795051.4110-NODE-4110-length-14006-cov-4.677729_pt1 | contig 14006 bp, 8 predicted proteins | sample MGYA00375135_ERZ795051 | MGnify/ENA primary metagenome ERZ795051 (study PRJEB30180, sample SAMN05720222) | activated sludge metagenome | isolation source: Anaerobic digester | place: Japan | collected 2015-05-26 ... | reverse complement strand
TCGGCAATCCCCATTTTCGAGCCTGTTCAAGAAGTTCAAAATGTGTAATATATTTGGGATCGTCTATCATAAGATGATAAAACAAAGCTTGTAATCCACGCTTTCCAACTTCTTCGCTATTGAGCAGTTTAAGAGAACCCGAAGCTGCATTTCGAGGATTTGCAAATAATTCTTCCTCATTTTCTTCTCTTTGGCGGTTTAATTCATCAAAAGATTTCCACGGCATGAATATTTCACCTCTAACTTCGAATTCATCAGGATAGCCTGAATCCGAGAGTTCTTTAGGCACTGAATTAATATTTAATACGTTTTTTGTTACGTCATCACCCACAAAGCCATCTCCTCTAGTAACTGCTTTTATTAGTTTCCCCTTATAATATGTTAAACATATCGCCACCCCATCTATCTTTAGTTCACAAACATATTCGACTGAATGTTGTAAAGCTTTTCTGACTCTTTCATCAAAAAGTATAAGTTCTTCCTTATCGTAAGTATTACTAATTGAAAGCATTGGATATTTATGCGCAACTTGCTTGAATGAAATGCCTTTATCCTGTGATAAAATGTCACTTCCAATATGTAAGGAAGGGGAATCATTAGACTTGAATTGTGGATATTTACGTTCTAATGTTTCGAGCTCATTTAAAAGAAGATCATAATCGAAATCAGATATAATAGGCTTATTGTCAATATAATATCTTCGATTATGTTCGTTAATTTCCTCTCTTAGCTGAAGAATCCTATCAAGTATTAACTTATCTGTTTTTTTCATATCATTACCTACAAATTTAGATTTTTTTTATTTATTGTTACCTTTGCACGGATAAATAAAATTAAAGAAAAAGATGAAAGAAACAATCATTATATTGACAGGAGGAGGTCCGGCTCCTGGAATTAACACTGTTATAGCCAGTATTACAAAAACTTTTATATCCAAAGGATACAGAGTATTGGGAATTAACGGAGGTTATAAAGGGTTGTTCTCACAAAAACCTGACATTGTGGAGCTGGATTTTATTTTGGCAGATTCAATTTTTAACAGGGGTGGATCATATTTGGTTATGAGTCGTTACAAACCGACGGCAGAAGATTTTGAAAATAATTTCAATTTGGAACTATTTACTAAAAACAATATAAAACTATTAGTAACAATCGGAGGTGATGATACCGCATCAACGGCAAACAGGGTTGCAAGATATCTTTATGAACGCAATTATCAAATTGCTAACATTCATGTTCCTAAAACAATAGACAACGATCTTCCTTTACCGCTTCAAAGGCCTACATTCGGTTATGAATCAGCCAAGGCAGAAGGAGCAAGACTTGCTACGACTATATATGAAGATGCAAGGACAAGCAATAACTGGTTTATCATATGTGCAATGGGCAGAACCGCAGGACATCTTGCTTTTGGAATTGCCTCTGCAGCACACTATCCTATGATTGTTATACCTGAAATGTTCAATAAAACAACTATCACTCTGGACAAAATTATTAAATTATCTGTCTCTTCGATAGTTAAAAGGGCTATTTTGGGCATTAAGTACGGATCTGTCATGATATCAGAAGGTGTATTTCATGAACTCAGCAATGAAGAATTAACAAAATCCGGTATTATATTTTCATATGACGATCATGGTCATCCTGAACTTGGTAAAATCTCCAAAGCTCATATTTTCTGCGAGTTAGTCGAAAAGAGATTAAACGAGCTTAACATTGAAGTTAAAATTCGTCCTGTTGAACTTGGATATGAACTTAGATGTCAGTCGCCTGTAGCATATGATCTCGTTTATTGCACTGAGCTTGGTATAGGTGTTTATCAGCTCTTTACAGAAGGAAATACGGGCTGTATGGTTTATATAGATCACCTTGGAAAAGTCAAACCTTTATATCTGTCAGAAATACAAGATCCTATTACAGGAAAGATATCACCAAGAGGAGTGAGTATCGATTCTGATCGTGTTCAAGCAGTAATTAAAAACATATTTCATTTTATAACAGAAAGTGATTATAAAGCTGCATCTAAATATCTTCCTGATCCGGAAGAATATGATTTCATGAAAATTCTGAACTGGTAGTTTTTCCGTTATGGGGAAATTTATTATTTACCAGGTATTACCAAGACTATTTGGGAATACAACTAGTGAATGTGTGCCGGGAGGGACAATAGATATTAATGGGTGTGGTAAATTTTCCGATTTTGATGACTGCATGTTAGAGTCAATCAAAGAACTTGGATGTACATACGTTTGGTTTACAGGAATTATTGAACATTCCACTAAGACAGATTATTCAAGTTATGGAATATTTAAAGATTATAATCAGCTGGTTAAAGGCGAAGCCGGTTCACCATATGCTATAAAAGACTACTATGATGTGGATCCTGATCTCGCCGGAAATGTATATAATAGATTTAATGAATTCAAAGAGCTGATTGACAGAGTTCACAATGCAGGCATGAAAGTACTGATAGATTTTGTGCCAAATCATGTTGCAAGAGTATATATATCTGATTCTAAACCTGATCATATTCATGATTTTGGATCTGCAGATAATCCGTGTTATTCATTTCATCCAATGAATAATTTTTATTATATCCAAAACGAGAGCTTTAAATCGCCCATATCATCCAGTTATCCGTCTGAAATTTACTACGAATTCCCTGCTAAAGTATCCGGTAATGATTGTTTCAGGTCAGATCCTACTATTAATGACTGGTTTGAAACTGTTAAACTAAACTACGGAGTTGATTACAAGTCCGGTGGAATATGTTACTTTGATCCAGTTCCTGATACTTGGAACAAAATGGACGACATCTTGAATTTTTGGTTAATGACAGGTATTGACGGATTTAGATGTGATATGGCAGAAATGGTTCCAATACAATTTTGGCATAAGGCTATTCCCAAAGCAAAACAGAAATTTCCGGAATCGATTTTCATAGCAGAGGTTTATAATCCCTTGAAATACTCAGATTATCTTGAGTTTGGAAGTTTTGATTATCTTTATGACAAAGTTGGGCTTTATGATACTCTTAAAATGATAACTCTGGGTAAAAAGTCTGCTGAAGATATTACTAAGTGTTGGCAGTCGCTCGGTTCCATTCAACCCAGAATGCTCAACTTTATAGAAAATCATGACGAGGTACGCGCTGCATCAGATTTTTATGCATGTGATCCTTTTTCTGCAATTCCTGCATTAACTATTTCTTTGATGCTCAATCAGTCGCCCTTTATGATTTATTTTGCACAGGAACTTGGAGAAAGAGGCATGGATACAGAAGGCTTCAGCTCTTTGGACGGAAAGACGTCGATATATGACTATTGGGCATTGTCTTCAATCAAAACATGGAGGTCAAGCAAGGAAGAACCTGACATTAGGAAGATTTACAGGAAATTAATGTCAATCGCAACTTTGGAAAAAGCAGTATCTGAAGGTAAAAATTATGATCTTCAATACGTGAATCCAGAATCTGATTATTATAATCCCAAATTGCATTATTCTTTTTTAAGATCATTTCATAATGAAATAATACTTATTGTTGCCAATTTTTCAAATCTTGATTCTTTGATCAAAATAAATATACCAAAGCATGCTTTTGAATATTTTGGTATCGACAGAACAATTACAACAACAGGCTTTGACTTGATTGATGAAGTAAAAGTTGAGGAACCTTTATCTACTGAAATTCCATACTCTTTATTTGTCAAAAAAAAGTGGATAAGGATTATTAAATTTTTACTTCAATGATATCATCCCAGGAAGTTGTATACTTTTTGGACAGATAATTTGAGAATGTTATGAGCTTGTTAACTCCCTGGGTAGCAGTAACAAGAGTATTGTCTCCAAAACGAGAATTTATGTCATCCAACGTTTTCATGAGAGAGTTATGTTTCTGAATCTCGTCATTATAAAAAATATCTGACGGAGTATTATCTTTTTTTGAAATATCCATTAAAACAACTCCAGCTTTTTTATAGGAATATTCTTTTCTATAAATTTTAACAAGTGCCTCAATAGAACCTTTAACAATCTTAATTGTACTGTCAGTAGGAAATTCTTGTGTAACAATAGAATTTCTATAATATGGATAAGTTCCTTCCTTGAATTGATTAGTCAAAATAAAAACATGAATGGAATAGCAGACAGAATTTTGTCTTCTGAGATTAGCTGCAGCACGTGTAGCAAATGTTGCTACAGCTTGTGATAGTTCTTCAATATCAGATAATTCCTTTGAAAAACTTCTGCTAACACATATCTGTTTTTTATTTTTAATACTCTCCTCAAAACTAATACATGGCTCTGAATGCAGCTCTCTCCATGTCCTCAAACCAACAATGCTCATTTTCTCCTTTACCCATTGTGGCGATGCCAGTAAAAAGTCATAAGCAGTCATTATATTGTTTTTTAACAACATTTTAGAGTACTCTCTTCCAATTCCCCATATCTCAGAAACAGGGAAAGTTTTTAAAACATTTCTAATATCTTTTTCATCACGCAAAAAACAGGCTCCGTGTAATTTCGAATCTTTTTTTGCAATTTTACTGGCAATTTTAGCCAGCGTCTTTGTGTGAGAAATTCCAACGCTTATCGGTATTCCAGTATTTCTTTTAACCTTGTAGGCTAAATCTTTGCCAAATAAATCCAGTTCTGATAATTTGATACCTCTTAAATCTAAAAAAGCCTCATCAATAGAGTACACCTCAATTGAAGGAACATTTTCCCTTAAAGTTTCCATTACTCTATGAGACATGTCACCATAAAGAACATAATTGGAGGAGAATACGTAAACACCATTTGCTTTTACTAAATCCCTGATTTGAAAAACGGGCTGCCCCATTCTAATCCCCAATGCCACTGCTTCCTTTGAACGAGACACGACACAACCGTCATTGTTGCTTAGAACTATAACAGGCTTGTCCCGCAAAAATGGAGCAAATACTCTTTCACAACTGACAAAAAAACTATTGCAATCTGCGAGACCAAACATGGAAATAGTGAAAAATATTGGAGATTATAGATGCAGATACTATGGCAGAAACATTGGCGGCCATATCTGAGAGTTCAAAGCTTCTGGCAGGATTGAGCGATTGAAGAAATTCAGTGGCAATAGCAAAGAAAATACCTGACAATGGTATGATTATCCACAAGAAAAAAGGTAAATTAGCTGTGAATTTTCTTTTAAAAGACACATAAAGCAAAAAGGGGTATGGAAAAAAGATAAAGAAATGAACAACTTTGTCTATGGCTATACCCATTACCTCTTTAGGAACATTAATATTACTAACGTTAATTGAAAATAACATGAGAGAAAGTACTGTTAATATGTATAAGTAGAACATTAACTTAATTATGTAATCATATCTTATTTCTTTCATCTCTTTTTGATAATATATCTTACTACACCCCAAATCATAAACTCATCATCCTTATTAACTTTAATAGGTTTAAACTTGCTGTTTGAAGGAACAAGAAGTATGCTGTCAGACATCATGCGCACCTTCTTAAGTGTGAACTCTCCATCAAGACAACATACAGCGATGGCTCCATCATAAGGAACTACTGATTTATCAATTATAAGCAAATCACCATCATCAATCCCTTCACCTATCATGCTGTCTCCATGAACTTTGGCAAAAAAAGTGGCAGATGGGTTTTTGACAAGAGCACTGTTCAAATCAAGTTTATTCTCTATGAAATTCTCAGCAGGTGAAGGAAAACCGGCATGTACAGAACTGCCAGCTACAGGAATTTGCAATGGTTCAGAAATTTCGGGAGAAAAAAATTCCATGTCTGGATTTTTCATAAATTAAGGAATATAAACAATATTAGAAATTAAAGATTTCTCTCTTCCATTTACAGCTATAACAAAATAATTTTTTCCACTATTCCCCTGGAAGGTTAAACTTGTGCTAATTTGTCTGCAATTTGCATTCCATTTTGAACTTTTCCCTATTCTTTCAAGCTCATAAACAGCATAAGAGGTAGCATTCGGCACATAATTCCATGCTAAAGCCTTGATAGTTAAAGAAACTATCGGCGCTGCAGGAACAGGTGTTGAAGAATCGGATCCCATTTTAGGGACAAGACTCTTGTAATGATAAATAGTGCCGGCTATATAAGAACTCAGAGCAGGATTAAATATGTGTGCAACCCTAAACCAACAGTTACCTGCAACACTGGCATAGGATCTACTTAGTGAAATTTCGTTGAGAAACTCGCTAAGAGTATATGCAGGGTAGGTGGGGTCTCCAAATTTATATGCTGCAATACCGGGAATAATTGGTACCCCATTGGCATTTGCATTCCAGTAACTTAAAACAGTTGCAAAATCTGCAGTAGGATGTCCTATTTGCCAATATATTTGAGGAGCAAGATAATCTACCCAACGTTGCTGAAGCCACGACTGCGCATCAGCATAAACAGTCATGGAATTTTCCTGTTTCCCCTGAGGTGATATGCCATAAAGTACTTTGGGATTTAAGGATTCAACTGTATTGCCAATATCTTGTACCATCTCATCCACATTAGCCTCTCTCCATGCATCCAGATTTTTCCCTCCACCATATGTATTATATGTCGCCTGATCATTAAATCCAAAAGGATTGGTTGCAGACTTCGCTCCTGCAGGGTAAAAATAATCATCGAAATGAATACCGTCAACATTATAATTACGAATAATTTCAGTAACAACTTCTCTAAGATGAGTTTTCACTGCAGGCAATCCTGGATCCAGATATCTGTTATTTTCATAAACAATACACCACTCAGGATGAAGAACTGCTGGATGATTGGAGGCTAAAGTGATAGAAGTAGAACCAATTCTATATGGATTGAGCCAGGCATGCACTTCCATCCCTCGTTTGTGTGCCTCTTCAATAGCTACAGCCAGAGGATCAAAACCTGGATCTACTCCCTGAGTACCAGTTAAATAATAAGACCATGGTACCAGATTTGACCTGTAAAATGCATCAGAGGTAGGCCTTACATGAAACAAAATAACATTAAAGTTCAAATTTTTCAACTGTTCAATAATAGAAACCAACGCTGCACTTTGAGAGGCAGCAGAAGCTCCTCTAACAGGCCAGTCATAATTTCCAACAGTTGTAAGCCAGGCTGCTCTGAACTCATGTTTCAAAATAATATTGTCAGTAGATGGATTAAACTGAAGCGATAATTCCTCTTCCGGCTCAGAAGACGGGTTATCATCTTTTGAACAAGAAAGAACAAAAAATGACATGAAAGAAAGCACCAGCAATCTTGTGTAAAATAATCTTTTGTTTTTCATTGGTTTAGGTTATAAACAAGGAGACAAATTATTAATTACAAATTTTGTGAAAATAGTGAACAAACAAAAATAAATAATAAACTATTAACGCAAAACAAACACTATATTTGACATATCAAAAAAGCCCCGATATACAGGGCTTTAGAGTGATTACATTATGTTTGTTATTTATTTGATTTGTGGGGGTTACTTACCAATGCAGGATATAGAACTTGTTTATTTATAATTAGTTAGGTGTTTTGTGGTACAAATACGGTACAGAATATCGCGAAGAGACCCAAAACACTTCGTCGCTCGGAATCGACTTCCTGCGCATCTAATTTACGGTTTTTTCTTGATATTTAGCGATTCTTTGATGACACTCGGCTCGTTCCCGGGTCGTTCTTGCCTCATTCACGCCCCAGATATAATAAATACCCCCGGCTGGAGCCCCAGTCGGGAGTAGTTGATGCTCCCCTCTGGGGCTGGGGGCATATAGGATGCGAGTCTGCTGACGGCTTGTCCGGCTGCAGTCTCGCATACCGCTTTCCCTTTATATCGTGGGTGGGGCGAAGCGAGTCTCTGTGCGGCTTGTCCGTGCAGAGACTCGCCGCGAAGGGTGGCAATGGATGGTCGCTGGGCTGACGGGCTTGCCCGGCTGCCGAGCGAGTACCGCTTCCTATTCTTTCATTTTGACGGCGAATTGTTCGTTTTCAGTCTTTTCAGACCTGATTTATGGCATTTTTTCTTAAATTTGTTGTTTAATAGCAGGAATTGCACGTACGTGACTCTCTATGGCATTTCATACGATACTGATTTGGAGCGCTTCATCTCTTCAGCGCCCAGGTATCGTCTTGCCGTCAGGAAGACTGATTCATCATTTCACGAAGAAAAGTCGTTAAATCTTGGCAGAGAGTTGGCATTGGCCGTTGAGAAGTTGGACCGTCATAATGAGGTTTACTTCCAGTTCTCTGTGCAGGATGCTATTTCCCGTATCATCAAGAGCCATATCTTCACTGATCCAGTCCTCGGAGATGTTGTTATCCTGGATAATCCGGGTATCCTCTTTGAGCCTGACCTGCGTATCGATGTATCGGATGTATTGCGGAGAGTATCACGCAATACACTAACGATACTCTTGTGGCCAGGGGTCATCAGACCGGACAAACTGTTCTTCTTGAGAGAGGGTTCGCACATTGCTATTAACCAATCGGAAATAAATTATATCATCTTATGAAATACCATGACATTCTCCAATTCGAACCGATTACCGATGTAATCCAGCTGGATAAGCTGGGGAGCGACGATTATCGTGAAGACATCATCAAGACATTCGTCTATCCAGACTATTTCGTCGAGACCATCATTCCTGAAATCGTCAGGAATCTGAAGTTCGGCGAGCGGAATCAGAAGGGCATCCAGATTATCGGTAACTATGGTACCGGTAAGAGTCACTTGATGTCGCTGGTGTCGTTGATTGCTGAGAATAGCGCATACCTGGATAAGGTTACCAATAAAGCGGCTAAGGATGTGATGGCTCCCATTGCTGGAAAGTACAAAGTGCATCGCTTTGAGATGCAAACTGACCAGGGGCTTTGGAAGATTGTCTGCTTCCAGATTCAGCGGTATCTGGATGAATTGGGCGTGAACTACAAGTTCGACCCTGATTCCTTGAAGATGTATAGCGAACAGCTGGATGAAATGATGAGTGCCTTCGAGGAGAAATTCCCTGACAAGGGCCTTCTTATCATCATCGACGAATTGCTTGCATACTTTAAGGGGCGTGCATCAGTTGGGCAGTTAGACCAGGATTTGCAGGTTCTCCAGGCATTGGGACAGCAGTGTGCAAAGGGTCGGTTTGCATTTATGTTCGGCGTTCAGGAGATGATATATCAGGCAAAGGAGTTTGCTTTTGCCGCCGAGATGATGTTAAAGGTGAAGGATAGGTACACTGATCTGACCATCCGCAAGGAAGATGTTTCATTTGTTGTACAGCACCGTTTGCTTCGTAAGTCCGAACAGCAGAAGCAGGCCATCCGCACACACCTTGAGAAGTTCATCGGCCTGTTTGGTGATATGCATTCACACCTGCAAGACTATGTTGAACTTTTCCCGGTGCATCCGGCATATTTTGACAACTTCCAGCGTATCAAACTGGGTCGCGCTCAGCGAGAAGTGCTGAAAACCCTTACCCGTCAGTTTGAGAAGATTGCTGACAACGACATCCCGACAGACAACCCCGGCCTTATTACCTATGACCAGTATTGGGAGCAGATGATGGCAGATACGGGTCTTATGGCTGTTCCCGACTTCAAAACCGTTTCCGATACTGTCCGCACTATTCAAGGGAAGATTGACAGCAATTTCACTGGCCCGAGAAAGTCGCAGATCCCGACTGCGAAAAGGATTGTCAATGCTTGCGCCATCAAACTCCTGCAGGGAGACTTAAACAAGGGAAATGGTACACGTGCTGAGTCCCTGGTGGAAGACCTATGTATCACTGATGAACTTGCCGAATCGAAGGATTTCCTGGTGGATAGCGTTGATGCTACAGCTAAATTGGTTATCAAGGCTACATCAGGTCAGTATTTCGATTTCAATGAGGAGAATGGAGAATATCACCTCCGCACGGAAGGCGGTGTTAATTTCGACCAATTGATAGCGCAATTTGCCGAAACAATGCCGGTGAGCCGTAAGGATGAATCCTTCTTCAACTTCATCATTGAGGCTCTCGGTATCAATGCAAAATCCTATGTGTCCGGTTTCCAAATATATACTCACGAATTGGAGTGGCGGAGCCACAAGATTACACGGGATGGATACATTTTCTTTGGCAACCCGAATGAAAAATCCACTACGCATCCGAAACAGCATTTCTATATGATATTCATGCCCATATTCCAGGAAGATAAGAAGAAGCGGAATATGGACCAGGATGAGGTATACTTCGTAATGGACAACCTCAGCGAAGATTTCAAGAAATTGGTGGTGCTCCACGGCGCAGCGTTCAGCCTTTTCACCTCGGCAGACACTGCTCAAAAAGTACATTATAAAGCCAAGTGCGATGACCTCTTCGAGAAGGCTCGTCGTGCCTTTGATGCCTGCTACTTAAATAGCACCCAGGTGTTCTACAAGGATGGTGAAGCAAGGACGTTGAATTCATTCCAGCTGCCTCCATCCGGATCGACTAAGATGGAGATTTTCGACAGCGTGGCAAGTGCTATCTTTGAGGATCAGTTCACGACTGAATTGCCGAAGTATCCTGCCTTCACTTATGCCAACCAGACCATTACACACGACAACCTTGACCGTTATATCAAGGGAGCTATTGCGAAGATTCTCCGTCCGACGGAAGGAAATAAGGATGGTGAGGCCATCCTGAGCGGTCTTGGATGCTACAAGGCCGGTGAATTGGTATCAGAGGACAGCATCTATGCTCAGTCCATCCTGAAGATGATGAATGACCGTGGGCAGAATATGGTAGTGAACAAGGATGAGATTCTGGAAAAACTGTATCGCTCTGATAATGTATGGTACACCAAGGAGCACCATCTGGACGCACCATTTGAGTTTATGGTGCTTGGTACCCTGGCTGCTTTGGGCGAGTGCGAAATCACACTCAACAGCGGTGAGGTCATCAATGCAAGCAGCCTGGAAAAACTTCGTAACCTGCAGGCGGACGACTACTTCACTTTCGCCAACATCAAGCGCCCGAAAGAGGTGAATATTCCCGTGATGCGAGAGCTGACCAAGATGCTTTGTGGACGTGACCTATCAAACCAGCTTGACCAGCAGAGCACATATACCTTGTTGGTTACAGAAGCACGGAAACTCGCAGCCGAGTGTGTTGCTTTTGATGCGAAGGAACTTAAAAACGGGCTTGAAGTTGCCGGTGTGGAAATCATCAGCCCGATGGCTGGCGTTTCCATCCGAGGCAATGCTCTGGCGCTTCGCGGATTCTGCGACAAGGTATCGACGTTCACTTCCCAGGCTAAGATTAAGAACTTCCCGTTCGACCTGACTGTTGTGAAGAAGATGACCGACAATAAAAAGGAACTGGAAGACACGAAGGCCGTCATCAAGACCGCAGGTGAACTGAATTCCAAGTTACAGTATCTCACTCAGGCCAAGCAGTATGTGCCGACGGATACGCCTCTCGCCAAGAGCATCGACGCCGTGGTGAACAAGGTGGCCGAGGTTCTGAAGGATATGAATGAAGCCCAGATTTCGAACTACCAGGCGGAACTGGACGAGGTGAAGGGCAAGTACATTGAGTGGTATCTTGAGCAGTATTACAAATGCTGCTTGACAGAACTTGATGACCAGAAGCGTATTCAGATACTGAATTCCGGTACTTACAAGGCCTGCAGCGAACTGTGCCATTGCACGCTCATCAATACATCGGCGTGGGGCATCTGGAAGATGGCTTTTGCACAGCTAAAGACTGCCAGCAGCAATGTGAAGAACGTGCTGGAATCTACACCTTATGCAAACTTCAACCCGATGAACACCGGAGGAAAGAATATGAAAACCCTGCAGGAGTTCAAGGAGGAGTTGGAGGCTATGCATACCTCGTGGATGGAGAGCATCAAGGCTTTCATCTTGTCTAAGGAGTCCCAGGAGGCCCTTAGCCTGATGGATGAGCCTACGCAGAACTTCCTGATGTTCGTAGCCAACGGGCTTACGCCCATCAACGACGAGCGTTCTGCCCGTGCTCTGGTAGAAGCACTGGAGAATCTTAGTGGGGGCTATGTGAAAGTGGAAATCACCGCCGACGAACTGGGCAAATGCATTGACAGGCCGATGACTATAGACGAGGCCACAGGAATGCTCCAGATGTTCATCAATAAGAAATGCGCCGGCAAGGATAGAAGCAAAGTTAGAATTGTATTGAAGTAAATAATATGGCAGATACACTATTCCCTATGGATGATGAGCAGGTCGTAAATGATGGGCCTGTTACTTGCCTTGGTATCGAATTCGAGAACGATGATAGGCGTAGAGATTTTTTTCGCGATGAACTACGTAAGAAACTGCCTGAGCTTCGGCTACTCGATGGGTTTCCTATAGGTGAGGACGATGACATAATTGCGCTGTCCGATCCGCCATACTATACAGCATGCCCGAATCCTTGGATAAATAGCTTTGTAAAAGAGTGGGAAGCAGAGAAGAATAGACTTCAAGCTAATGGCTTGCGAAGTGCTGATTTTGAAGTTAAAGAGCCATACTCAAGCGATGTAAAGGTAGGGAAGAGCAATCCGGTATATTCGGCTCATACTTATCATACAAAAGTTCCTCACCCTGCAATTATGAGGTATCTATTGCACTACACACAACCTGGCGATATTGTGTTTGATGGCTTTTGTGGGACAGGAATGACCGGAGTCGCAGCACAGGCGTGCGGTAATCCTTCAGCTGAGGATAAAGCTGCCATCAATGCTGAATGGAAGAGTCTTTTCGGGAAAACCCCAAATTGGGGACAACGACATGCAATATGTGGTGATCTTTCCCCGTATGCCTCGATGATTGCATACAATTATAACACTCCTCTGAATTCTTCTCTTGTAAAAGCAGAGGTCCAGAGGATATTTCAGGAAGTTAAAGAGGAATGCGCGGATTTATATCGGACAACACATAACGGAAAGCCTATTGGTCAGATTAATTATGTTGTTTGGAGTGATGTGTTCGTATGTAATACCTGTGGAAAAGAATTCGTTTACTGGAAGGCTGCTTTGGATAAAGAACATAAATGCCTTAGGGATGAGTTCTATTGTCCCCATTGCCACACTATGCATACTAAGAACACTGCAACACGTGCATTTGAGACTGTATACGATGATTTTCTTGGCGACTCGGTACGTATAAATAAGTCAGTGCCAGTTTATATCGCATATAGTGCGGAGGGAAAAAGATATGAGAAGGATGCCGAACAATATGACATTGATTTAGTAGATTCTATTAATTCTCTGCATTGTAAGTATTTTGCGCCGACATATGAACTCCCAGACGGGTACAATACTCAGCAACCTAAGAAAGCACAGAACATTAATTTCGTTCATCAATTCTACACGAGAAGGAATCTTATAGCATTGTCTACTTTCTATGCGAAGATTCAATCTTCTGCTCTCCCAAATAAACTCAAGTTCATTTTTACAGGGATGGTAAACCGTTCTACAAAAATGAACCGAATTCATGTAAATAATTTCTTCTATGGAGGTGGAGGATGGAATGCAGGCCATTTGAAGGGGACACTATATATCCCGGCGCTCCCTATGGAGACCTCCATTCTCGAGCAGATTGAAGATAAACTAAGTGGCTACCTAAAAGCTGGCCCTCTCCTTCCTAAGGAATATGATAACATCGTCTATGTAGGTTCTGCTAATGCATTGCCGATTGCAGATAATTCGATTGACTATGTTTTCACCGATCCTCCTTTTGGAGCGAATATTATGTACTCCGAATTGAATACACTTCCAGAAGCATGGTTAAAGGTGTTGACTAACAATAAGTCGGAAGCAATTGTTAATCCTGGACAGGCAAAAGATTTCCTTTTCTACTTGAGAATGATGTCTGAGAGTTATTCGGAGTATTTTCGGGTGCTAAAACCGGGTAAATGGATGACTGTGGAGTTTAGTAATACAAATGCTGGTATTTGGAACTCTATTCAACAGGCAATTACTCGAGCTGGATTCGTCATTGCAAATGTTTCTGCTTTGAATAAGGGACAAGGTGGCATGAG
>ERZ795051.4106-NODE-4106-length-14026-cov-4.698089_pt1 | contig 14026 bp, 12 predicted proteins | sample MGYA00375135_ERZ795051 | MGnify/ENA primary metagenome ERZ795051 (study PRJEB30180, sample SAMN05720222) | activated sludge metagenome | isolation source: Anaerobic digester | place: Japan | collected 2015-05-26 ... | reverse complement strand
AACTTCAGCACCATCTGCCGATTTGCAGAAATTGCTTCAACGTGCAAGAGCACACTATGCTGCAATGGCTTATTTTATCAGAAATGAAACTTTAAAAACCAAACAAGGAAAATAGTTTTATTAATGCAATGGTTTCGATAGAAGAAGTTTAAAGATTGATATAAGTGAAACCAATGCCCATGCAGCCTCAAGTATAATAAATGGCATATAGTGAATTAAAACAGAAGCAAGGCATGCTAGAGATGCGCCAATAAAATTCAGAAGAAGATAAAATATCTTATCAGGCTTGATTACTCTGAAAAGATGAAGAAAATATGCCACTAAAAGGATGAAAACACCAATAAATCCTATAAAATCTTCCATAAATGTTTAAATTAACGATAACCAAAGGTATGGCAATGGTTGTATAATTTATCTTCGCACGTTTAAAATTTATAACAATGAAATTCGCAACTAAGGCACTCCATGCAGGTGTTGAGCCCGATCCAACAACCGGTGCCATTATGACACCTATTTACCAGACATCAACCTATGTACAGGCATCACCTGGACAGCATAAAGGTTATGCCTATGCCAGAGGAAAGAATCCTACACGTTCGCAGTTAGAAAAAAATATTGCTGCATTGGAAAATGCAAAATACGGATTATGTTTTAGCAGTGGCATGGGAGCTACTGATGCAGTGATGAAATTATTAAAACCTGGCGATGAAGTAATTTCCGGTGATGATTTGTATGGTGGAACATATCGTATGTTTACTAAGGTTTTTGCAAACTATGGAATTAAGTTTCATTTCATAAACCTGACTGATGCTAACAATATCAGTAAGTATATCAACTCAAATACAAAACTTATTTGGGTTGAAACACCAACCAATCCAACCATGCAGATTGTGGACATTAAAGCATGTAGTGCATTAGCAAAAAAGCACAATTGCATATTGGCTGTTGACAACACATTTGCATCACCGTATTTGCAGAACCCAATAGATTTAGGTGCTGATATTGTTATGCATTCAGTTACTAAATATTTAGGTGGGCATAGTGATGTGGTAATGGGTGCATTGTGTATGAGTGATGATTCATTGTACGAAAGACTTGCCTTTATACATAACTCATGTGGTGCCACTCCGGGTCCAATGGATAGTTTTCTTGTATTAAGAGGTATTAAGACATTGCACCTGCGTATGGAACGTCATTGTTTTAATGGAAAACAGATTGCTGCATTTCTTCGTGCTCATCCAAAAATTGAAAAAGTTTACTGGCCGGGCTTTGAAGATCATCCAAACCATAACATTGCAAAAGCACAGATGCGTGATTTTGGCGGAATGATTTCCTTTGACCTTAAAAGTCATTCGCAGGAAGAGGCATTTAAATTAGCTTCGTCTGTAAAAGTGTTTTCATTGGCCGAATCTTTGGGTGGAGTAGAGTCTTTAGTTAACCATCCTGCATCAATGACACATGCCAGTGTTCCTGCTGCTGAAAGAGTAAGAGTTGGCGTAACCGATTCATTATTGAGATTAAGTGTTGGCGTTGAAGATATAGATGATTTAATTGCAGATTTGAAACAAGCAATTGGATAGTGCCATCACAAAAAAATTACATTGAAAATACGTTCAAAATACATCATTTTATTACTTTTGATTCATTATAAATAAATTAAAACAATGCTAAAAAAATCTACTAATTTTTTATTGCTGATGATGGCCATGATTACAACCATTACAGTCAATGCACAAAACACACATTGGTGTGCTACTGATGAAGTTACCAATGCTGCACTTCAGAATAGTGCTGCTGCCCGTGCTGCACAAAATCAGTTAGAGGCGTTTACTCAACAGTATGTACAAAACTTTCAACCAAGTTATTTCAGAAGTACCGGAACAGCAGTGTACGTTATTCCTGTTGTGTTTCACATCATACATAATTGGGGTCCGGAAAATATTTCAGATGCACAGGTATATGATGCTATCAGAATATTAAACCGTGATTATAATGGACAAAGAACAGATACAGCAAACATCATCCCTGATTTTAAAGCATTGAATGCTGACGTTCAGATTGAATTTCGTCTTGCACATAAAGACCCAAACGGTAATTGCACTAATGGAATTGACAGACAACAATCGTTGTTGACTTATGATGCCGGTGATCAATCGAAGCTGAATCCATGGCCTTACAATAAATATTTAAATATCTGGACTATTTCATATTTTGGTTCTGCGCATGCAAGTGCAGCAGCGTATGCCTACAAACCCGGTACAGCACCTCCCGGTAAAGATGGAATCATTGCATTACACAATTATGTAGGAAGCATAGGAACAGGTAGTGCAACAGGTCAATATACACTCACACATGAAATTGGTCATTGGCTTAACTTAAATCATACATGGGGTGGAACCAATCAACCCGGTGTAGCTTGTGGTGACGATAATGTAACAGATACTCCGGTTACAAAAGGTTATACTAGTTGCCCATCACCTTCAAATGCTGATATATGTAATCCGGGCATAATTGAGAATTATCAAAACTACATGGACTACAGCTATTGCTATTACATGTTTACACTGGGACAGAAAGCACGTATGTGGGCAGCACTTAATTCAGGTGCAGGTTTACGTAATCAGGTGCATACAGCAACTAACTTAGCTAATACAGGTACCGATGGTGGCACGTATATCTGTGCACCAACAGCAAGTTTTTCACCTGTACAAAAAGTAATTTGCGAAGGTGGTATTGTGAGCTTTAATGACGCAAGTTTAAATACAGATACAGTGGGTATAACTTATCTGTGGACTTTTAATGGCGGAACACCATCTACCTCAACAGATAAAAACCCTGACAGTATAGTTTATAACACTGCAGGCATTTACGATGTGACATTAACTGTTACGAATTCTGCAGGTTTTGATACTTATACAGGTATTGAAAGTGTAGTGGTAAGACCGCAACAGGTTTCTAACTTTGTTCCTTATTCAGAAGGTTTTGAGAACGTATTGTTCCCTTCTGTGGATTGGATTGTTAACAATGAAAATGGCAATGCATGGGAATTGAATTCTGTTGCCGCACATTCAGGATTTAATTCTGTACGAATAAATAATTTCAGTGGAAATGTTGCCGGAACCAAGGATGTGTTTATTACACCGGGCTTTAATTTAACAAACACCACGCAAACACAATTTACCTATTGGCTTGCCTTTGCCATGAAAAGCAATGGCAGTTCTGATGTGTTGAAAGTGTATGCTTCCAACAATTGCGGTCAGTTGTGGAATTTGCGTACCACAAAAACAGGTTCGCAGTTGGCTACAGTAGCTAATGCTGTTATGTCGGATTTTATTCCTAATGCCTCACAATGGCGTCAGGAAACAGTGAGCCTCACCTCCGGACAATACTCAACAAAACCTAATGTATCATTAAAGTTTGAATATACACACGATTTGGGTAACAACATTTATATTGATGACATCAACCTAACAGGTACAGTAGGCATCAGCGATTATGCAGTCTCAGCAAGTGATGTAACGATTGTTCCAAATCCTGCTTCAGAAAAGTCAAACGTTAATTTTGAATTGCTTCAGCCGGAGAAAGTATTGATAACTGTAACAGATATGCTTGGCAAGGAAGTTCATCGTATTGCTGAAAATCGTTTAGATGCAGGAGAATATCAATATGAAATAAACACAAATTGGGCAAAGGGTGTTTATACTGTTCGTATTGCTGCCGGAAGTCAGATTATCAGTAAGAAATTAGTAGTAGAATAAATTAAATAAATAATAATTAAGCCTGAAGCTGAATTTAGTTTCAGGCTTTTCTTTTTAAGGGATATGAGTGAAAATGAGTTTTCAATTGAAATGAATTATGTGGTGTATGCTAAACCGGAAGCGGTGTTTAATGCATTGACAAATCCTGATATCATGAAAGAATGGATTGAGGGAAGTTTTGTTTTTGAATTGAAAAAGGGGGGTAATGTTGAATTGTTTGATGGTTGGGTGAAAGGCGAAGTACTTTCATTCATCAACAATGAGTCGTTGAGCTATAGCTGGAAGCCGAACACATGGGATAAAAAGACAAAAGCTTCTTTAGTGAAAATTGAACTGAAGCCTGATGCTGCCGGAACCAGAGTTTTCATTCATCACAGCTTGTTTCCAAGTAATGATGATACAGATAAACACCGACATGGTTGGATAAACTTTGTTCTTGATCCATTGAATGATTATTTTATCGGGTTGATGAAGTGATTCGGCATAGTTTGATTATCAAAAATCATTTGTTATTTCACACTCCTTAGAATTCCTCCTGCCAGGGGACGAAATAGTAGGCCTAACAAGTAATGACAATACACAGAAACAAAAAAGGGAAGACCTTTTGAGCCTTCCCTTTTTGTTTTCTTTCTTACAGGAAATTAAGAAAGGTGTTTGCTAACGAGTTTAGTCATTTCAAACATAGAAACGGTTTTTTTGCCACCGAAAACTTTTTTCAAGTTGTCATCAGCATTGATGTTGCGTTTCTCTTTAGGATCCTGTAATTTGTTTTTCTTAATGTATTCCCAAAGTTTTTTAACAACTTCAGTACGTGGAAGTGGCTTGCTTCCTACAACAGGATGCAATGCTTCGCCAATTGTCATAGCTTTCATGAATGCAGCATTTGGAGTACGCTTGGTTTTAGCTTTTGCTGCTGCTTTCTTTTTAGGAGCTGCTGCTTTTTTCTTTGGAGCAGCTTTCTTTTTTGGGGCTGCTTTTTTAGCAGGTGCCTTTTTAGCTTTTTTAGTTGCCATTTTGAAATTTGTTTTTTTTAATTTGTTGAGCAAATGAAATACATAATTTTCGCTTTGAAGCAACCATACACATGAATTTATTAACAGCTGTTTTCAGAGGGTAAACAGGTAAATTTGCATCATCAGTCTCACAGTAATATGAGGATAATGTTTTATCATAACAAGTGTTTTCTCCTCTGAAAAGTACATTTTTACCAATGAGAAATCAATGCATTTTATTGTTTTTACCTCTGAAAATACCAAGTAATTATAGGTTGTTGCATTGTTAATAACCGAAGTGGTTAACTACCTTATAGAATTTTTATAAGGTAAAAGTTGTTGATTTTCTCTGATTCTTACAGATAAACTTACATTATAAATAGTAGTAAGATTATTATATTATAGACTCAACCATCTTTAAGTCTTTAGCGTTTAGCAACACATAACAATTGTTTTAACTAATGAAAAAAACAATATTTCTTATGTTCACATGTGTTGTTTGCCTTTCAACAGTAAGGGGGCAGGACATGTGGGGGATAGCCAATAGTAATTATGCGGGAAACTTTGCCATAGATATAAATCCATCTTCAATGGCTGTTTCACCAATAAAGTATGAGTTAAATATACTTTCGGGGAATATGACTTTTTATAATAACTACCTCTATTTGCCTAAAGGAAAAATGTCTGTAGGCAAGTTTTTTAAGGCAGACTATTTTAATTACGACTGGCAGGATCAATATACAGGCAAGGATAAAAATGCATTTCTTCAAACAGGCATTAAAGGCCCATCGTTTTTTCTTCGTTCCGGTCAAACAGCTTTTGGCTTGCATACAGGACTAAAAGCAATGGGAAGTGTAAGGAATGTTGACTTTGAAATGGCAAAGTTGTTTTATGAGAATTCTACCTACACACCTTTGCAGCATACAGAACTTGAAGCCGGTAATAATAAGTTGGCTGCTTTATTATATGGTGAAATAGGTGCGAGTTTCGCACAGCAGATTGAGGCAGGACCCGGAAATAGAATTGCAATAGGTGCTACCTTTAATTATCTGCTGGGCTTTGATGGATTTTATGCACATAACGACCACATGCAATATCGTTTTGATGATGAGTCAATGCTGCATGTTAGCGATCTTAAAGCAGAATATGGTTTTGCTGTTCCACAAGACGGTGAGAGCGATTATTTTAAAGTTCGCGGTAAAGGATTCAGTACTACATGGGGTTTTCAATATATACATGGACTGAACCCTGAGGCTTATAATGTTTATGCAAGCCGACTGAAGTTTAAGAAGTATAAGTATAAAGTAGGAATGTCGTTGGTTGATGCCGGCAGTATATTGTTTGCAAAAGATACTCGTACCGTTAAATTCGACAATAATAATATAGACTGGAGTGGATTTGATACAACCGGAGTTGAAAGCATCAGTCAATTAGGAGAGCTTATTAGGTCTAAAGTATTTGACGACTCCTTGTCGGGATATGTTGCAACGAAATACCGTGCAAAACTTCCTACTGCTATCAGTTTTCAGTTTGATTACTGCCTGACCCATTTTCTTTATCTGAACACGTCTATAATTCAACCTGTCACCAGTAAGTCAACAGCTATCAGGCGACCGGCACAGTTGTCTTTTACACCAAGATTAGAAACATGGCGTTATGAGATTTCTTTTCCTCTAACATGGTATGAATATGATCAGCTAAGGCTTGGAACATGTCTTCGTTTAGGTCAGGTGGTTATTGGTTCAGATTATCTTACTTCCATGCTTGGTTTGTCTAAGTTTAATGGGTTTGACTTTTTTGTTGGAATAAAACACAGCAGTTATGCAATGGATAAGTTGAATAAGCGTAAGAAGGAAAAAGCTAAGGACACTTATACCGGAGGCGACATTTAAAAACTACTCTTGCCGGTCATTTTTGACGTTTAAGAAAAGTAATTCACATTACTTACTTTTGCCCTTCAATTCTACCGGTGTGAATATTAAGCAGACTGAGCTGTTTCTGAAAAAGGTTAAGGGAATGCATACCTTGGTTATAGGTGATGTAATGACCGATGCTTATCTGTGGGGTCGTGTTGACCGTATCTCACCGGAAGCACCTGTTCCTGTAGTGGCAGTTCAAAAGCGCGAAAGCCGCCCCGGTGGCGCTGCTAACGTTGCAGTAAATCTTCATTCCCTGGGTGCAGTACCTTTTATATGTTCTGTTGTCGGAAAAGATAATGCCGGAGCAGAGTTTAAAGAAATGATTGCCAAAAGCGGAATGCCTGTTGATGGCATACTTTCTTCTTCCAAAAGAACCACTACTATCAAAACAAGAGTAATTGGAAACAATTATCAGCTCATGCGTGTAGATGCAGAAGTTGCCGAACCACTTTCGCAAACTGACAGCGACATACTGATAAAAAAAACAGTAGCGTTAATCAGGAAAAAGAAGCCAGCAGTAATTATTTTTGAAGATTATGATAAAGGAGTTCTTAATAAAACTGTAATCGAAGCTATTGTTGCAGAAGCACAGAAACATGATATTCCTACAACAGTTGACCCCAAAAAGAATAATTTTTTCCATTATCGTAATGTCACACTTTTTAAACCCAATCTTAAAGAGTTGCGCGAAGGGCTGAAGACCGATTTGGAAAAACCAACGGCAACAGCACTAACGAAGTTGGCATATGATTTTGCAGCCAAACAAAAGATTAAGTCATTGCTCATTACCTTATCAGAACACGGAGTCTATTATTATTCAAAGAATGAGAAAGGAATTATCCCTGCACATATTCGTAATATCAGTGATGTTAGTGGTGCAGGTGATACAGTAATCAGTGTTGCATCTTTGGCAATCGCTGCCGGGTTTTCATGTCAGGAAATGGCTGCAATCAGCAATCTTGCAGGCGGCTTGGTTTGTGAAAAAGTAGGTGTTGTTCCTATTGATGGCAATCAGTTGTTGAACGAGGTTAAAAGACTTTCCGGAAAATAAAATGGAAGTAACGCCTTACAATACAGGAGAATCAAAAAAAGAACAGGTGCGCCACATGTTTGATGCAGTAGCACACCGATATGATTTTTTAAATCACTTTCTTTCTTTAGGCATAGATAAAATCTGGAGACGTAAAACGATTAATGAGATTGGTAAACTAAAGCCAAGGAAAATTCTTGACATTGCTACCGGTACAGGTGATTTGGCGATTGCAGCAGCAAGTTTAAGTCCGGAGAAAATAGTAGGAGTGGATATTTCAGCAAAAATGCTTGAAGCCGGAAGAGTAAAAGTTGAAGCAAGGAGATTGAACAATATATTATCATTGCAACAGGGCGACAGTGAGCAACTTCAATTTGACAATCAAACTTTTGATGCAGTGATGGTAGCTTTTGGTGTTCGTAATTTTCAAAATCTGGAAAAGGGATTAGAGGAGATGCATAGGGTACTAAACAATAATGGAAAGGTTTTTATTCTGGAATTCAGTAAACCAACACTTTTCCCCGTTAAACAATTTTATGGCATCTATTCACGTTATCTTTTACCACTTTTCGGCAAATTGATTTCCGGTGATGCATCTGCCTATACTTATTTACCTGAATCGGTAAAACATTTTCCATCAGGAAATGATTTTGCTCTTGTTTTGAAGCAGTGTGGTTTTACTAATATTGAAATTAAACCGATGACTTTCGGAATTGTAACTTTATACATTGCAGCAGCATGAAACAGAAGTTTATAGTTTTTTCTTTCTTATTTCTGCTGTTCAGTGCTGATAGTCTGTTCGCACAGAAACAAAAAATCCTTAACCTGCCTAAGTATGACAGGCAGCGATTTCATTTTGGATTTATTCTTGGAATCAACAAGACCGATTTTGTGATTGACAGAGTTGCTTCTTTTAGTTTAATTGATTCACTTTATACTGTTGAATCAAAGGGTACATCAGGTTTTAATCTTCAGATAGTAACCAACATGCGAATGGGAGAGCATTTTGATTTACGATTTTTACCCGGATTGGCATTTGCTTCGCGCAATCTGATTTATTCATTTGAAAAGGGCAGACCACTCAGCAACGTTGTGACCAAAAAGGTAGAGTCAACTTTTGTAGAGTTGCCTTTGGATGTAAAATTCAAGTCAGCACGATTGAATAATTTCCGTGCTTATGTATTAGGAGGAGTTAAGTACAGCATTGATATGGTGTCGCAGGCAAAAGTAAAAGCTAAGGATAAAGAATATGTAAAGCTCCAACGAAACGATTATGGATATGAAATTGGAGTAGGATGCGATTTTTATCTTCCCATGTTTAAGTTTTCTCCGGAGATAAAGATGTACCACGGTTTACGCAATCTTTTGGTTAAAGACGATTTGGTTTATTCAAAATCTCTTGACGGATTGTTTTCAAAAATGTTTACCTTATCATTGACATTCGAATAATAGAAGTTTCTTATTATGCAAACATTTGAACTTGTTGTTCTGCCCGAAGAAGCAGCCAGTGAGTCAGTAGTTCAACATATAGTTGCCAAGAAATTTGGCAGCAACAGATTGTTCCGTATTACAAAACGTAGTATTGATGCCCGATCCAAGATTGTAAAAATCAGATTGCAGTTACAATGGATAGACGAACAGAATCAAAAATCATTACCTGAAAACAGAATGTGGCAGAATGTTGCCAATAGCCAACCTGTAATAATTGCAGGATGCGGGCCTGCAGGGTTGTTTGCAGCCATCCGCCTTATTGAATGTGGATATAAACCAATAATTATTGAACGTGGCAAAGACCTACGCAATCGCAGACGTGATCTTGCTGCAATAAATAAACAAAGACAGATTAATCCGGAGTCAAATTATTGTTTTGGTGAAGGTGGTGCAGGCACCTACAGCGATGGAAAACTTTATACCCGCTCCAATAAGAGAGGCAACATTGCTTCTGTATTGAACACATTTATTGAACATGGCGCAGCTGCTGATATTGCTGTTGATGCACATCCTCATATTGGAACCAATAAACTTCCTGCTATAATTTCTGCAATGCGAAACAGGATTGTTGAAAGTGGAGGCGAAGTGTTATTCAATACAAAACTTATAAAAATTGATTTTGACCTGAGTGGTGTGAATGGCGTAGAGGTTCAGCAAGGATTGTCTCAATTTCATATTAAATCTAAAGCACTGATTTTAGCAACCGGACATTCTGCACGAGATGTCTTTTATATGTTGAACAATCAAAAAGTATTGATTGAAGCAAAGCCCATTGCTATTGGTGTTCGTGCTGAACATCAGCAGCAGGTTATTGACGCTGTGCAGTATCATTGCAGCAAACGCAGTCCGTTTTTACCACCGGCATCGTATGCATTAAAACACCAACATGATGGACGGGGAATTTATTCTTTCTGCATGTGTCCCGGAGGAATCATAGCACCAGCGGCAACAGGCATTGGCGAAGTAGTTGTTAATGGTTGGAGTCCTTCAAGAAGAAATAATTTTTTTGCTAACTCCGGAATCGTAGTAAGTATTACAGAGGACGATGTTAAACCTTTTGTAAAAGCTAAAGAGCTGCGCTTTTTAGAGTTGCAGAAGAGTATAGAAGAGAAAGCATATATCTGCGGTGGAAGTAATCTTGCTGCACCAGCGCAACGTATGGTTGATTTTGTGAATCAAAAAGTGTCTTCAAATCTACCTGCCAGTTCCTATATTCCGGGAATCAATTCAGTAAATCTGAAAGAGATATTTCCTGAATCGGTTACACGTTCACTTTCTGCTGCATTTGTTGCGTTTGGAAAAAAAATGAAAGGCTACTATACAAACGAAGCAGTGTTGGTGGGTACAGAGTCGCGCACCTCCTCACCGGTGCGTATTCCACGTGATGTTGAAACAGCAATGCATGTTCATGTTCATGGGCTTTTCCCCTGTGGTGAAGGCGCAGGCTATGCCGGGGGCATTGTGTCTGCTGCTATGGATGGAGAATTTTGTGCAGAAAAATGTGTAGCATATTTGAAAAACAATAGTTGAAATAGTTACTTTTAAAACCACATTCTTTAACAATGGAAATCAATCAGCCGCCTTATTATATCAGAATAACAATTAAACTTCTGTTGGGGTTTTTAATTTTTTATATTCTCCATGTAGCACAGGATGTACTTATTCCTCTCACGGTGGCTGTATTATTAACCTTTTTGTTGATGCCTGTGTCAAACAAATTAATAAAATGGAAATTTCCTCCCACTATAGCAATCTTATGCAGTATCTTACTTGCATTAGTAGTTGTAGCTGGGCTTTTTTATTTTTTCTATTCACAGATTGTTTCATTTGCTGAAGACTTGCCATTGCTGCAGGCAAAACTCCTTGAAAAGGTAGAGTTCTTGCAACACTTTGTAAACGAAACATTCAGAATTACCAAAGAGCAACAAAATGTTTTGGTAAAGTCAAAGTTGCAGGAAAATATTGCTGACAGCGGATTACTGCTACTTGATCTTTTTTCTTCAACCGGAACTTTTATTGCCAACTTTGCCTTAGTAACTGTTTATGTTTTTTTTCTGACACTATATAAGAAGAAATTTAAGCAATTTATTGAAGCTATAGTTATGGATGGTAAGCATAATTCATATTTTGAGATTGTAAAAAAAGTAGCAGGAGTTTCACAGAATTATTTGAAAGGTATTTTCTTAGATGTACTCATTTTATCCATCCTCAATTCAACAGGATTTTTGTTATTGGGCATTGAACATGCTATTTTGTTTGGAGTGCTTGCATCTGTTCTCAACATCATACCCTACATTGGTGTATTGATAGGAAGTATTTTGCCGGTGCTTATGGCATTACTCACTAAGGATGAAATTGGCTATGCCATAGGTGCTGCCGGAGTTTGTGTTACTGTTCAGTTTATTGACAATAATTTTATTACGCCTTATGTTGTTGGCAGTAGTGTCAGTATCAATCCGCTAACAGCAACAATAGCTTTAATTATCAGTGCCTCGGTATGGGGCTTGGCAGGAATGGTTTTATGCCTGCCACTGACAGGGATGTTAAAGGTAGTTTGCGATCATGTTGAAGGCTTAAAACCTATAGGATTTTTAATAGGCGAGGAGGTGGACTATAGGAAAAATAAATTTAAACTTGGACGAAAGTAGGCCTGTTGAAATGAAATGCTAATTTTGCATTTTATAGTGAATTGACAAAAGCCGATTCAGATTAAAATCAAGAGTAAAAATGGAGAATCTTAAACAGTATATTGAAGCATTAATTTTTACTTCAGAGCAAAGTATAACTGCAAATGAAATTGCTGCTGCATTGAAAGCAAGTTTCGGATGGGAGCTTTCCAATGAAAATATCAGACAGAGTATTTCTGAATTAATCAACAAATTTGCTGCTGATGATTATTCTTTTGAGTTGGTAGAAATTGCCGGAGGATTTCGTTTTCTCAGTAAAAAAGAATATTATGGTGTAGTAAACACCATGTTGCAGATTAATTCTAAAAAACGACTTACAACTGCAGCATTGGAAACGCTTGCAATCGTTGCATATAAACAACCGGTTTCAAAATCAGAGATTGAAAACATAAGAGGTGTAAACTGTGATTATTCTATTCAGAAATTGTTGGAGAAAGATTTAATTACCATACAAGGAAAAGGTGATGGTCCGGGAAAACCGATTTTATATGGCATTAGCCGCACATTCATGGATCATTTCGGTTTAAAATCTGCTAAGGATTTACCAAAGCTTAAAGATGTCATTCTTGATGAAAATGAGATTGGAACGCCTGCCGATATGCAATATGCAGAGAGTGATAATGCTGAAGATATAAGTATTACTATAGGAACACAGGAAGACAATACAAAGAAGTCTGATGACGTTGCTGAATAATCAGTCTTTAATTGAAATTCATTTTTAGAGGTGAAAATTTCTATCCTTGGCTTGCAATTTGATTTGGCTTTTAAAAATGTTTATAGCATGTTGTCAATTGCACTCATTTGTTTAATGCAACCAAGTATCAGTGAAGGTCAGGAGAAACTACGTAAGGTAGAGAATCAGGCTTTTACATATGGTGAAGTGTTGGAGTATCGTGTTCATTACGGAATAATAGATGCAGGCGAAGCAAAACTTGCTGTGATGCCTGATAAAAAAACTATTGGCCCTCGTGAAGTATATCATGTTGTAGGAACAGGTCAGACTAAAGGTGCCTTCGACTGGTTTTTTAAGGTGCGAGACCGTTATGAAAGTTTTATTGATGCACAAGCAATTATTCCCTGGTTGTTTGTCAGAAGAGTTTATGAGGGTGGATATAAAATCAATCAGGATGTTAGTTTCAATCAGGTAAAGAATTTAGCAACAAGCAAAAAGGCAACCATAGCCACACCGCAGAATGTTCAGGATTTGATTTCTGCATTTTATTATGCACGCACTATTGACTTCAGCAATGCCCAACCCGGTGAAATGTTTGCTGTTGATGCCTATTTGGATGATGCCATTATTCCTATAAAATTCAAGTTTGTGGGGAAAGAGAATATAAGTACTAAGTTTGGTACTTTTCGTTGCCTGAAGTTTCATCCGCAATTGCTGGAAGGGCGTGTTTTTAAAAACAAAGAAGACATGACACTTTGGATTAGTGACGATGAAAATAAAATCCCCATACGTGCAGAAGCAAAGATATTGGTAGGGTCTGTAAAAATGGACATAAAAGGTTTTTCAGGACTTTCCAACGAAAATTTAGCTATCATCAAAAACAAATAGTCTTATCGGTCAGCCGACATGCGCGAAAATTTCAGAGGATTAGCAGTAATCTCGTTTGTGATTTGTCGTTGTTTTGCAATGTCGCAGGCAAGATAGACAGCCTCGCGGAATGATTCTTCTGATGCCTGATTTTTTCCGGCCAGATCGTAAGCAGTGCCATGGTCGGGTGAGGTGCGGATGATTGGCAGGCCTGCAGTGTAGTTGACACCGGTTGAAAAAGCCAATGCTTTAAAGGGTACCAATCCCTGATCGTGATAGATGGCCATGATGGCATCGAAACTCTTAAATCGTGAAGAGCCAAAAAAACCATCAGCAGGGTAGGGTCCGAATGCACCAATACCGGCATTATACAATTCGCTGATGGCAGGTGTAATGATATCTTGTTCTTCTTTGCCCATTAAACCATTGTCGCCTGCATGTGGGTTGAGTGCAAGAATTGCAATACGTGGCTTTTGCAGTCCGAAGTCGCTGCGAAGTGACTGGTGTACTAATTTTGTTTTTGCAATAATTTTTTCTTTGGTAAGTTGTGCAGGTACATCTTTTAATGCTACATGACCTGTAATGAGTCCTACACGCAGTTTATCGCTG
>ERZ795051.4082-NODE-4082-length-14089-cov-5.072253_pt1 | contig 14089 bp, 10 predicted proteins | sample MGYA00375135_ERZ795051 | MGnify/ENA primary metagenome ERZ795051 (study PRJEB30180, sample SAMN05720222) | activated sludge metagenome | isolation source: Anaerobic digester | place: Japan | collected 2015-05-26 ... | reverse complement strand
ATCGGCCGCCGATCGCGCAAAACTGCCACCGGAGTTCGCTTGTTTTGGGACTAGTGGTACCGGCAATCCGGTCGCCGATCCGCTGTGTCAAGCTCCTGCCTGCGGCGAGCGGGATCGCTTTCTTTTCCCGCTGCCGACCAACGAAGAACAACGGCAGATTGTCCAACGCCTTGAGTCCGATCCTTGTGTTCTCGTCAAGGGGCCGCCGGGGACTGGGAAGAGCCACACGATCGCCAACTTGATCTGTCATCTCCTCGCCACGGGCAACCGCGTTCTGGTGACAGCACAGGCTCCCAAGGCCCTTGCCGTACTGCGTGATCTGCTTCCCAAGGACATACGCGACCTCTGTGTGACGGCACTGGGCTCTTCCCGCGAGGACCAGCGCCTCTTAGAAGAGAGCGTTCGCGGAATCCTCAGGCGCAAGAACGAGTGGCAGGGGCGGCAGGCCGCACAGCAGGAAATCGAAGAGGCAAGGAGCCAGCTTCGCGAACTCGAGAGCAAGCTGGCCCGGGTCGAGCGCGACCTCCGTACCTTCCGAGAGGCTGAGACGCACTCGCACGAGCTGCGCGGCGGCTACTCGGGAACGGCCGCACAAATCGCGCGGATGGTGAGCGAGCAGGAACAGGAGTTCGGCTGGTTCCCGGAGCTGTCTGCCAATGCCACGTTTCCCCTCGACTCCTCGGAGAGCGCCTTTCTCACGGAAGCCCACGGCTGCTTCACGGCCGACGTCCGCGCTGAGCTGGAGCTCGAGATTGGGGCTGCCGAGCTTCCCGGGCCGGATGAGTTCCAGGCGTTGGTCGCGCGGTTGACGGCTGCGGAGGAGGCGGCGCAGCGGGCGAGCCGTGGGGTAGACGGAGCGAAACTGGAGTTCCTGGAGGCGGCCAAGACGGACCAACTCCTCGAGCTGCGCCAAGCCGTGCAGGCGCTGACGGTCCTCGCGCTCCGGGTGGGCCGAGTCTTGGGTGAAGTTTCGGAGACCATTCTCCAGGATCTGCTGGCTTCTGCTGAAACTCGGTGGACTCGCCATGCGGCCGATTCGGAAGCCCTGCTGAAGGACGCGCCGCGCCTCCTCGAGGCGATCGGCTCGGCACGGGTCGACCTCCCGGACGGCATCGGCGAAGACCACCTGAGAACGGACGTCGAGCGGCGCCTGGCGCATTTCGAGGCAGGCGGCCGGAAGGGCTTCTCTGTTCTCGCCCCGCGAGTCGTACGGGAGACACGATACATCGTCGAGGGTTGCCGGGTCGACGGGAAGAAGGTTGCACAGCTCGAGCAGCTTCGATGTCTTCGCGATCACTTGGAGCTGCAGCGCAAGCTGCGCGAGTTGCGAGACGTGTGGGGCGCTTCCCTGACGGAGGTATCGAGCCTCCGGCAAGCCCTTTCCCGGGCCGAAGAGCTGACCGCCGAGCTGAAAGAACTGCTGGCGTTTTTCAGATCCGAGCGGGCGGCCCTGCTGGCGACCGTTCTGGGGTCGAACCGTACCGCCCTTGCGTCCGACAGTGATCGCGGTGATTGGCTCAAGGCTATCGATGCACTGCTGGCCTATCGAGAAGCTCGCGACGCTCAGCAAGAGCTCGACCGGCTTCGCGAGACCGTCCGTCGCTCACAGCACGGCTCGAACGCCCATCCCTGTTTGCGCTCCTTGGAGAACGCAGCCCGGGCGAGCGACGTCGGCGGCTGGCGCACGGCCTGGCACGAGCGGGAGCGTGTCCGACAGGAGAAGCAGCGGCTTGCGCGCTACGAGAGCCTGCTTGCAAAGCTCGACGGGTCGTGCGCGGGTCTGGCGGAACTTCTCCGCAGCACAGCCGGCGAACCGATGTGGCAGGACAGGGTGCGCAAGCTTCGAGAAGCGTGGCATTGGGCGGCTGCCCGCGCGTGGCTGCGACGATTCTCCGACGCCTCGGCCTATGAGGCGCGTATCCAAAACTACCACCGCCTGCAGCAGAAGATCGAGAAAGCAACGGAAAACCTTGTTTCGCTTCGGGCCTGGCAGGCGTTCTTCGAGCGGCTCGATGAGAAAACCGTCCAAAGCCTGAACGCTTGGACACGGGCTGTGGACAGGATCGGCAAGGGCACTGGAAAGCACGCCTATCGCCATCGGCGTACAGCGCGGCAATACCTGATGGATTGCGTCCCGAGCATTCCGGCGTGGGTGATGCCGCTTCACAAGCTCTGGGACTCGGTCGAGGCGGTGCCCGGCCTCTTCGACACGGTCATCGTGGACGAGGCGTCGCAGGCGGGCGTCGATGCCCTGGCGCTGCTCCTGCTGGCAAAGCGCATTGTCGTGGTGGGCGACGACAAGCAGAATAGCCCAGAAGCGGTCGGCGTACCTGAGGACGACATTGCACGCTTGGCGCGGGAGCATCTGAGCGCGTTTCGATTTCGGGACGAGTTCCGCCCAGATACGAGCCTGTTCGACCATGCGGAGCGAACGTTTGGGAGCCACATCACCCTGCGCGAGCACTTCCGCTGCGTGCCCGAAATCATCCACTTCAGCAACGACCTATGCTACCGCGACGCGCCGCTGATCCCGCTGCGGCAGGCACCTCCCGAAAGGCTTCGGCCTTTGTGCTCGCATTTTGTCGCCGAAGGTGCGTGTGAGGGAGACGGACAGCGGATTCGGAATCGCGCCGAGGCCGACGCCCTCGTCGAAACCATCGTAAAGCTTGTAGATGACGAGGCTTATGAAGGGAAGACCATGGGGATCATCGCACTGCAGGGCCATGCCCAGGCGCAGCTGATCGAGACCCTTCTCGCCCAACGGCTCGATCCGAAGGTGATCGAGGAGCGGCGCCTGCGGTGCGGCGAACCCGCCACCTTCCAGGGCGACGAGCGAGACGTCATCTTCCTCTCACTGGTGATCGCCCCGAAGCAGGAGGTGCATTATCGAGCCCTCACGCGCCTCCCGGACCAGCGGCGGTTCAACGTGGCGATGAGCCGGGCGAGAGATCAAGTGTGGCTCTTCCACAGTGTCAGGCTGCACGATCTGGGGCCCGATGACCTGCGCCGCCGACTGGTGAGCTTCTTCGAAAGTCCTCAGACTTCGGCAGTCGATGCCCTCCTCGAGGACCTCGACCGCCTCGAGCGCGAGGCCAGGGGAGGGCGGCGGCTCGGCAGCCAGCCTGACCCGTACGAGAGCTGGTTCGAGGTTGACGTCGCGCTTGAGCTTTTGCGGCGGAAGTTCAGAGTCCGTCCCCAGGTCGAGGTCGCTGGTCGGCGAATCGACCTGGTCGTCGAAGGACTTGATGCGCGAATCGCTGTCGAGTGCGATGGTGACGAGTGGCACGGTCCGGAACAGTACGAGCAAGACATGGCGCGCCAGCGGCAACTCGAACGGGCTGGGTGGACGTTCGTGCGAGTGCGCGAGTCGGATTTTTATGCGGACCGGCAGCGAGCTGTAGACGCGGTCGTAGAGGCATGCGGAGAGCTTGAGATTCGGCCCGTGGATTTTGTCGCCGAATCTCAATGCGAGCTGCCGCGAGCCCTTGCTCCGGACCGGGGAAGCCCGACGGCCGTCGATGCCGAGATGCCCGTCGTCAACGAGGATCCGGAGCGGAGCGTCGCGGAGAGCGAGATGTCGTCCTCGATCGTCGGCCCGTTCACTGGCTACTCGGAGGCTCCGGCGTTTCCAGATCCTCGGGAAGCGTCCGCAGCGAACGTCCGGGAGTTCCTCCGACAGATCATTGAGCGGGACGGTCCGCTTAGTCGCGCGTCCGTGTATCGGCTCTACGTTGAAGGTTGTCCGGACCTCCAACGAGTCGGAAAAACCGTGCGGCTGGCGCTGAACAGAGCGCTAGGAGTGATGCTGCGGGCTGGCGAGATTGTCCAGGCAGACGAGCTCGGCGATGGCTCGTCGGAGGGCCAGGTTCTCCGCATTGCTGGCGCACCCGCGGTGAACGTGAGGCCCGCTGGAAATCGCGACCTGCTCGAGATTCCACCGTCGGAACTGATCGCCGTCCTGGCGAGAAAGACTCCCCGGATAAGTGCGGCCGCCAATGATGAGGAGCTTTTCCGGATCCTCCTTAAGGAGTATGGATTTCAGCGCTTGACACAACAGCGAAGAGAGTATTTGTCGAAGATCGTCAGGCTGTTCAGGGAACAAGCGTGATCGCGATCGCCGCATCGGCGTGGTGTGGCACACGCAGGGCTCGGGCAAGAGCCTGACGATATCGTAGCTGGAGCAGCGTGGGACGTTCAGGATCGAAGGAGGGATGTATGCGCACCTCATGAGCCACGGCGTGGGGCACTTTCGGTATTGGGAGGAGCTATATGGAGGGTCGCTAATGATGAAGCAGTTCACCGAATCCACTGTCGAATCCGCCGCGCTTGCCACCAGTGTTGACCTCGTTTGTCGACCGCGATCCAACGATGCGTCGGTTGGCGACTTGCGCGAGATCCTGCGGGAACTGCCCAAGCGGATTACGGGCGACCTGCGTACGCACAAGTGGACGAACTCCTACACGAAGGTGCTTGCGAAGTTCGCAACAACGGGGGATATGAGGCTCAACGTGAGCATCGAGATCACCCCCGACGGCGGCGTCCCGCCGCACAGAATGGAAGAGACGAAGGCTGCTAAGAGAGCTGGGTCTCAACGACGAGGTGCAGGCCGGCGAGTAACGATGGCGGGCAATTCCCACGCATCGCGCCCGGTGGTCAAGGGTTGATTGGGTTGCCGGAAGCGTTGATCTCGCTGGTGCTTACGCCGCTGCCAGCCGGAACTTCTGCCAGAAGGCTTCGCGAAGGTGGAGCCGTAGCGATCGCGCCCCCGCTATTGACCCCTTTGCGTGCTACCGCAGCGCGGACCTGCTCCCGCATTCGCTTTCCACGCAGTTTGCCGTAGCACAGGCTGTTGACACATACCTAACATTCAGCTAACATATTCGTTCGATCCGCTCGGCAAGCGGATGCCATCCATTTCAGCTCGGGCCTGGCCAGGGAATCGGGCACCAGGAAGGTGCGGCCCGGGGGTTCATTCATACGGAGGCACTATGGGCCGCCAATACTCCGCGAAAACGTTTCTGCGCAACGTTCCGAACGACCTGCTGAAACAGTACTTCCAGAAGCAGGGGATCGACCTAGGGCTCGACTGGGTCCGTTTGAACGAAACCGAGGTCAATCCGATCTTCGTCGCTCTGGAGGCTTTGCCCGCAACCACGCCCAGCCAAGTGGCCTTGCAGGGTTGGGTCGCGGCGACGGCCAACCACACGGAGAAAAGGCGGCTCGGGGCCCAGTTGGACGAGGTGTTCCTCAAGATCGATCCCTTGTTGACCGGTTATGCGGATCAGCAGTCCAATAGCAGCCGGCGGTCGGGCGTGCTCGCAGTGGGATGACTGGATCGGGTGGGCGAAGAATGTCCAGCATGAAAGATGAGGACTTGTTGAAGCTTTGTGAGCTGCCAGCGGACTCGGGGGCGGACGTCCTGGCTCTGTTGCGGACAGCGGCCCGGCTGCTTGAGCAGTGGTCCCGGGAAGGCGCTTGTGCGGGAGCAGCCGTCGCAATGGCGGCGGCAATGGGACGGGCCGGACACTGGAGTGTGCGAAGCCTGCCCTTTGGGTATGAAGGCCCGAGCATCAGGCACGAGGGTTGGATCAAGCGTGACGACCTGGCGCTCAAGCTGACCCAACTGGGCGGTCTGATCTGTGGACGCCGTTTTGCAGCGAGGCACGCGGATACCGCCATCGCCCGCGCCGTCCAGGAATACTGGCTGCGCGAAGGGCAACACGGCGGCTGGCGGCCGGGCATGGAGAGCGGCTCCGGCTGGAAGACGGTTGTACAAGCGCAGCCCGTCGGGCTCGGCTGGGCGAGGGAAATGGCCGAGTCGCCCCCGACCATGACAATTCCGCAGGTACCCACAGCCGCCACAGCGTCTACGCTCGCGGCCGTATCCTCCTCCCCGCCTCCGGCAGCATGCGATTCGTTCGCCACCTCAAACGAAGATGGGCCGAGGCAGGACCCGGCCCTGAAGAACGCCGATCGCCTGACGCTGCTGACCCTGGCGATGTTCGACCCGTCGATTCTGGCGTCCGTGGCTCAGATTGCCGAGGGGATGGACCCGTCAGAGCGGCTTTCTGAGCGGACCATCACGCCAGCCATTCGCAGACTTGTGGAGCTTGGACTTGCCGAACGACCCGAAGGAGAGCGTCAAGGTGCCCGCCTGACGCTCCGGGGACGCCGCCTTGCGTCGAAGATTGCCGATTAATTGCGCCTACGCTTCCGCCTGATTACGCCCTCTCTTCCGAACCATGCTCGATACTTCGGGCATGGAAACGAGAACCCTTCCCGATAAGCCGTTGCCGTTCAACAAGGCCGCCCGCTGCCTGTGCGTGCCGGCGACTTGGATGCGCGATCAAGTAAACGCCGGCCGACTGCCCGCACTGCGCGCCGGCCGCGCGATCCTGATTCATGTACCCACCGTGGCGAGACTGTTGGTCCAACGGGCACAGCTGGCCGGGCATGAGGAGGTGGCTCATGGATAATGAGCGGACCTCGAGGCCGGCCCCGGTGTCCCAACCGCCCCGGCTGGCCCTTCGGCCCAGAGAGGCGGCGAAGGCCCTGGGCATCGGCGAGCGGTTGCTGTGGTCGATGACGAATCAAGGGCTGATTCCGCACCTGCGCTTGGGCAAGGCGATCGTGTATCCCGTCGCGGAGCTGGAACGGTGGCTGGCCGAACGCGCGGCCAAGGGGGGGCGACGGTGAACACATCGACATTGAAAGAGGCGGCCTTGGCGTATGCCGAACACGGCTGGCCCGTGGTGCCGCTGCACAGCATTGAAGACGGCGCTTGCACCTGTAAGCGGGCCGGTTGCAGATCGCCCGGCAAGCATCCTCGAAGCGTGCATGGGCTGAAGGAGGCATCCAGCGATCCCACTGTGATCGAGACCTGGTGGCGAGACTGGCCGCAGGCCAACGTCGGCGTTGTGACCACCGGCATGGTTGTGCTGGACATCGACCCGCGGCACGGTGGCGATGAATCTCTGGCCCAGCTGATCCGTGAACATGGTCAACTGCCTGAAACCGTTGAGGCCCTGTCCGGAGGCGGCGGCCGGCACCTGATCTTTGCCCAATCAGGCGTCGTCATCCGCAGCCGGAATAACCTGCTCGCGGGCATCGATGTCAAAGCGGACGGCGGCTACATCGTGGCTCCGCCGTCGAACCACATCAGCGGCGGAACATACGCCTGGCGCCCGGGACGTGCTCCCGATCAGCGGCCTGCCGCCGACATGCCAACCTGGCTGCTGCAGATGGTGACCCAGCCCCGACCATCGGTGCCTCCGTGCGCTCCTGCTCCGTCCGGTGACGAACTCGACCGGCTGATGACCCGGGCCGGGCAGTACGTCGCCAAGGCGGCCGCGGCATCGGAAGGCAGCCGCAACAATGCCGCCTTCAACCTCGCCGGGCACCTCCACGCCTTCCAGTCGGAGAGGGGCCTTCGACTGACCGAGACCCAGATCCTCGATCTCATGCGGACCTGGAACCACCGCAACTGCCCGCCTTTGGGCGAGGATGAACTGGCCAAGGCCGTCCGGTCAGCCGCCAGGAACGGCACCCCCCGCCCAACACACCAGGTTCACATCAGCAGCGGCTCCTCTGAAACGCCTGAGCCGTGTGTTCCGCCGATCGAACCAGTCCTCCCGTTTCCGGTGGGAGTGATGCCTGAGCCGATGCGGTCTTTCCTGGAGATCTGCGCCACGGCCATCGGGTGTGATCCGTCCTACGTGGCCATGCCGATGCTGTCCACGCTCGCGGCGGCGATTGGCAACACCCGACGCATCCAGCTCAAGCGAGGATGGACCGAGCCGGCCATTGTGTGGACGGCCATCGTCGGTGAGAGCGGCACGCTCAAGACGCCCGCTTACAGGGTGGTGTTACAACCCGTGTACCACCTGCAAGCCAAGGCAATGAAGCAGGCCGCCGCCGCACAGGATCTCTATGAGAAGGCGCTGCTGCGATACGACAAGGAGCTCTCCGAATGGAAGCGCCGCAAGAACGCCGGAGACCCGCCGGCCAAGCCCGAGCCCCCGCAGGCCGAACGCATGCACGTATCCGACATCACCGTCGAGGCGATCGCCCCGATCCTGCTGGCTAACCCGCGAGGGTTGCTGCTGGCCTGTGATGAATTGGCCGCTTGGGTTGGTTCGTTCGACCGATACGCCCACAAGGGCGGGGGCATCGGTGCGGATGCCGCCCACTGGCTGAGCATGCACAACGGCGAAGCCATTCTGGTGGATCGCAAGAGTGGCAGGCCGAAGACGATCTACGTGCCATCGGCTTCCGTGAGTGTCACTGGCGGGATTCAGCCCGGCACCCTGAACCGAGCGATGGGTCGTGAACATCGCGAATCGGGGCTGCTGGCTCGGCTGCTGCTGGCCATGCCCCCGCGGCGGCCCAAACGCTGGACGGAGGCCGATATTCCGCCGTCCACCGAGGCGGCCTTGTTGACGATTGTGCAGCGGCTCAGGGAGCTGCAGTTCACCTATGGCGAGAACGGCGAGCCCCGCCCGGTGGTGGTAGCGTTGACGCCGGCGGCCAAGGAAGCGTGGATAACGTTCTACAATGCTCATGCCGAAGAGCAGGTTAATCTCTCTGGCGACCTGTCGGCGGTGTGGAGCAAGCTGGAGGGGTACGCGGCCCGGCTGGCGCTGGTGGTGCATTGCCTCCGCTGGGCCGCCGAAGACCCCACACTCGCTGACTCGGACAACGTGGATGAGAGGAGTATCGCGGCCGGCGTCGCCCTCTCGCAATGGTTCGGCAACGAGGCCAAGCGGATCTACACCGTCCTGGGCGAATCGGATCAGGATGGTGACCGCCGCCGCCTCATCGAGTGGATCGATCTGCACGGGGGCAGTGTCACCACTCGCGATCTGACACACGGACTGCGGCAGTACCGGGGCAGGACCAAGGCCGCATTCGACGCCCTGGAAAGGCTCTCGAAGGCTGGCTTGGGTAGATGGGTGAATCCCAAGCCCGATCCAGCCGGGGGACGACCTTCGCCGCGGTTCCAACTGGCCGATGGCTTGGCCGTCACCAAAACCCCTGCTGGCGATAGCGCCAGGGGCGGTTTTGGTTCCGGTGACGGTGGTGACAGTGGCGCAGCAGAGCTGGCGGCAGACCCACTGGCCGGTGACGACTGGGGGGAACTGTGAACACAGCGGTCCTGTTGATGGCGGAGCTGACCGCTCAGGGCATCGAGTTGCGGGCCCGGGGTGATCGCCTGCAGTTTCGGCCCGTCTCAGCCCTGACCGCGGAATGGGCTGACCGCGTACAACGTCACAAACAAGAGTTGCTGGCCCTGCTGAGACAAGCAACGTCCGAACCGCTCGAAACAACAGCGCAGCGGGAGGCACTTCGCTTTCTGCGAGTTGCGGTCCCCAGGCCGGACGGCCGAGGATGGTGGGATCAATCGGCGGTTCTGGATCCGGCCATTCGAGCAGCCATAGGCCCAGATTCCCTGGTGAAGCGGCCAGCCCACTCGGATGGACCAGACCCGAGCCGTCCTGGCCCCCTGGATGCACTGACTCCTGATCAACTCCGGCGTTACCTGGCCATCCGGCCAAGCTGTACGGGTCGGCCCTGGGAACAACATGCCCAGGCTTGGCAGGCGGCGGTCTCCGGCCGCCAGGAATCCTCGAATGGAGTGGATTCCTCTCGGGCGTTGAGGTACTCAGAACCTCTATAGGCGGGTAAGGCTCGATGGCCAAGCGACGGTCCAACGGACAAGGCACGCTCTTCAAACGGGTCGACAACGGCCCCTGGACTGCGGCCTGGTTCGACCACACCGGCCGGCGGCGAATCCGGTCCACCCGCACCACCGACCGCCGGGCCGCCGAGCAGATCCTGGCCAAGTTCGTAGCCGACGCGGCCCTGCGAAGAGCCGGGGTCATCGACCCGCGGATCGACAAGCTGGCCGAGGAGGCCAAGCGCGATCTTGACGGCCATATTGCTGCCTATGAGGCCCATCTTCAGGCCGGGCATCGTGCTGACAAGCACGTGTCCTCGACGATTGGGTACATCCGGGCCATGGCCGCCGACGCAGGCTGGATCACGACCGCAGACATTTCGGTCGAGCAAGTCAATCGCTTTGCCCAGAGACTCTCCCAGCACCGAAAGCGGTCTGCCCGCACGGTCCACGCCTACCTGACAGCCATGAAGGGCTTCACTCGTTGGTTGATGGTCAGTGGTAAGATCGCCAGCGACCCGCTGATTTCGGTGAGTAAGCCCAATCCCAAGACCGATCGACGCAGAGAGCGGAGAATGCTGCTGCCGGAAGAGTGGGAATGGCTCAGGACCATCACCGCCCAAGGACCTACCCGCTACCGAAACACCGGCTGGGAGCGGGTGCTGATCTACGCGACCGCCATCCAGACCGGTCTGCGCCAGAATGAGTTGCGAAGCCTGACCCGCGGGCGACTGTACCTGGATCATCAGCCCCCCTTCATCACCGTCAAGGCCGGGGCGACCAAAAACGCCAAGGACGCCCGCCAGTACATCCAGCCGGATCTGGCCGCCCAACTGGCCGAGCATGTGGCGACCCAAGCCCCCGCCTCCCCGGTGTTCGAGTTGGTCGGCGGCTCGGAGGTGGCCGACATGCTCCGGGCGGATCTGGCCGACGCCCGACAGGCCTGGCTGGAAGCGGTCAGGAACGACTCGGTCGAGTATCAGCATCGTCTTCAGTCGGACTTCCTCAAAGACATCAATTCCGAAGGTGAACGACTCGACTTCCACGCCCTGCGGCACACCTGCGGAGCCTGGCTGGCCCTGTCCGGAGCTCACCCCAAAGCCGTCCAGGCGGTGATGAGACACTCGACCATCACCTTGACCATGGACACCTACGGCCACCTCTTCCCCGGCCAGGAGGCCGAGACCGTCGCCCGGATGCCACAGATCCTGGGCAACTCCATCTTCGTCCTGCGCCCCACGGGTACAAATCCGTGAGCCCGGTCTTCGGCGGCGCGCTAGCGGTTTTGATAGCAGTCAGGGCACGATATCCTGCGAGCCTGTGCGGCTGGGTGCGACCAGACGGGCAAAACCTCCAGACCGGAGTCTTCCCTAAGTCTTTGAGCGTTGCGGGTTTATGCAAACACAAACGGCCCCGCGCGGGGCCGTGCGAAATGCGTCCTCAAGGACTCGAACCTTGAACCCTCTGATTAAGAGTCAGATGCTCTACCAGTTGAGCTAAGGACGCAAGCGGGTCAGTGCCAGGAACCGCCCCCAGGCCGTGGGGTGGCCCTTGTTTTGAGCCTCAAGATCCGTCCCGTGCTGCTTTACTAATGACCGTCTTACTCGGAAGGCAGCGCACGGCACGGACCCGCAAATTCGGCCACTGGCAACACGAGGCGACCGGTGCCCATTATATCACCCTGGCCGATGACCGTTTCAAGCACTCCTCCAAAGACCCAGCCGTAGCCGACACACAACGCGCCGACTGGGTTGCGACAAAGTATAACCCGGCCGAACGCAGTACTCAAGTCCCCGCCGGAGCCGCCGGCGATTTCGCAAACCTCGTTTTCGGGTCTTGCGCCGCCCTGGTTTATGATCAATGCGCCCCAATCGCGATTCCACTTGGTGATGCTCCGGGCTCTTGGGTCAGAGGACGGGCTGCCGAGGCTGTTGGGCAAGCACGGATAGGACCGGCTCGCCGACAACGCCGGGAGCGTCCGGCTCCTCATCAGAACATCCCATGAACCGCGAAAAACGCCGGTTGCGGAATCGCTCAACTCCGCCACATTCCCTGGTACCCGACATGCATCATCAGGTGATCGAGCAGAATCAAAGCAGTGAAGGCCTCAGCCACCGGCCAGATCCTCGCGACCAGCGTGGGGTCACGACGTGTGACGGCCTTCAGAACAGCGTTTTCCCGCGTCACTTTGTCCACCGTGTGCTGGTCCTTGCTGATGGTCGGCGTGGGCTTGACCGTCAGCCGGATGACGATCGGTTGGCCAGTGGTCAGGCCGCCGGTGACGCCCCCGGCGTTGTTGCTGCCGAAGCGCACTTTGCCGCCGTCGGCAAATAGTTGGTCGTTGCATTGTGAGCCGGTCATGTTTTTGACTTTGACGCCGGCCCCGATCTCCACTGCCTTCACCGCCCCGATGCTGAGCATCCGACCGAACTCGCCGTCCAGCTTGCGGAACACCGGTTCGCCCAGCCCGGCGGGAACACCCGTGGCCACCACCTCGACCACGCCACCGCTGGAGTCGCCCGAGTCCTTGATTTCGACGATCTTGCGGTACATCTCGTCGGCCGTCGCAAGGTCCGGACAGAAGAGACTGGGATGAATCCCGTGCTCGTCACGAATCCTCTTCTCGTCCATCTCGACCTTGGGGAAGCTGCCGATCATTCTCTCGACTTCGGAAAGCACCGGCATCTTCTCCAGGAAGCGCATACCAGGCTTGATCCGGCCCGACTGGTAGACAAATCGCCAGATGGGGTCATGTTCCTTGCGAACTTTGCGGTAAGCAGTTGCCTTCAGACGTATCTGCTCGATGGGCATGTCGGGCATGGCCACGCCCGCCGCCTCTCGAACATAAGCGGTGACCTCAATCCCCTTGTCGGCCAGGATTCTCTTGGCGACCGCCCCGGCCGCGACGACGGTCGAAGTGTACCGTCCGCTGAAAATGCCTGCCCCGATGGCGTCATCCCAGTGGTCGTACTTCTGATAGGAGGCATACGACGCGTGGCCCGGTCTTGGAGTGCGATTGGTCACCTGATACTGCTCGATGTGCTCGAAGTGTCGATCGAGGTTGGGGATCAGGATCACAAACGGCGTGCCGTTGGTGTGACCGGCGTTCTTGAACCCCGGCATGGTGTCGGCCGCGTTGATGCCGTTGTAGATGATCGGGATGTCCGGCTCGCGGCGAGGCGAGGTCAGCTCGCCCTGACCTGGCTTACGGAGCAACAGGTCCTCATAGATCTGCTCCTCCGTAATGCACAACCCCGGCGGGACCCCCTGAAGATGGATGGTCAAGCCCTCTTGGTAAGAACCGCCCCCCACCGCTACCTTGAACATCGTTCCCAGGTCACAACCCAGCATTGCTTATCTCCTTGCAGTTCCGTTTCTCAGGGACACTCGGACCAGCTCTGACTACCGCCGATTGCCACCCGGCGACGCTGTCAGCAGCCTGCCCGGCTTCGGAACGAGGGCGAGTATAGGAGACTGCTCTGGTATCTCCAAGGGCATCCAAATGCCAATTTGGCGGCTCGTCCGCTATGCCCTCAGCGCCTCTTGCCGCTTGAAATGGTCTTCCAAAACCAAAGCGGCCATGGCCTCAACGACTGGGACGGCACGGGGGCACAGGCAGGGATCATGACGGCCGGTTACCCGGATGGTTACCGGCTCGCCTCTGATGTTAATCGTCTGCTGCTGGTGGGCGATAGAGGAGGTCGGCTTGATCACCGTCCGGAAGACGATCTCATTGCCGTTGGAGATCCCGCCCAGAATACCGCCGGCATTATTGCTCAGAAAACCGTCCGGCGTCATCTGGTCGTTATGCCGGCTGCCGGTCATGTCGGCAGCGGCAAAGCCGGTCCCGAACTCGATGCCCTTGGTCGCCGGGATGGAGAGGATGGCCTTGGCCAGGTCGGCGTCCAGCTTGTCGAACACCGGTTCGCCCAGCCCTACCGGAACGCCCATGATTCGGCATTCGATGATGCCGCCGATGCTGTCGACCTGAGAACGGATCTCATCGACCCGCTTGACCATCAACTCAGCCGCCTCCAGGTCGCAAGCACGCATCGGATTCTTCTCGATCACGTCCAGATCAATCCTCTTGCAGTTAATCCCGCCGGCCCGCAGGGTGTATGCGACGATCCGCACGCCGCGCTTGGCCAGAAGCTGCTTTGCCACGGCCCCGGCTGCCACCCGTCCGACCGTTTCGCGCGCCGAGGCCCGGCCCCCACCGCGATAGTCGCGAATCCCATATTTCTTGAAGTAGGTGTAGTCCGCGTGCCCTGGCCGGAAGAGATCCTTGATGTTGTCGTAGTCTCCGGGGCGGGCGTTGCTGTTATGCACGATCATCATCAGCGGCACGCCGGTGGTCTTGCCCTCGTACATGCCGGACATAATCTCGACAGTGTCGGGCTCTTTACGATGGGT
>ERZ795051.4081-NODE-4081-length-14093-cov-15.921784_pt1 | contig 14093 bp, 10 predicted proteins | sample MGYA00375135_ERZ795051 | MGnify/ENA primary metagenome ERZ795051 (study PRJEB30180, sample SAMN05720222) | activated sludge metagenome | isolation source: Anaerobic digester | place: Japan | collected 2015-05-26 ... | reverse complement strand
TTAACAGGAGGAAGCTCAGGAGCTGGTGGGAGGCAACGCTCAACGAATGTGAAGGTCGGAGCTTCAGGCTCGAATTCAATGGCGGCCCGCTGATACTGTTTATGAAGTTCAGGGAGTGATGCCGTTTTTATTCCCCCTTCACCCGGGAGTGTTTCCGGTTTGATGTCAGATCTGGAAAAATTTCTGCATTACGATAAAATTTTACTTCCGCATCTTATTAAAATTGCCGTAGCACATTATCAGTTTGAGACCATACATCCTTTTCTGGATGGCAACGGAAGAAAGGGCATTGATATCACCTCACAGAAAGCCATTGATTCTTTTCAGCGAATTATTAGGATTAAAGAGTATTCTCAAAACATTCTGACTGCAATGGTGAAGCGGCAGAAGAAGGCATTACGGCTGCTAGAATATTTATTCTCCAGGCCGGTTGGGGATATTAAATCGGTTGCGGAGTTTCTGGAAGCAGATTTTTCTACGGCTAAACGTCTCGCAGATGAGCTTGTGAAAAACAATTTGTTGACAGAAGTAACGGGTTATAAGCGAAACAGGTTATTTATATTCGAAGAGTATTTAAGATTGTTTAAATGAAGGAGGTATGTTGTTTACGTTTTCGGGCAGTATAGAGGAACGACATAGATTTTTCTGGATAAATCACTACCGTTTTTATTTAAATATCGATCCGGTATTCAATGTCCCGCATAGGCGGGATAGGCGGGATGAAGGTTTACCCTCCAGGGAATTTGATTGGTTTTGGTAGTGTAAATGTCTGTGTCAGGATAGGTTAGGTTTAAAAAATTTACTCAGGTCATATATATTCTGGAAGAAATTTCTTAACTTGGGATGGAATTGGAAGGTGAAAAGGCATAAGGGCGTAAAGGCAAAATGGCGAAAGGGCAAATGACAGTAAGCAGTAGGCAGTTGGCAGTAAGGAAATTATGTGCATATTGGGTTTAAATTGGTCAACTGAAGGGTTGTTGGAGTTGGGGGCGTGGTTTGCCGGAGAGAAGATCCCGGTAGCGATACATATCGGAAACTATTGAATTAAAGCGAAGCTGAATGAACTTATCAGAAACAACAGGCTAGTTGAACTATTTTACTGCTCAATTGATGGAAAGAGGTAATGATATAAGGTTTATTCAAAAGTTGTTGGGTTCTTCAGAGCTTAAAACGATATTGATTTATACTTATTTGAGCAAGAAAAGTCTTACAAATATTGCAAGTCCGATTGATGCAATTTTCAAGCATAATAAACTAATTAACAATGATTTGACAAACGATGATGTATATCCATATAAATGTAATTTTACTTTTACAGGGATGTTGTGTGAAAATGCTATAGGAAATAAATATAATTAATTATGCACAGAGAAGAATTAAAAAATAGACTAATAGATGCTTTGAAAGCACAGGGATTTAAAATTAATCCTCATGTTCAACCAACTACACAAAATAAATTTACTTATAGATATTTACAGCAAACGTCTAGACTTGAACAAATTTCTTTTCATAAAAAATTCTTAAAGGCCAATGCCAAAAAAGTTAAAGAATTTCTTTTAAATATAAATAATTTCAATCCTCACAATATTGATTTAGAGTTACGAGAAGTTAAACCAGATAGTATTGAAGAACTAATTTTTAAATGGTGGAATCTTGTATGGTGGAGTGTACCATATCAAAGAGCTTACGGGCGTCAAATGCGTTTTGTACTTTGGGATATAGGACATAATGCTCCATTTGGGCTTATTGGACTTCAAAGTCCTGTTTTAAAGATGGCAGTAAGGGATAATTATTTAAATATACCAAAAGATGAGTTGGATTTGTGGGTAAATAAATCTATGCAAGCTCAACGGCTTGGTGCACTGCCTCCGTACAACTACCTCATTGGTGGGAAAATGACAGCTTTAGCAATGACCTCCAATGAATTAAGAAAATGTTATAGAGAAAAGTATAAAAACTACAAAACAGAAATACAGGGCAGAATAATCGAACCAGAATTACTTTTTATAACAACAACCAGTGCTTTTGGGAAAAGCAGTATTTATAATAGGTTAAAATATAAGAATCAACCTGTAGCAAAAAGTTTAGGTTATACAAAAGGGGCTGGTTCTTTTCATATTCCCGAAAACTTGTACAAGGAAATACGGGAATTTCTTAAAGACAATGGTGTTAATGTTAGTACTACTTTTGGTAACGGACCATCCCGCAAAATTAAGTTACTTTATACAGCATTCAGATTGTTAAAAGTACCTGATTATTCATATCATAACTTAAAACGAGAATTTTTCTTGTTTCCGCTTGCTTCCAATTTGCAAGATATCATTCAAAAAAAGGAAACTCCAATTTATTATAATAGGCCTCTTAAAGATTTAGTTGATTTCTGGAAAGAACGATGGTGTTTACCAAGAGCAGAGCGAAAGGAAGAATGGAAACGATATAAAGGGGAATTTTTTTTTAATCAATTACTGCAAAAACACGATTTGAATTAATATGGAAAATATTGAGCAGCCTTTTTACCAGTTACCAGAAGCATTAGTTGAAGAAATGCTTTTAAAAAGTCAGAAGATTGGGGATTTTCTTTTGCAATCATTAACTGAAGTAAGTAAGAAAAAGGAAATATACAGAAACGAATTATTTAATACTGGTCTATTAAAGCGCGATGCAGATTTACCTCATATTTCACCTCCCACAACCTGTGGAATTGATGGTTCTTATGTGGTAGAACGGTTGATGGCAACCGATTTGGTTGCTGTAGCAGCAGTTGCAATAGAAGGATTAACACCACCATCAGAAAAAAGGGAATGGGGAAAGCCATATCACAAAGTTTTTATTAGTTCAGTAAGTCATAATCCCGATACAACTGTTGTTGTGAGAGGAATTATGTGGGAAATGGAATTAATACTTGCAGCTGAGGCACCTCACGATATAGTATTTCTAGATGGTTCTATTACAAACCCTTTTTTAAATTTAAATACTGCGATAAGTAAGTTTGAAGATTTTAGAAACAATGAAGTTGGAAAAACTCTTGCAGAAAATTTTGAAAAATTTTTAGATAGTTATTTAAAAATTGTTTGTTCCAACCGAACGGATAAACTTTGGGTAGGTCTTCCAAAATATACATCTAAAAGAGAAATTGGAAAGAAATTCAATTGGCCTACAAATTTTGATGATAGAGCTATGCTTACCTCTTTGTTGAAAGCTGGTGAATACATCACTCCTATTAAATATGAACAACCTAACGAAAAATGGCATATTGGAATGGAAGGTTTAACAACATACTATAAATCAGAATTTGATAAAAAGTTGGAACAAATTGTTAATTCAATCAATAACTTGCATGTTTGTTATTACAAACCACACCCATATACGCCAGCCCTTCGTATTGAAGTCCCCCAATCAATTTGCACCAATAAGTATCAATTAGCAACTTTGTTAAATGCAATTAATTTTCAATGTGGTACGCCAGGAATATTAGAACCGTATCCGCTTTTCATGTCAGACAGAATGGTTAAAAATCTAAGTAAAGCTATTCCTGCTTTTCGCCAAACAGCAACGAGACAAATAGCGGAAAAATATGAAGATGACTTATCAGAAATTTTTTTCAATATGAATAGTTATAGAACCGAAAACGGAAAATGATATGGCAGAAGAATTAAACATAAATAAGATCATTGATGCTGCTGAGAGGATTAGAACCATTGGTTCTCCGTCTTCAACTAAAGAATTGACTTTAGACATTCTGGGCTCTGCAGTAGAAAAAAAACTTGTAGGCGAGTTGGCATTCTTCAAATACCTGCAGGATGGTATGGAAAATTATGCACTTGGACAAATTACAGATGTGGAACTTAGAAATGCTTGGCTGGAAGACCCTACCATGCGCTCATTGGCAAGACAAAGAGGCCAGGTGAATCCTATTAGCGGACAGCAGGATACTCATCTTGGTATAATGACACTCAGTGCAGTGTTTGCAAACAATGGCAATGGTTATGAGCCAAGTATTTTAGGTACAGTTCCGCAAACAGGAACAAATATACAATTAGCAAATGATGAGTTAATAAAAACTTTGCTATATCAGTATCAGCAAGAAATATTCTATTTGGGAAATGTCTATGGTTCAAAACCACGGCTGCCATTATGGTTCAAGCATTTCGATACTGGAAAAAATGGAGCAGGAGAAGCATATCATCTTGGAATTTTTGGAAAAACAGGATCTGGTAAATCTGTATTGGCAAAAATGGTTTTGACGGCATATATGCGTTATCCAAAAATGGCAATATTGGTTATTGACCCTCAAGGAGAATTTTCAAAAGATTTTCGAGAAGAAGTAACAACTGGGCAATTTAAATTACCATTAAAGAAGATTGCCGATTATAATGGTAAAGAAACATTTGTTATATCAGTAAAAAACCTTGTACTAGACAGATGGGAGTTGTTCGAAGAAATCTTGTATGAATCACTTTTTTTTGAAAGATTGTCTGTTCCTTATGGAGAAAACCGGGCACTAGCTTGCAATGTCATACGTGAAAGATTGGAACGCCAGAATTTCAAATTGGAAAACTTATATGAAAGAAAAACCTTTGATGCTGCTTGGGAAATACTTTCCAATACTGATGTACAAGTTGAATTTTATCGTTCAGAGGCCTCTCGCACAAGATTTAACAATAAACTAATTGCATCAAATAAAGACGATTTTTTTAACCAATACTGGACACCTGTAACAAAACTATTTCGAAAAGATAGAGAAAATGCAAGAACCGCAGACTCAGCACTTACGTGGCTCTTGTCTGTTGAAGATAAAGAGGGAAATCAAAAGAAAACTAGGCCAATGCTCATAATTGACTTATCAAAAGAGCAAGCAGAAGGACTTTATTGGACAGAAAAAATACAGGCCCTTGTAATAAAACGAATATTGGATGGTCTAAACTATACGGCAGAACAATTTTACAAAGGAGGAAAAAACCTTAATACTCTTGTCGTAATTGATGAAGCACATCGTTTAGCACCTCGAGAAACCCCACAAAATGAAAGTGAAGCAAGAGTTAGAAGTGTACTTGTTGATGCAGCAAGAACTACACGAAAATATGGTTTGGGATGGTTATTTATCAGTCAGACATTGTCCAGTTTGCACAAGGAAATTATTTCGCAATTAAGGATTAATTTCTTTGGCTTTGGCTTATCAATGGGAACAGAGTTTATGGCATTGAAGGAGTTAGCAGGTGGTGACCAAAATGCTCTTAAATTATATCAATCATTTCGTGACCCACATAGTGCTTTTGACTCTAAGTCAAGGCAGTATTCCTTTATGACAATAGGTCCGGTATCTCCATTATCATTTGCAGGAACACCTTTATTTTTTACAGCATTTAATGAAGTGCAACAATTATTAGATGCAAATAATATTAGAGTATAGACATCAGCACACAACAAAGCGTATATGCCATAAGGGTTTCAGTGGGTATTCAGGCGTTGTAGCCCGCTCAAACTTTCGTGTAGGCGGTCAGGATACTGCCCCGCAATCCCTTACGGCACAAACACTCAGCCGTTAGGTGGAATAGAAAAAATCTGTTAAAAAATTAATATATATACAATTAGGATGGTAAACCAATCAATAATTAGCCACGTCACATGACGATTAAATATTAAACATAAAATGGATAGGAAAGTACATCAAACTCAATGGGCCGAACAATTCGACGTTGCTCATGAAATGACACGTCGAGGTTATCTTGTAGCTTTTACAATGGGAAATGCTCCAACTACGGACTTATTATGTAAAAGTCCACATGGAATCGAGTTTTCAGTTCAAGTAAAATCTCTCAGATCCAAAAATTATTTCCTTTATCAGGATTCATTAATTAATACTAGCTCAAATTTGTTTTTTGTTTTTGTACTAGTCCCGACAACAATTGGATTCAATAATCTTAATCCACCAGAATACTTTGTTCTGAATAAGCAACAATTCTTGAAAGTGGTTGAAGAGGAAAATTATAGGCTTAAAGAAGAAGAAAAGAGAAGGGGTCGCCCATTTGCCAAATTTTCTCCTGGGATAAATTATAGAACAATCAACAAAGACGAATTCCGTAATGCTTGGCATAATCTACCTGCATAAAAGGTAGTGTCCATAATTTTTTGTAAATGAAAAGGCAGCTGCATTTGGGACACCAACCAGGCTGGAGCCGGAAAACGAGCTCAAAGTCTGATTAGTTAGGAGGAAAAATTTGTTTTTCAATATATCGAGCTGGTTGTTATACTTGTAATAGTCGTAGTAGTTACAGTTCTGCCTTAAAAGCTGTTTATCTGGCTCTTGCTAATGTTGAGTCTGGATATTTCATAGCAACCTAACCCCGGTAAATGGGAAAATATTTCACCGCTTTCCGAAATAAATATTTATTACAAAATCCAAATCTGATACTCAATGTTTCAATTTTGATATTGGACGGATTCTAAAACCAAACCCCCGTCATCCAGAAAATTACGACAATTGAGAATCAGGGAGCAATGTTAACACCCTTTGGGCCTGTTTGCCTTTTTTAACCCCCTGTAAATCTGTCCAATTTACAGTTTTCAAAGCCAACAAAAGTGAATAGAATAACACAATAAGAAAATGTATTAACTTAGCAGGATGCCGTTAACTTCTGTAAGGCGAGTCAGATATAACGAGGGGCAGGCTTAAAAGTGTCATATATGAAAAGATAATACTTGTTTATGTCTCAAAAAGAAGCAAAAGCACGGATAAAAATAAACAAACTCCTAGAAGAAGCAGGATGGCGATTCTTTGACGATGAAAATGGAAAGGCAAATATTCTCCTTGAGAATAACGTTAAAATCACAAGAGAAAAATTAGATGAGTTAGGTGAGGACTTTGAAAAAACAGGAAACGGATTTATTGATTTTCTGCTGCTCGATGAACGGGGTTTCCCTTTCATCGTTTTAGAGGCAAAGGCAGAGGACAAAAACCCACTGTTTGGCAAAGAACAAGCCCGCCGTTATGCTCTGTCACAAAACTGCCGCTTTATAATTCTTTCCAATGGAAATATCCATTACTTCTGGGACCTTGAAAGAGGCAATCCTCACATCATCAGCCGTTTCCCTTCGCCTGAAACAGTTAAAGGCTATGCTGATTTCAAACCCGATAAAAACAGACTGGTCGCTGAAACCGTAGAAGATGACTATATTGTTCTGACTCAAAAACCAGATTATAAAACAGATCCTTCATATATCAACGCAGAAAGCCGGAAGAGCTATATCGAAATCAACAAACTACGATTTTTACGAAAATATCAACTCAATGCTGTCAGGGCAATTCAAAAAGCTGTAGAACAAGGGAAAGACCGTTTTCTGTTTGAAATGGCTACAGGTACAGGAAAAACTCTTGTATCAGCCGCAGTTATAAAACTATTTTTGAGAACCGGCAATGCCCGGCGTGTTTTGTTCCTGGTTGACCGTCTCGAGCTTGAAGACCAGGCTTATAAAGCTTTCGTATCATATCTGAAAAATGACTACCAGACTGTTATCTATAAAGAAAACAGGGATGACTGGAGGAAAGCAGATATTGTAGTTTCAACAGTTCAAACCTTTTTATCAAAGAACCGATATAAAAGGCTTTTTTCACCCGATGATTTCGACCTTGTTATTTCCGATGAAGCTCATCGCAGTATCGGAGGTAATAGCAGAGCGGTTTTTGAATACTTTATAGGTTATAAATTGGGTTTGACTGCCACACCCAAAGACTACCTGAAACATATCGACATGGCACAGCTTGGCGAAAATGATCCGCGACAGCTGGAACGCCGTTTATTACTCGACACATACAAAACTTTTGGGTGTGAAAACGGGGAACCTACTTTCCGCTACTCTCTTGTTGAGGGTGTAAAAGATGGTTTCCTTGTTAATCCGGTTGTTGTTGATGCAAGAACGGAAATAACCACACAACTGCTTTCTGACGAGGGTTATGCAGTAATAACGCAAAACGAAGAAGGAGAAGAAGCAGAAGAAATATTTGTCCATAAGGATTTTGAAAAAAAGTTTTTTTCCGAAAACACAAACAGAGCATTTTGCAAAGCCTTTCTGGAAAATGCTTACCGCGATCCAGTAAGCGGAGAGATTGGAAAAACAATTGTCTATTGTGTTTCGCAAAACCATGCCGCAAAAATTACACAGATTCTCAATGAAATGGCACACCAGATGTTCCCCGGGAAATATCAGTCCGATTTTGCTATTCAGGTAACTTCTGTAATTCCCGACTCTCAGCAGTTTGCTATCAATTTTACAAACAACCGCCTTTCAGGCACGGGAAATTTTAATTCGTCTTACAGAACAAGCAAAACACGTGTTTGTGTTACTGTAGGTATGATGACAACAGGCTATGATTGCCCTGATATTTTGAACCTCTGCCTTATGAGACCAATATTTTCCCCAACTGATTTTATTCAGATTAAAGGACGGGGAACAAGAAAATATAACTTTTCAATTGATATAATTGACCCGCAACTGAAAGCTCAAATAGGAGATAAGCAAAAAGAAAATTATAAGATGTTCGATTTCTTCGCAAACTGTGAATACTTTGAAGAGAAATTTAATTACGATGAAGTGCTTAAACTTCCCAGACCCGGTCCGGGAGAACCTGCCATATCAGAGGTCTGGGAGCCATCGGGCATTGATGAGTATGTAAGCACACGAGCGGACCAGATAACACATTTGCAGCATACCATTGTTGGTCCCGACGGCATGAAAATTGACAGAATGTATTTTGAGAAATTTGAAAAAACAATTATCCAGCACCCGGTTATTAAGGAACAGGCTGAAGCCGGCAAGTGGGATGAACTGATGGATTATCTGGAAAAGCATATACTTGACAAACCTGAAGAATATTTTACCCTTGAAAAACTCCGTGCTTCCATTCAAATCGACCGCCGTATTACCATGCGGGAAATTATAGAAAAGATTTTCGGCATGATCCCCTATTTCAAAACAAGGGATGAACTTCTGGATGAAGAGTTTGACAGGTTCGACAGCAGATATTTGCCAAAAGAAGAGTATTTTACTTATGCAAAAACTGTTTTTAAGGCATATATCCTCGACGCCGACTTCAGAGCTATTATTGATAACAAAAATTTTGCACTCTTAAATGTTTCTCCCTACGGCGAGGCATATAAAAAGTTACCTTACGACCTGCGAAAAGCAATCCCGGAATATATTAAGGATTTTGTACCACTAAATAAGTTTGTTGCATAAATGTGAGCCTGTTATGAACGCTTATTCATTGTCACCAATTCCACCTCACCGTGATGTGGAAACCAAGCCAATACTTAAACAGCTTGCTTTAGCTCATCGCCACCTTGCAGAATTAAAAGGAACCGCTAAAACTATCCCTAATGAAGTTATTTTGATAAATACTTTGCCACTTCTTGAAGCAAAGGATAGCTCTGCAATTGAAAACATTATCACTACTCACGACGAAATTTATAAAGAAGACCTTTTTGAAAATTTTATATCTAACCCAAATGTAAAAGAAGTACATAAATATGCCAAGGCAGTACAGGTAGGTTTTAAATCCCTGCAACAAAACGAATTAATTACCAATAAAATAATTTTATCTCTTCAGGAAATTATCGTTGAAAATAATGCAGGTTTACGAAAGTTGCCCGGAACGGAGCTTAAAAATCTCGCGACAGGTGAAACTGTTTACATCCCCCCACAGGATTATAACACCATTGTAAGCCTTATGCAAAATCTTGAAGAATATATTAATGACGATTCTTTGCACCCTGTTGACCCATTAATTAAAATGGCAATTATTCATTATCAGTTCGAATCAATTCATCCATTTTACGATGGAAACGGACGAACAGGTAGGATACTTAATATCCTCTACTTAGTCCAAAAAGGTTTGCTTGATTTACCCATACTTTATTTAAGCAGCTATATTATCAAAACTAAAATAGATTACTATCGTTTACTTCAGGAGGTCAGGGACAAAGAAAATTGGGAAGACTGGATTTTGTATATGCTCAAAGGAGTAGAGATTACATCAAAAGGTACAATCTATCTTGTCAAAGAAATATCAAGACTTATGATGGAATATAAACATAAGATAAGAACACAATATAAATTTTATTCACAGGACTTAATCAATAACCTTTTTAAACATCCATATACTAAGATTGAGTATTTGCAGAAAGATTTGAATATTCACCGTCATACTGCTGCCAGTTATCTCGAAGAGCTTGTTAAAGGCGGGTTGCTAAGAAAAGAAAAAGTAGGACGAAACAATTATTTCATTAACGAACCTTTGTTTTTATTATTCAAAAACTTTGACTTAAGTGCAGAAATTTCATCATACCCCGTTTAATATGTCGAAAAAATTAAATATTTTCGACATATTATAATAAATATGGTGAAAAAATTAAATATTTTCAATATTCAGAAAATAAAACCATGCTTGACAACGAAACCAAACGACGAATTGATACCGCCCGCGATATTCTTGTAGGTAAAATACCCGACCCAAAAAGTCAGGTAGAGCAGATTACCATTGCCCTGATATATAAGTTCATGGACGATATGGATAAGGAAGCCGTTGAACTAGGCGGCAACCCCCTCTTTTTTACCGGAGATTACGAGCGTTACGGCTGGAGCAAGATATTTGATCCTCGCATCGGTGGATACGAAATGCTCAATCTGTACGCCGAAGCCATTACCCGCATGAGCCAGAATCCCAATCTTCCTGAACTCTTTCGTAATATTTTCAAAAACGCCTACCTTCCTTACCGCGACCCCGAAACGCTCAAGCTGTTTTTAAAGACCATCAACGAATTTACCTACGACCACTCCGAGCGACTGGGTGATGCCTTTGAGTATCTGCTATCGGTTATGAGTAGCCAGGGCGATGCCGGGCAATTCCGCACTCCGCGCCATATTATCGATTTTATGGTGGAAATAGTGAGTCCGCAGAAACACGAAACCATCCTTGACCCTGCCTGTGGAACTGCTGGATTCTTGATTTCTGCATACAAACATATTTTAAGAGAAAACACCTCACCTAAATATCGCAATCAGAACGGTACCAATAGAGGCGACTTACTAAATTCTGAAGAACGTAAAAAACTACTCACCAATTTCAAAGGTTACGATATATCGCCCGATATGGTGCGGCTTTCGCTGGTGAATATGTATCTGCATGGCTTTGTTCAGCCGCAGATAATGGAATACGATACCCTGACCAGTGAAGAACGCTGGAATGAATACGCTGATGTGATACTTGCCAATCCGCCTTTTATGACACCGAAAGGCGGCATCAAACCTCATAAACGCTTTAGTGTACAGAGCAACCGAAGCGAAGTACTTTTTGTTGATTATATTGCCGAGCACCTTACCCCTGCTGGCAGGGCTGCGGTGATTGTACCCGAAGGCATTATCTTCCAGAGTGCAAATGCGTATAAGCAACTGCGTAAAATGCTGGTCGAAAACCATCTTTATGCGGTAGTATCGCTTCCTGCAGGTGTGTTTAATCCCTATTCCGGGGTGAAGACCTCTATACTGCTTATGGACAGGCAACTTGCAAAGAAGACCGATTCTATTCTATTTGTAAAGATCGAAAACGACGGCTTTGATCTTGGTGCCCAGCGCCGACCAATAGACAAAAACGACCTGCCCGATGCGTTGAATGTTATTAAGGATTATATTACTGCTGTCAGAAATAATACACCGGAATTATTTATTGCAGAAGAAAAGCCCTGTAATGCTTTGCTGGTAAAAAAAGAAAAGCTGGCAGAAAATGGGGAATACAACCTGACCGGGGATAGATACAGAATTGTAGAAAAACGAAAACACCAGAAATGGCCGATGGTGAGGTTGATGAAAGTATGTGAGATTGAAAGTGGTTCTCGCCAAAAAGGAGGTGCGGTAAGTGAAGGTGTCTATAGTATTGGCGGTGAACAGATAGCAGAAGATAGTTCAATCCGTTTTGATAAAATGAAATATATCACCAGAGAACATTTCTCAGAAATGAGACGAGGAATTCTCAGAGAGAACGATGTATTAATGGTAAAAGATGGTGCAACCACTGGAAAAATTGGATTTTGGAAATATTCCTACGAAGCGGCAGTAAATGAGCATGTTTATATTTTTCGTGCTAATGAATATATCGAAAGTTATTTTCTTTTTAGAATATTACAGTCGGAAAAGTTTCAAGATTTATTGAAACCGTATAAAAAAGGAATAATCGGTGGTGTGAGTTTGGAGATTCAAAATATCCAAATCCCCCTTCCGCCGCTTGAGGTCCAGCGCGAGATTGTTGCCGAGATAGAGGGTTACCAGAAGCTGATTGACGGCTGCCGTCAGGTGGTCGATTCGTGGAAACCGCAGATTGATATTGACCCCAAATGGCCAATGGTGAAGTTGGGGGAGGTGTGTGAATTGATAAGGGGAATTACTTTTAGTAAAAAAGATCAAGTAGAAATAGAGAATGATAACACCGTAAGAATAGCAACAACAAAAGCTGCACAAGAGAATGGAATTGTTGAAAAAGATTTGTATTATGTAAACAAGAAACTTGTTACAGATGAAGAAAAATTACTTAGAGATAAAGATATTTTGATATCTACAGCAAATAGTTTGAACTTATTAGGTCGTACTACTTTTGTAAGAAATATAAATTATAAATGCTCATTCGGTGCTTTTATGACTTTAATTAGAATTACTAATGATAAAGTTTTACCGGAATACATATATTATCAATTAAACAGTTCTAAATCAAAAGAATATTTTTTAAAAGTTGCAAATACAACAACAAATATTTCTAATTTATCTCATACTGACTTAAAAAACCTCCAAATCCCCCTCCCGCCGCTTGAAGTCCAGCAAAAAATTGTTGCCAAAATCGAAGCCGAACGCAAGGTGATAGATGGCTGCAGGGAGCTTATCAAAGTTTACGAGGAGAAAATTAAGCAGGTGATTGATAAGGTGTGGGGTGAGTGATCTGGGAACTGTCTTTCTTTGAATGATATAACTACTGAATGTCGGAATCCCGGCCTGCCGGGGCGATGATTGCGATAACGAAGCGTATCGGGTAAAAACGAATTAGATAGATCTCTCTTCCAGGATATTAAAAATTCTTTATTCCATACTCGAATCAATTAAAATAGTTTAACTTTATGTTTTAAAATCAGATAGTATGAAAACAAAACTGTTTCTGTTATCACTGGCGGCAATGCTTGTTTTAGGTACTTCCGCCGAGGGCCAGATAGGAAGGGCACTGAAAGAAAAAGCCTCACAGGCTATAGGAAATATCGGCAAAAAAGCTGCCGGCAAGGCTGAAAGAGAAGCCGACTCGCTTGCACAGCAGAAAGCCGAAGAGCAAATAGACCGCCAGGCCGAAGCCGCCGTAGAAAAAAGAGAACAGAAAGGCATAAATCTTGGCGGCATATGGGGAGGTAAAGTAACTCTTAAGTACGAAAACGAATATTCGTTCAGAAACTATATGTATATGCAGTCGGAGATATACAGCGATAAAGACATCATAAAAGTGGACTATTACATCTATTACAACAATGATAACCTGAACGGATGCGTTGAGACAAGCACCTACGTTGACACTCAGGACAATTCAACTCCGATGAAAACCTCCATCGTATACGATGCTGCCAACAAATGCATGCTTATGCTCACCGACATGGGCACCACGAAAATCGGAATGATAAGCGAAGTACCCGATGAGGATAAACCCGGAGCCGGCCAGGAGGCAACATCAAAGCCCACCATAACCAAAACCGGAAATACCCGCACCATTGCAGGATACAAATGTGATGAATATATATACAGAGAACCTGATGAGAAGGGCTACGGAAAGTTATGGGTGACACGCGATTTCAAAATGAACACCAACCAGAAAGCAATGAGCAAATCGGGTCTGCCGGCTTACTACAGCGAACTGCCCGAAGGCGGTGTGGTGCTGGCAATGGAAGCTTACGACGAGAACAACAAAATGACAATGAAATCGGAAACAAAAGAGATAAAGAAAAATATTTCATATGCCGTTAATGTGAGCGGCTATCCTCTGCGGCAGATAAATATCAACCAGATGGAGAGCCAGC